>ENA-OWRJ01000631-OWRJ01000631.1-human-gut-metagenome-genome-assembly--contig:-NODE-631-length-45620-cov-5.976956_pt1 | contig 45620 bp, 40 predicted proteins | sample MGYA00248269_ERZ651897 | MGnify/ENA primary metagenome ERZ651897 (study PRJEB26924, sample SAMEA4378252) | human gut metagenome | biome: human gut; feature: human-associated habitat; material: faeces...
ACTTTTTTCAAGTTTTTTCAAACATTTTTGAGTTAAGATTTTGTTGTCGTTTTGTTGACGACTTGGATACTTTATCATATCTTCTGTCTTTTGTCAACTGTGAATTTCATTTTTCTAAAATTCTTTTTAATTGTTTGTTTTTCTAAAACAATTATTTGCGACAGCTCAGTTATAATACCACTGGGAGTTATGCTTGTCAACCATAAAATTCAAATTTTTTTGGATTTTTTGGAAGTTTATCTTAAAGATGCAATTTTTCTTCTTCCATTCGCTGGTGGCGCTACGGCGGTCGCATTTTCAATGCGGTAAGTGCGAGGGAAGGCGATCTCAAAGTTCCGAAGCCCGAACGCCCTCCCTCGCGCTCCCACCCCGTTGGGCACGGAAAGAATTCTTCGTTGTTGTATGTGGTGCGGTATTGACTTTTGTCTGTATGCTGCGGTATTCAGAGTGGAACGCTGTGCCGATCTGGTTCCTGGATTCTTCTGTATTTATAGTGAGACGCTGTGCCGATCTGATCCCTAGATTCTTCTGTATTTATAGTGGAACGCTGTACTGATACAGCTACACTTCGACAATTCCAGGACAGGACGCCCCGCGTCCGCTTCCGTCCCTTTTCGGGTTTTATCTTTTTTCCTACCGGCTGGAAGTGTCAGCCAGAGGGAGAGGATATCGGTTCGGGCTGTTGCGGAGGAGGGGTGATACAACTTAGGTTGCGGGAGAGGGCGTTATTGCGGCAGGGTCAGCTGTTTGAGCCAACGGCGAGTTCTGGCCCTGCCGCAATGCTTTTAGCCATCTCACGGAATCTTAGTTGTATCCCCCGACGGAGTCCTTGCCCGGGCCGATATCCTCTCCCTCTGGCGTCCCTCTTTCTCTCCACCCTCACGGACCCTAGTTGTATCCCCCGGAGTCCCTGCCCAGACCGATATCCTCTCCCTCCTGGCATCCCTCTACAAAAAAAGAACGCCACCCAACAGGCAGCGTCCTCATAAATATCACCTCCAGATCCCCCGACGTTTCCGGATCGTATAAAACAACTCATTCTCCATGGCCATAACCTTCTGAATCGGCACACTCTTAAACACCGGCATCTTCATCCTGGTCTTAATCCACCAGAACGAATAAACCGCCAGGACCAGAAAAGCAATCAAAACAACCAGCCAGATCATATTCCTCTCCACAGGATCCGAAGAAATATTCAAGATCATATAACAAGTCCCCACAATACCAATAACCGGAAACACCGGTCCAAAAGGAACCTTGAAACTCCTCGGCACCTTCGGCATCCTCTTCCGGAGGATCAGCACATCCACATGCGCCAGTACATAAGAAATCATCCAGAACACCGAACCCACCAGAATCAAAAACGAAATAACAGAAGAAGAATTATTACTGATCAACGCAAAAACAAAAATCGTCACACTGACAAACACAACCCCAAACCACGGAACCCCATGCTTATTCGTCTTCGCAAAAATCCTCGGCATCATATTCATCTTCGCCATACCCTGGCAAATACTCGCCAGCCCATTCACCGTAGAATTCTGCGTACTCACAACCGCAAGAGCAGCCACCAGAGTCATCCAGATCTTACCCACACTGCCAAGAAGATTTTCCCCATAAAGCAGATGCGGCGCAGGAGAATCCATCAGCTCCTGCCATGGAGTATAATTATGAAACCCAAACACCATGATCGACTGCACACCACAGATCAGCGCAAGACCAATGATCATACCAAGAGGAACATTCCTCTTCGCATTCTTAACACTCTTGGAAACCGGAATCACATACTCCGCCCCGATAAACAGCCAGAATGCTGTAGCCGTAGCAGAAAACAGCTCCGAAGGCTTCGTAGCCATAGCATACGGCTGAGAAACCACCTGTCCCGTACCCAGCTTAAACATACCGATCAGTCCCATAATGATCATAGAACCAACCAAAAGAAACGCAACCAGATCCTGGATCTTGGCAAACATATCCACGCCACGAAGGTTCGCGATCATGATCACGATCGTCATTACCAACGTATACGCAATGCTGGGAATCGGTAGCTTGATCGTCTGCGCCATCGCATAGGAAAAAATCGAAGCCTCCACACCAGATGACAGAATATTACAGAGCAGATACCCACCAACCATGGAGATCAATGTAGGAAAAGGCCCAAGGCACGCCAGAGTATACTGTGCCAGACCACCTGTCGTATTCGGCATAATCGCATTCAGCTCCGAAAGTGAAGCCACAGTAGTCATATTCAAAAGGCAGGCAATAATCATAGAAAAAATGAACACAACACCAACTGTACCTGCACCCTGTCCAAGAGAAACCAGACAGCTTGTAGCAATGACCAGCCCTACTGATATAGATACAACACTCCCCAATCCTAATTTCTTATCTTCACTCATAATCCCAGGCACCTCCCCATAATGAAATGGACATTTGCATTATGCAAACCAAATATAAGTCATAAAAAATATCCAACACAAAAACAGGCGAGGTTCCGCTTTATCCGCGGACACCCTCGCCTGCTCTATAATACAGACCATCATTCCATGATCCGCAATCCATCATCTATAAAGCATCTGCCCCTTCATCACCAGTACGCACGCGGATCACATTGTCGATATCATAGATAAAAATCTTACCATCACCGATATGACCGGTATAAAGCTCGTGTTTGATCACATCCACGATCTTATCCACCTGCTCCTTTTTTACCACAACACTGAGCTGCTGCTTCGGAAGAAGCTCCATCTCATAGTTTTCATCCACTTCGTACTCACGGGTACCTTTTTCCACGCCACAGCCAAGCACCTGCATAACCGTCATACCCCTGACACCGGCTTTGCTGAGCGCAGACTTCAGGCTGGAAAATTTCGCAAGGCTTGTGATAACTTCAATTCTGCATAAACTCATCTTATAATATCATCCCTTTCGGAAAAATCTCCGAAAAGGCATCATCTCAGTTAAACCGATGCCTTCCCGTACAGAAACATTCTGGCAAATCTCTGCCCACTGCTTATTGCCTTCACAATCCCGCAGGGGACTTACTTAATTCAGTAAAAAATCCCTCTGTCTTTTATACATTAAGTGCTTTCTTTGTATCGGCAAGAGCCTCATCCATTCTGGAGATAACGTCCTTGATATCCTGCTCGGAAATAACAGCTGTAGGCTCGAAACGGATTGTTTTTGCATTAACAAGAGTACCGGCTGTCATGACACGTCTTGCAAACAGACCTTTTGCAGTCTCATAGCCAAGTTCGCAGGTATGGAACTCAACGGCAAGCATAAGACCTGTACCACGAACCTCCTGAATGATCTCCGGATATTTTTCCGCAAGACTCTGAAGTCCAGCTTTCAGGATCTCACCTTTCCGTTTGCAGACACCCGGGATATCATTTTCAAGCATATATTTGATCGTTGCGATAGCTGCCGCACAGCATACCGGGTTTCCTCCGAATGTCGGGGAGCCAAGCAGCCATGGGTTGTCGATCAGATCCTGAACCCACATCTTCGGTTTGCATATGATACCAGTGATCGGCATGATACCACCGCCGAAAGCTTTACCATAGGTCATGATATCCGGTGTAACACCCTCTGCTTCACATCTCCACATTGTACCGGTACGGCCCATACCAGTCTGGATCTCGTCAAAGATCAGTGCTACGCCTGTCTCATCGCAGATCTCACGAACCTCCTGAAGGTATCCTGCCGGAGGAACGATAACACCAGCTTCACCCTGAATCGGCTCAAGGATCACACCGGCAACCTTCTCACCAACAGCCTGAAGGTTCTTGATCGCTTTTCTTACATCATCTGCAACACCGTACTGTACGTGCTGTACCTGCTGTACCATTGGGATATAAGGAGTACGGTATGTACTCTTACCACCCATGGAGATAGCACCCATACTCTTTCCATGGAAAGCGCCGACTGTGGAGATGAACCATCTTCCGCCAGTTGCGATACGTGCAAGCTTCAGAGCCATCTCAACAGCCTCCGCACCACCATTTGTGAAAAAACAGTACTGCAGATCACCAGGAGTGATATCTGCAAGAGCTTTTGCCAGATATCCACGAAGCGGATCAAGAAGCTCCTGTGAATGAAGTGCCTGATGATCCAACTGTGCTTTAACAGTTTTCAGGATCTCCGGATTTCTGTGGCCACAGGTATAAATACCAAATCCACCAAGACAGTCGATGAATTTTTCTCCATTTAATCCGTAGCAGTAAGCACCTTCATCCTGCCACTCAAGAACCGCACCCTGCTCAGAGTCAGAAGAAACGGATTTACGGTATTTCAGCCAGCCCGGGCTTACGTAGTTGTCAAAATGATCGATGGTATCTGCCACCATCTGTTTTTTCTCCTCAGCAGGAATATCTTTCATATCTGTATTGATCAGTCCGATCACTCTGTCAAGATCTTTGATTACCTGTTCACTCTTTGCCATAATACATGCCCTCTCTTTCTGAAAACCTTTTGGTCAGATATACTGATCAGTAAAAAAACAAGCGCATTCATTGTATTTCTACAACAAATGCGCCTTTGCATTTCTTTGTTTCTTTTGTTTTGAATTGACTATATTGTACTCCGCTTATATCAGTCCGACAATTCTTAATTTCTGGCTGTTCATGATTACTTTCTGGTATATGTACTTGTTTTTAAGTATATTTTTCAGCAGAAAACTTTAACAATATCCGGATTCTCCAATCTTCTCAGCCTCGGGGCTTCCGAAAAAAAGAAGAATATATTATACTGATTGTAAATTACTATCGTTATTCAAAAGGAGGTTTTTATCATGGAATACAGACGTTTTGGAAACACAATCTATCTTCGCCTCGATCCAAAAGAAGAGATCCTGGAAGAAATCGAAAAAGTTGCGGAGAAAGAGAACATCCGCCTTGCACAGGTTACTGGCCTTGGTGCCATCAACGACTTTACCGCTGGTGTATACAACACTGTAACAAAGGAATACCATTCCATCCAGTTCCAGGGAGCTTATGAGATCGTTTCTCTTACCGGTACTGTTACACGTAAAGATGGCGAAGTTTATCTTCATCTCCATATCGCAGCCGGTGACGAGGAAGGCCTCGTACATGGCGGCCATCTGAACCGTGCCATCATCAGTGCTACTGCGGAGATCCAGATCCAGGTAATTGATGGTGAGATCGGACGTGAATTTAGTGATGAAATCGGGCTGAATCTGTTTAAGTTCTGATTCTTCTGATGTTGTGTCAGCCGGATATTTATTACAAAAAGCGGGAAGTTATTCGTCTGTACTTCCCGCTTTTTTTCGCTCTTATCCAACAGTCCTGGCAGCTCTGCTTTTTATTTTCCCAAAACCATTTCTTTTGCTCATATACGCTCTTGACAAACGTTTTCTCCATGATATACTTTGATAATAAAACTATTTTGATTTCAAAATTATTTACAAATAAAACCAATTAAAAAATTAAGAGGACTAATTACTATGAAGAATTTAAAAATAGGAGAAAAACTTACAAAATTCCCCCTCATCCAGGGTGGAATGGGTGTAGGCATCAGCCTTGGCCGTCTGGCCGGTTCTGTTGCAAAAGAAGGCGGCATCGGAATTATCTCCACCGCCCAGATCGGTTACCGTGAAAAAGATTTCGACAAGAACACCGCGGAAGCCAACCAGCGGGCTATCCTGTCCGAGATGAAAAAAGCGCGCAGGATTTCTCCCGACGGTATTATCGGCTACAATATCATGGTTGCCCTGAAGGAGTATGCATCCCATGTAAAAGCCGCTGTTCAGGCAGGCGCCGATCTTATCATCTCCGGCGCCGGACTTCCCACAGAACTTCCTGCTCTTGTCAGCGGAAGCAAAACAAAGATCGCCCCTATCGTCTCAACGGACAAATCTGCCAAGGTTATCCTGAAGTACTGGGAAAGAAAGTATAAACGAACTGCAGACCTGGTTGTGATCGAGGGCCCCCAGGCCGGCGGACATCTGGGATTCCATAAAGAAGAACTGGATTCCTATACACCGGAAACTTACGCGGATGAAATCCGGAAAATCGTTCAGACTGTAAAAAATTATGCTTCGAAATTTGGCACGGAAATTCCCGTGGTAGCCGCCGGCGGCATCGCCAGTCATGAAGATGTAAAACATATCCTTGATCTTGGTGTTGATGGTGTTCAGGTTGCAACCCGTTTCATCACAACCGAAGAATGTGACGCGGATATCCGGCTGAAAGAAGCTCTGATCCACGCCACAAAAGACGATATCGCCATTGTAAAAAGCCCGGTAGGTATGCCTGGACGTGCCATCATGAATCCCTTCATGCAGCATGTCATGGCCGGAGAAAAAATCCCGCACAACCCCTGCCACCGCTGCCTGGTCAAATGCTCACCTGGCGAGATTCCCTACTGTATCACAGATAAGCTGATCGCCGCTGTAAAAGGAGACGTGGAAAATGGCCTGCTGTTCTGCGGAGCAAAGGCTTACATGGCAGACAGGATCGAGACGGTCCATGATGTAATTGAAGATTTATTTAGTACAGAAATTGTCAACGCCTGATACGCCGGCGGAGCGAACAATCTCCACTTTTTATTTTTGCTGATTGGTTTACATATAAGCACAAAAAATCCGACTCTGTGACAGATCACTTGTAAAAATATCATTTAACCAAATCAAGTAAGTCCCCTGCTTCAATTGCGAAAAGCAATAAGCAGTGGGTGGGGACTTGCTTGTATCAGGAGGAGTGCAAGCTCCTCCTGATAAACTGCGGAGCAGTTATTTGGTGTAGAGCTACGTAGCGAAGCGGATTGCGAATATCCGCTTGACTCCTTACAAATGATCCATACGGGTCGGATTTTTTGTATTATAAAGCAGAAATCCTCTTTCTGCCTGTCATCTGATCGCAAATATCATTATATTGCATTCTTACTGCAGTTTTATCTTCTTCCGCAGCACTTCTTATATTTCTTACCGCTTCCACACGGGCACGGATCGTTCGGATAGATTTTCTTTGTAGATGCCGGCTGCATCGGCATTGCTGTCGGTACAAAGCTGTTCGGCATTGAAGTATGCGGTTTTCCTGTGGCAAACGGCCATACAGCTCCGGAAATCTCATTCGGTGTGTAACCACGGAATTCCAGCATTCTTGTGTTGTTGTTGGCATCCATGATCAGCTTTGTAAATTTCTCAAGCTGCTCATCATTAAACTGGATTCCCTTCTGGTTCAGGTTCTCCATGATCGCGGACATTCTGCCGTCCATGGAGCACTCTTTATAGATAAAGAAAAGTACCTGATCTTTTACCGCATCGGAAACCATCATCTCATCCATCAGGAATCTGCCCAGTTTCTGGTAGGAAGCAGATCTTGTCGGATAACCATTTCTGGAATAATCCAGAATTTCATCTACAGACGGAATATAGAATTTTCGGCCACCCTGACGTCTCTCGATATCTTTATAAATGTTATTGATCAGTGCGGATTTCAGGATCATCTGATCATCTACAAGCTCGCAGATGCAGGCTTTCTCCGGGATAACATGATAAAGTTCGATGAACTTGTCATATCCGATGTCAAAACCTTTTTTCTGCTTAAACATCTCATATACAGTCTGAGCCGGTGCAGACACATACAGATAGCTTACCATGACAAGACAGTCTTTCATCCAGTTTACCTGACTTCGAAGTGTCTGGAATTCCGGTGTGTTGATCTCATTGTAAACAGCTGCCACTTCTGCCGGTACTTCTGCATAGTCATCACTGTAGGAAACAAGATAGCCCATATCGTTCAGCCATTCCAAAGTATCCCACTCACCTTCTGTAACATGGAAGCATTTTCTCTGAACAGCGGCTTCAAAAGCCTGCACTTCCTGGTCGTCTGCAACAAGGAAATTCGCTTTCATAACTTCCGGTTTCAAAACCTCTGCAGAAACTTTTGCAGCGATCTCTTCCTTCTCCATTCCTTTGCAGTGAAGTCCAAGCTCACCTGCAATACTGAGAAGGTCCTCTTTCCGGTAGGACATAAGGAAATCTTTTACTGTAGGATTTCTCCTGCTGCCTGCCGGTACTTCCGCAGCTTCTGCAACACGTGCTGCTACCTCCACTGCTGCTGCAATATCTTCTGTTGCTTTCGCTGTTTCCGCTTCTGTCTCAACTGCTTCGACGCTTTCTTTCTCCGGTGCTTCCATCCAGTATGGATCATCCTCACCTTTTACTTCTTTTATAATGGAAGGAGCTTCTGCTGTTCCTTCTTCTTTTTTCTCAATGTCAACTCTGTACTCCGGAACTTCCTTGTCAGCACCATACTGACGGAAAGTAAACCATTTCTCGGAATCCATAAGTTCTGCAGTCTCTGTCTCACCTGCATTTAACAATGTGAAATTATTCTTCGCTTCTCCATCACCGTTCTCACGAATCTGAACTTTTTTCTGGAAAAATTCAATCTCATATGAGCTGCCTGCCGGATACTGAACAAGATTCTCAAGCATAGCTGCCATCTTTGCAAATGTAACGTCAGCCGCAACAGTACAACGTCTCCATACCGGCGGTTTCGTTCCTTTTCTTGTAATTTTTAACTGATAAAACATTGTGTGTTCCTCTCCTGTAAATATATGCCGGATCAGGAGGCATCCAAGGCTCCCGACCCAGCGTAAGCAACTTCCACTATGTTATACAAAAACGGGGAAAATGTCAATATTTCGTATCAAAGCACGTCACCACCATATGCACCACATAAGGCACCAGGATTACCGGAATGGCAAGGTAGGCAAGGATACTGTAGGCTTTCTGGATCAGGGTAAGAAGTCCGAACTGAGCGATCCCAAAATCCACGATACAGCATATCACCGCTGCAAGGATCTCTCTGGCCGCCGGTCCATGATCTTCAGATATTGGATTTTCTGATGTAAAATCTTCTTTTATACAGTTATTACCCTTCTGCATTTTTTCCAGGCCGCTGCAGATCCTTTTTACCATGGCTGCCACCATATTTACAGCTGTGGAAACCGCGCCCAGAATGATCAACACGGAGATCAGCGGTGTCATGAATGCTTTTCCCACGCCATTCTGTACCATAATTGATCACAAAACCGATTCCCATACTCTTCGCCGCATCGCCAGGCTTCTGGAAAGATTTTGCGTGCTGGACAAACACCGCGATAATACAGATTGAAAGCACGGACGCCACTTTCCGCACCAGATCTGTTCCAAAGATCGCCACAACAAAAATAAAAATACCAATGATCAAAGTGCACACCAGATGATCATTCCTGTGTTACTCTTTTTTTCCATAAAATCCGAAACTCCTCTCCTGTGCTGACTTACATATAATCTACCTGCATTTCAGCACTTTATGATCCGCAAAAGCCTTTGCCCCGTACTGGAGCAGCGGATCGCGACACATCCGGCTCACTGCCACACCAACCAAGGTAAAATGCTCCAGCCTTTCATCTCTGGAAGAAATGGTCGCTTCATAATATTTCGCATAGGTATCGCCAATGGAATAACTTGGCAGATGCACCTCATAATTTTCCAGCTTCATTATCATTTTCTCCTAATAAAAAGCATCTCAGAGAGAGTTCCGGGATCATCCGAAAATACAGCTCTCCATAACGCAAAAAAGCGTACAGATGCCCTGCATCCATACGCCTTTGTATTCAGTTTTTATAGTAACATGAAGGGGCAAAGATTTCAACACTTGACTGTATCACAGTACAATATCATATTTCTCCACATTGATCACTGCTTTTCCGTCACTGTGGAAAAGAATTTCATCTGCTTCTGCCGGTGTGGGGATCACCGTAGTGGCAGTCTTGCTTCCATCATTGACAAAAAGCTCGATGGAACTGCGGTCCAGGATAAATCGCAGCTTCAGATTTTCTCTGTCATCTGTAATCTGGAATTTTCTTGTGCACAGAACATCACGATATACTCCACTCCATGTTCTGTCGATCTCAATGGTCTGTTTTTTTCTGTTATAAGTGAATATTGTTGTATGCTCTTCATTATGTGCAAGCTCAATCTGAAACTCACTGTAATCTCCGTCTCCGGCAGATGCTTTTGCATTCATCAGTTCTACCGTCAGATCGATCATTCGGCCACGAACGCCATCCAGCTGCTTCTCTTCTTTTATTTCCACTGCCTGATAGCTGCAGGAATTTTTCCGATAATTTTCAATCTCACGAACCGGATGCTGCCAGATCTTTCCATCCTTATATTCCAGCTCTCTCGGAAGTGTCATCATTCCCTGCCATCTCTGTTTTTCATTGATCACACAGTTATCCCAGGACTTCATCCATGCGATCATTACTCTTCTTCCATCCGGAAGCAGTGTTGTCTGCGGCGCATAAAAATCCAGGCCATAATCCAGACTTACAGGTTCTTCTCTTTTAAATATGTGATTTTCTTTATCGTAGGTTCCTATAAAATAGAGAGAATTATGTCCATTATGAAATTCATAGTCCTTCGCGCGCATATGCTGGGGAGAACAGATCAGCACATATCTGTCACCAAGCGGGAAAAAGTCCGGGCATTCCCACATGACACCAATTTCTCCTGTAGTATTTTCCGCAAGAATCGTCTCAAACTTCCATTCCTTCAGATCCAGGCTGGAGAAAAGAGCTACCTGTCCCGGAATTTCCTCACTCCGGCTTCCTACGATCATGTAATAAGTTCCCTCTTCTTTCCAGATCTTCGGATCACGGAAATCAATTCTACTGCATTTTTCCGGAAGCATATCTCCGGTAACCACCGGATTTTTTTCTACTTTTACATAATCTTTTCCGTCACCAAAGGCAAGACACTGGTTCTGTCTGATCTCTTCTTTTCCATCCGGCAGTTTTTCCGTTGTAACTCCGGTGTAGATCAAAGCCTGTTTTCCATCAGCTTCAATGGCACTTCCGGAAAAACAGCCTTCACGGTCATATTCCTGATCCGGTGCGAGTGCAGCCGGAAACTGCTCCCATCGAATCATATCCTCAGTCACGCTGTGGCCCCAGTGCATTGGGCCCCAGTCGCGGCTGTAAGGATGATACTGATAAAAAAGATGTACTTTCTCTTCAAATACAGAAAATCCGTTTGGATCATTGATCCAGCCAACCGGTGCAGATACATGAAATGCCGGTTTTTCTTCCTGCGGGATATTTTCTGCTTCCTGTATTTCATAAAGACGCGCTTTTTCAAGTTTTTCGCTCATAGTCTGCTCTCACTTTCTTTTTCATGTTTCTGACCGATATCTTTTTTCTGTTTTTATTTCTCTGTATCACTGAGAGATTTCTGATACTGGTCAAAATATTTCTGTTTGATCGCCAGATAGTCAGAAAGTCCGTACTGCTCCATCTTCTTCAGATAAGAATCCCATTCTTTTTCGATTCCTCCGTTCAGGATCCAGTCTGCCTTTTTCTGCTCTGCATATTTCTTGATATCTGTGTCATACTGGGATACCTTGTTGGTATCATCAATACTCATAAATACATTCGGATATACATATTTGCTGTTCATATCTTTAAGATATGTTTCATGCATATTGTCAAGACGCCATTTTGCATCTGCAGGCTCTGTTACATATACATCATAATAATCATTAAGAACTGCCAGCGGTCCGTTAACAGACTGTGCTTCACGAACCTCTACCGGAGATGCGTCTCCAAGATCCATATGCTTCAGCATCTGTCCACCTTCTGCATTTTCAGACATTTCAAAGATATTGAAGGAGTCTTTCTCACCATAAGTACCCCAGTTATTCTGTGGAGACTGGATCGGTGCATACATCTGATCGATCCATGCAGCTGCCAGTGCCGTGTCTCTGCAGCTTGTAGTCAGAACACATCTTCCTCTGTCAAATCCACTGGTCTCACTGTTATTCTGTCTTGTGATATTTACAAGCCCGTCCGGTCCTGCAAGTGCCGGGAGCATCACATAATCTTCATTGTTGTCGATATTTGCAATATCCCAGGTAAAGCACAGGCCATATCTGTGGTTCTTGCCTTTTGCAACATAGGTAGACCATTCCTGGGTAAATGCCTCCGGATCTACAAGGTTCTCTTCCACCAGCTGGTGCAGCCACTGAATTCCTTCTTTATAGCCTTCCTGCACGGTTGTATAAATAACCGTTCCATCATCCTTTACAGCAAAATGATCACCGGTATCTCCATATCCTTCGCCGAATCCATTAATGAGAATTGCAGGATCCTGGTCTCCATTGTTGATAATGAATGACATTGGAATCACATCGCCTTCAATATCAAACTCTTTTTCCAGTTTATCTGCATTATCACGGAAAGCAATCAGAACCTGCTCCAGTTCATCTGTTGTAGTCGGAACATCCAGTTTCAGATAATCCAGCCATTTTTTATTAATGTAAGGAATATCTCCGATGGCCTGAATGGCTTCTTTCCCTTCACCCAGCTGCTCGATCCAAGGGAAAGAATAAATATGTCCGTCCGGTGCAGTACACATGGTGCGGTATTCCGGATATTTTTCAAATGCAGCCTGAAGATTCGGCATATATTTATCGATCAGATTTTCTACCGGAATGATGATTCCCTGCTTTGCATAACGAAGAAGATCATAATCACTCATTCCTGCGTTAAAAAGACCATCCGGAAGATTTCCGAACTGTGCCAGTGCCAGATTCTTTTTGTCATCAAACTGATCCGATACGAAGCAGGTCCAGTCAATATGAACATTGGTCTGCTTTTCCATTCTTTTGAAGATCGTTCTTTCATTGGGGTCCTGAGTAGATGTTGCCGGAGCACTTGTGATAAAGGACAATTCTGCTTTTTCTTTCAGCGGAAACGCAACGTCCTCTACCGGAGTATCCGGATCTGTTTCTGCCTTCATGTGCTCTTTTCCACTTCCACATCCTGCACTACAGACCATTATAATCGCCGAAAGCCCGATTGCCAATAATGCTTTCATTCTTTTTTTCATCATCTTCAACCTCCAGTCATCAACCTTTTACAGAACCAACCATGATACCCTGATCAAAGTATTTCTGGAAAAACGGATACATGATCAGAAGTGGTAAACTTGACACAATGATGGTTGCATATTTCAGAAGCTCTGCCACCTTTGCCATCTGTGCTGTGCTCTGGATATCTGCGATCATTCCAGGCTGCGGTGTATTCTGTACCAGGATAGAACGAAGTACCAGCTGTAACGGCTGCAGCTTCGCATCATTCAGGTAGATCATGGCATCAAAGTAGCTGTTCCACATTCCGACAAAGGACCACAATGCAAGTACCGCGATGATCGGTTTGCACACAGGCATCATGATTTTGAAAAAGTGCTCGATCTCTGTAGCGCCATCAATAGCAGATGCCTCTCTCAGCTCCTTCGGGATAGACTGATAATAGGTTCTTGCCAGGATCATGTTCCAGACATTAAATGCACCCGGAAGCAAAATAGCCCAGATGGTATTTACCAGATGCAGCTGATTGATCAGGATAAATGTCGGGATCATTCCGCCGCCGAAAAACATTGTGATAAGAAAGATCACATTGAAGAAGTTTCTTCCTACAAATTCTTTCTTTGACATCGGATATGCTGCCAGCAATGTTACCAGAACAGAAATGATGGTAAACACTACGGAATAAAAGAAAGAGTTTGCAAATCCTCGCCAGATCATATTGTTTTCAAGTACTCGTCTGTAGGCATCTACTGTCCATTTTCTTATATCCAGGCTGATTCCCTGGCTGTTGAGAACATTGGGATCCATAAAAGATGCGATCACTACATACAAAAGCGGAATCAGGATTGAAAGTACAAATGCGCCCAGAAGCACGTATCCGATTCCAAGAATCGCTTTATCAGATGCCGTATATTTCTTTTTCTTTGCTGTTTCCATACAAGCGCCTCCTATAATCCTTCTCCATCGTTAAGTTTCTTGACTACCCAGTTTACAAATATCAGCAGAATTACATTGATCACGGAGTTAAACAGACCCACGGCTGTGGAATATCCGTAATCACCATTAAGAAGACCGATCCTGTATACATATGTAGAAAGGATCTCTGATGCCGGAAGGTTCATATCTGTCTGCAGTGCATATGCCTTTTCAAAACCGATACTCATAATATTTCCGGCCTGAAGGATAAACTGGATCACGATGATATTCTTGATCGCAGGGAGCTGAACATACCAGATCTGCTGCAGGATATTGGCTCCGTCCACAACAGCTGCTTCCTCCAGGTCTTTGCTGGCATTGGAGAGTGCTGCAGTATACATGATCGATGACCATCCGGCTGTCTGCCAGATTCCACTGGCTATGTAAATGGTACGGAATGCTGCCGGCATAGTCATCCAGTTTGCATCAGCACCGATCAGTTTATTCAGTGGGCCAACCGGTGAAAGGAACATACGGACCATACCACAAAGTACGATAACGGAAATAAAATTCGGTGCATAGATCAGAAGCTGGATCTTTTTCTTGATTCCGGCTCTCCGGATCTGATTCAGAAGCAGTGCCAGAATGATCGGGATCGGAAATCCCCATAATAAGCCGTAAATACTAAGTTTCAGAGTATTTACAAGATAATTCATAAAATCCGGTGACGACAGGAATCTCCGGAAATATTCAAGGCCCACCCACTTACTTCCGAATATACCATCAATAACATTGTAATCCTCAAATGCGATCAACACACCGCCCATCGGTACATATTTGAAGATGATGGTCAGAAGCAACGCCGGCATCAGAAAGAATACATATAGCTGCCAGTTCTTCTTTACATACTGCAGTTTCTGTGCACAGGTCCGTTTCCCTGTAGAAACTGCTTTCGCAGAACCCTTTTTCATTTTTTTTCCTCCCTTTTTTATGTTTTCGCTCTTTTTGAAACCGGTAAAGTAACCGGTTACTTTATAAGCTGATACTACTATATCCGGCCTCGTATGTCAACCATTTTCAGATGATTTCCCCAAAAAAGTAACCGGTTACTTAACTGGTTATTTTTTTATTGCTATTTCAGGCTGATATTGCTATACTGAAATGGAATAAACATATATTTACGCTTTGTTTTCACTATACGAAGCTTACGTAATTCAACTGTAAAAGGAGACTATTTTATACATGGCTAAAAAACAGGTGACATTCGCTGACATCGCAGAATACACTGGTTTTTCCAAGACTACAATTTCCAGATATTTTAATCATCCGGATTCTCTCACCCTGGAAAACCAGGAAAAAATCGCCAGAGCTCTGGATGAGCTTGGTTATAAGAAAAATAAGCTTGCCAAAGTCCTTGCCAATGGAAAAAGTGAATTTGTAGGGATCATTGTACCAAATCTCTATCTTCATTATTATTCCGAAATGCTGACTCAGATTCTCAGGAGCTATTCTGATTATCACTATAAGTTTCTGGTTTTTGTAAGCGACGGTGGCCCTGAAAAAGAAATGCAGTATCTGGACGAGCTGATGACATATAAGATCGAAGGGCTGATCGTTATGAGCCACACCCTTCCTTCTGAAAAACTGGCATCCTACAAAATCCCGGTTATTGCCATTGAACGTGAAGCAGAGCATGTCTGCAGTGTCACCACGGACAACTATATGGGATCCACGCAGGCTACTTCTCTTCTGATCCGTAACAAATGTGATGTGCTGATCCATATCAATGTGCATGTACCGCAAAACATTCCCGCCTATGACCGTATCCGTGCATTTGAAGACACATGCAAAGAGCATAATATTCCTTACGAGCTGAATCTTAACGTTCAGGGTGATTCCTATCAGGAAATCTTCGAGAAAATGCGTATGATCTTTCAGGATATTGACAACAAATATCCCCACCAGAAAAAAGGCATATTTTTATCCAATGATACTTACGCAAACATGTTTCTCAATCTGATCTTCCAGAAATATAACTGTTTACCGGAAGAATATCAGATTATTGGTTTCGATAATTCACCGATTGCTGCAGAATCTATCATTCCCATCACCACCGTTGGACAGCAGATTGACGTTATTGCCCAAACTACCATGGAGCTTCTTGTCGAGCAAATGAATGAAATGAAAAAAAGAAAACCTTCACCCCTTCAGAAGCCAGTCCATAAAAAGATTACGCCTGTACTGATACGGCGTGAAACCACAGATTGATGAAATAATTTTTTCATTATAGATAAATATAACATTTTTCCATATTCCATAATAATGCAAACATTCATACAACCATAGCTTCGTGCTATAATCCTTTGGAAAAATGTTATACAGAAACCAAAAGATTCTTCAGGCTGCCACGCCCGGAGGCTTATAAATACAACTCAGGGAGGAAATCATGAAAAAAGATCAGGAAATTTTTCAAGAACGTTTAAATCATCATCACGACGAGCTTCGATGGCTGTACACAGAGCTTTATCACAATGACGATATGTTTGCAGAGCTCTGCGACCAGATGTACCAGTATTTTACAGCACGCCGCCGCGCGCTCAAAAACCGCGACCTGGAAAGAGAAAAAAATCCGGACTGGTTCCGCCAGAAGGATATGCTTGGCATGATGCTCTATATTGACAATTTTGCCGGCAACATTAAAGGAGTTTCCGCAAAACTTCCATATCTGAAAGAATGCAACGTGAACTGTCTTCATCTGATGCCTTTCCTGGATACCCCGAAAGGCCGTTCCGACGGTGGTTACGCAGTTGCGGATTTCCGCAAAGTCCGCCCGGATCTTGGTACCATGGAAGATCTTTCCGCCCTTGCTGACAAATGCCACAAAAACGGAATGAACCTGTGTATGGATTTTGTTATGAACCACACTTCTGAAGATCACGAGTGGGCAAAAAAAGCACGCCAGGGTGACGGAGAATATATGAGCCGTTACTTCTTTTACAACAACCGCAAGATTCCGGACGAATACGAAAAGACCGTACCGCAGGTATTCCCTACCACTGCTCCCGGAAACTTTACCTGGCTTCCGGATATCGGTCATTATGTCATGACTACTTTTTATCCTTATCAGTGGGATCTGAACTACGGAAATCCCCGTGTTTTCAATGAGATGATGTACAACTTCCTCTTCCTTGCAAACCAGGGAATGGATGTGATCCGTATTGACGCGGTTCCGTATATCTGGAAAGAGCTGGGAACTCCTTGCCGTAACCTGAAACAGGTTCACACCATCGTCCGTATGATGCGTATGATCGCTGAGATCGTCTGCCCGAGTGTTGTTCTTCTGGGCGAGGTTGTTATGGAACCGGAAAAAGTTGTTCCGTACTTTGGAACCGTGGAGAAACCGGAATGCCATATGCTTTACAATGTAACAACAATGGCTACAACCTGGAACAGCATTGCCACCCGTGATATCCGCCTTCTGAAAAAACAGATGGATATTGTGAACAGCCTTCCGAAGCAGTATACTTTCCTAAATTATCTCCGCTGCCATGATGACATTGGCTGGGGACTGGATTTCGCCACTCTGAAAGACTGGGGCATGGACGAGCCGGCCCACAAGCGTTACCTCAACGATTTCTTCACAGGAAAACATCCGGGAAGCGACAGCCGCGGAGAGCTTTATAACGATGACCCGGTAACTCAGGATGCCCGTTTCTGCGGAACCACTGCTTCCATGTGTGGAATCGAGGCTGCACTTTTTGAAAAAAATGATGAGAAGCTGGAAAGAGGTATCCGTGAAGATCTGATGCTTCACGCATATATGCTTACTCAGTCCGGAATCCCAATGCTTTACAGTTCCGATGAAGTTGGCCGTCTCAATGATTATTCCTATAAAGATGATCCGGATAAAGCAGCGGATTCCCGCTATATCCACCGCGGTGCTTTCCAGTGGGATCTCGCGAAAAAACGGAAATCAAAAACTTCTGTTGAGGGCCAGATCTTCCAGACACTGAGTCGCATGGAGCAGATCCGCCGCCAGGAATCTGTTTTTGACAAAGACTGCGATGTGTATACATACGATGTTCATGATGACAGCATTCTCTGCATCCTCCGCCAGAAGGGAAATGAACGTTTTATCGGAATTTTCAACTTCAGTGACAGTGAAAAAACTGCATGGATGCAGGAAGAAGAAACCTTCCGTGATCTTATTACCGGACAGACTCTGGAGCTTAAGGATGTGGTGCTTCCGGCTTATGGATTTATGTGGTGTAAGAGAATGTAACTTATTCTGTGGCATGACCCTTTCTCTAATCTCAGGTCAGAATTCAGGATCTGCCGGCAACTACGAAAATATCCTTTTCACGAGCCGCTTAATCTATTGTAGCATCTTCTAAAATTATACAAGCACAGATAATTTTTTCCTGTTGCTCGGTAAATAAAAAAGACGTAACCTTATGGATTGATATATTTCTCTCATTAACAACTCAGTAAATGAAAGGACCTATCAATCCGGGTTCACGTCTTTTTATTATGTTATATCTTCAGTTTCTTCTGCATATGCCTGGCATTCAGAAATTACTTGCAGAGTTCCTCTGCCATCGCATCGATCTCTGCTACATTCTCATCACTAAGAGAAGACATAATCTTCACATTATTCTCAAGCCATGTAATGTTTTTGCTCTTCTCGAACATTCCTTTCATGACTTTAGCTGCGGTAGGTGCCCAGCTTCCGTTCTCGATGAGGCCGATGGTACGGTTCTGGTAATTACGCTCTGTCAGGTTCTCGATGAATGTTCTCATGAACGGGAAAGCCTCTCCGTTATATGTAATGCTGGCCAGTACCAGTTTGCCGTAGCGGAAAGCGTCCTCCACTGCTTCTGCCATATCTTCTCTTGCAAGATCGCAGACAACAACCTTCGGGCAGCCTTTTTCTTCCAGTTTCTGTGCAAGAAGTTCTGCTGCTTTCTTTGTATTTCCGTATACAGAGGTGTAGGCGATCATGACGCCTTCACTCTCTACTTTATAAGAAGACCAGATATCATATTTCTCCAGGTAATGTCCAAGATTCTCGGTGAGGATCGGTCCGTGGAGCGGGCAGATAGTCTGAATATCCAGAGTTGCTGCTACTTTAAGAAGTTTCTGTACCTGCGGGCCGTATTTTCCAACGATTCCGATATAGTAGCGACGTGCTTCGCAGTCCCAGTCCTCTTCCACATCAAGGGCTCCGAATTTACCGAATCCATCTGCGGAAAACAGAACTTTGTCTGTGCTGTCATATGTGACCATAACCTCCGGCCAGTGAACCATCGGTGCAAATACAAAAGTAAGGACATGTTTTCCAAGTGTCAGGCTGTCACCGTTGGCTACGATATGTTTCTTTCCTTCCAGATTCATTCCACGGAAGAAGTTCTCCATCATGGTAAATGTCTTAGTGTTAGCAACAACGGTTGTATTCGGATATGCTTTCATGAAGTTTTCAATATTTGCGGCATGGTCCGGCTCCATATGCTGTACAACAAGATAATCCGGTTTGGCACCATCCAGAACTTCTGCTACTTTTCCCAGCCATTCTTCTGTGAAGTTTGCATCTACAGTATCCATAACTGCGATCTTTTCATCTTTGATCACGTAGGAGTTGTAGGACATTCCGTTTGGTACTACATACTGTCCCTCAAACAGATCTACCTGATGGTCGTTTACACCTACATAATAAATATCATTTCCGATTTTCATTGTATTAAGATCCTCCTTGGTTTGCTGTATTTCTGACTTTCATTTCCAGTTTGTTTTACTGCCTGGTCATGAACACAATATTTCTGAAAATACTGTCTCATTGCTAGTATTTATTATATCATTGTTTGTGCTGAAATCAACGTACAATCCTTATCCGGTTTATTTCTCAACAGGAAACACAACTGTCAGGAGCATCTTAAAACGCTCTACCGCATAAACTGCATGAGGAATAGTTGCCGGCATTACCAGGGCCTCACCTGCTTTGCAGACATGTTTCACACCGCCTACAGCAAACTCTCCAACACCATCCAGAACCGTCACCATGGCATCACCTTTGGAATCATGAGTTCCGATCTCCTCACCTTTCTCAAAAGCAAAAAGTGTCACACTGACCGCCTCATTCTGCGCCAGAGTTTTGCTCACCACCTGTCCCGGCATGTACTGGACTTCACCTGCAAGATCTACTACTTTTTCGTGTTCGATGTTTTTAATGTATGGCATATTCTTATCTCCTTTTCTTTGATTATCTTATTTTTGCCGTTAAATCCAATTTGATTCTATTTCCGTTTTCAACTTTGTAAACATATCATAATAATCTGCTTTCGCTTCTGCCACAATTCCCAGTGCAATTTTCTGATTATAAGAATGCGTTACATTATTTCTCGCCTGCAAAGCCCGAAGCCATAGGTCTTCATATTTACAAGCGATGCACAAAAATTCTCATACTTTTTCATACAGTATGATCCCCTCCCAATATCAGTATCGCTGGTTCGCTTAAAATCTCCTCTGGCACGGGAGCCAAAAATCTTCCTCCCCCCTGCCTTTTTTCTATCCCGATTTTACCATTTTTATACCTGTTGTGTAAATAAAAACAGCCTTCCACAAGCAAGCTTGCTCTAGGCTGTTTTTACTTACGTCTTATACTCTAAACTGTTACAGAATATATTTCCGTAACGCACTTCGAAACTCTCCGATCCTCTGCTCGGCAAGTTCCCTCAGTGTAATGTTCTTCATACTCTCAATATATCCCTGCTCCTGACGATAGAGCCATTTGGTGTCGGCAGGGCGGATCTCCTGGTAGTGGTTGTGAGCCAGCCAGTCTTCGTAGCTGATCGGTGTCGGATAGCCAAGTTTCTCATCCAGAAGCTCCTTGAAGTCGATCTTGTCCGCGCGCTCCAGGATTCCCTCCCAGAATTCCAGGACTTCCTCTACATGCTCATGGATCTCATAACGTCTTGCGCCGCCATCGTAGATAATACATTTTTCAAAAAGAGGGCTGCACATGGAAAGTGTCTCTCTTCGAAATTCCGGTGCAACGATTCCACCCTTCCAGTAGAAATCAACATCCGGAAGATTGATCCCGGAAACGCCTTTATCCTGATAGGTGGAAAAAATTCCTTCATAAAATACCGTGATAAATCCTTCAAACTCCGGCCAGAACTCGCGGATCTCTTTTGTCAGGTTCTCAAGAATATCGATTCCCCTGGTTCCTCCAATAGTAAAGATGATAATATTACGAAGTTTTGTCCCACGTTCTCTGTAAAAATCAGTCACATAACGGAGACAATGGATCAGTGTTTCACCACTTGCGATGATGTCACCGATCATCAGAGTACTGTCCGGAACCATGGTCAGTTTGCTGTACTTGATCTCAAGCCCTGTCATCTCATCTTCCGCAAAAACACGCTCGCTGGAAAGAAAGCTGATATCATGAACACGGATATGCTCTTTATAACAGGCCTCCTCAAGAGGATAATTCAGCGCCCCTCTTAAGATAGAAAGAATATTTGCAGTGGTAACCTTCTTCTGCTCCTTCAGATAATAAAGCATCTGGCAGGTAGACGGGATCAGACAGTTATATACCTCATATCCTACCACTTCCGGAGTATTCAGAAGCTTTCTTGTCTCTGCCTCTGAAGTAATATAATATTCGTTTACATAATCTCCGCCATCAAGACGATAGCATGCGACACCCTGCTCGTTAAACTCCGGTACCAGACGTACATTGTCCCAGTTATTCATGTGTATTTTTCCCCTTTTTTCAAAGACTTTTCGATTTTTCCATATCTCTCAACAGCTTATGATGAACCACCGGATATGTCAAGTAGAATCTGCCCGAAAAATATTTATTTTACGCGGTTTTCTCCTCTTTACAAACCTTTTTCAACAGAGTATTGTATAACCTGGATGAAGGAATTTTATATACTTTTTATGAGGTAATTTTATGTGTGAAAATGAAAAAAAGAAAACTCATTCCATAGAGATGACTTCCGGTTCTCTCTGGAAAAATATCCTCCTCTTCAGCCTTCCCTTGATGGGGTCCCAGGTGTTGGAGGTTCTTTTTAACTTAAGCGATGTTGCGGTTGTAGGACGGTTTGCGGACTACCTGGCACTTGGAGCTGTGGGTTCCACAACGCTTCTGGTCACTTTGTTTACCGGAATCCTGATCGGCATGGGTGCCGGTGTCAACGTCCGTGTAGCCCACGAACTTGGCGCCGGAAACAGAAAAGGCACGGAAGAAACGATCCATACATCCCTTCTTCTCTGTGCCATCGCAGGTCTTCTGGTCTGTATCATCTGTCTTCTGTTTTCCGGACAGATGCTGGCCATGATGAACACAAAGCCGGAACTGATCGACCAGGCTGTTTTATATATGAAGATTTACGCTCTGGGCATGCCTGCCATGGCTGTATACAATTTTGGTAACGGTGTTTTAAGTGCCCGCGGCGATACGAAACGACCACTGATCTATCTTTCCATTGCCGGAGTGATCAATGTTCTTCTGAACCTGTTTTTTGTTATCGTCTGCCATATGGCCGCCGCAGGTGTGGCAACTGCCAGTGCGATCTCCCTGTATGTATCTGCATTTCTGGTTATGAGCCATCTCCTGAGACGAACCGATGACTGCAAAGTATCACTGAGAAAGATCCGCCTTCATCCCAAGGCCTGCAAAGCCGTATTGCTCCTGGGTATCCCTACAGGACTCCAAAACGGTATCTTTGCCATTGCTAATCTGTTCGTACAGGCCGGTGTCAACTCTTTTGATGCAGTCATGGTTTCCGGAAATGCCGCCGCTGCAAATGCAGACTCCCTGATCTATAACGTCATGTTTGCTTTCTATACTGCATGTGCAAGCTTCATCGGTCAGAACTGGGGTGCCGGAAACAAAAAACGAATGCTGAAATCCTACGGCATCAGTATTACATATGCATTTATTTCCGGCGCGATCCTGGGTGGGCTGCTTCTGATCTTTGGCCGGCAGTTCCTGTCGCTGTTTGCTACAGAACCGGCTGTTATCGATGCAGGTATGCAGAGGATCCGGATCATGGGCTTCTGTTATGCTTTCAGCTGTTTTATGGATAGCAGTATCGCAGCTTCCCGTGGCATCGGAAAAAGTATCCCTCCCACCGTTATCGTCATCCTGGGATCCTGTGTATTCCGTATCATCTGGATCTACACGGTGTTCGCACATTTCCAGACGATATCCGCGCTGTATCTTCTTTATATCTTCTCATGGGGGATCACCGGATTTGCGGAAACTCTTTTCTTTGCTATCAGCTTCAAAAAAATACGTACATAACGAACGCAATTCATCTCCACTCTTAATGGTCGGAGTCTTATTGCTGAAAGACGATAACCCGGCGTAAGCAGAACAGCCTTACGCCGGGTTTTTTCATATTTTTCTCCAATTATGTACATTTGTCTTTACAAGGCGGACAAAATTGTATATAATTGCTATATTGTGCTTTTACGTGATGCAGTAGTAATATTCTATTTCAAAGCAGTAAAATGCCCACTCATACAATAGGAAAGAGGAAAGTAGTTATGAAAAACCTGATTCAAAAATGGAACAGCATCAATCTGATCAAGCGTATCATCTGCGGACTGATCGTTGGTATCATCCTCGGACTTGCAATTCCGCAGGCGTCTGTGATCTCCATTCTCGGTGACCTGTTCGTCGGTGCTCTCCGTGGAATTGCTCCGCTCCTGGTGTTCTTCCTGGTAATGAGCTCTCTGTGCCATATGGGAAAGGGCCAGAAAACAAACATGAAATTCGTCGTTGTACTTTATCTTCTGGGAAATGTACTCTCAGCACTGGCAGCTGTTATCTCCAGCCGTCTGTTCCCGATCATGCTGACTTTTTCCGAGAATACAAATACTTCCGACATCACCCCGCCAAGCGGTGTTGCTGAGGTTCTTAAAAACCTTCTGATGAACATTGTTTCCAACCCGGTTGACGCACTTGTGAACGCAAACTATATCGGTATCCTCGCATGGGCTATCATCTTCGGTATTGCACTGAAGGCCGCAAGTGAAACAACCAAGACCGTCATCGAAAACATTTCCGAGGCAACTTCCACAGCAGTAAGATGGATCATCAACCTCGCTCCATTCGGTATCATGGGACTGATCTTCACAACCATCTCCGAGCAGGGACTTGGCGTACTCTTAAGCTATGGCCGTCTGATCTGTGTACTGGTTGGAACCATGCTGTTTGTAGCACTTGTACTGAATCCGATCGTTACTTTTATCTGCACACGCCAGAATCCATATCCGCTGGTTCTTCGCTGCCTGAAAGACAGTGGTCTCACCGCATTCTTCACAAGAAGCTCTGCTGCCAACATTCCGGTAAACATGGAGCTCTGTAAAGACCTTGGACTTGATGAGGATACATACTCCATCTCCATCCCTCTTGGTGCGACCATCAACATGGGTGGTGCTGCGATCACAATCTCCATCATGGCTCTGGCAGCTGCACATACCCTTGGTATCAGCGTAGATTTCCCGACCGCTCTGATCCTCTGCATCCTGGCTGCTGCAAGTGCGGCAGGTGCTTCCGGAGTTGCCGGTGGTTCTCTTCTTCTGATCCCGATGGCCTGCAGCCTTTTCGGAATCCCGAACGACGTTGCCATGCAGGTAGTTGGTGTCGGTTTCATCGTAGGTGTTATCCAGGATTCCTGCGAGACAGCGCTGAACTCTTCCACAGACGTACTTTATACTGCATGTGCCTGCAAAAAGAAAAAATAATTTCACTTACATATTTATAAAAAAGAGCAGATCTTCCATATTTGCGGACATCTTCTTCACTGGTCCTGTCCAGTGAAGAAGACTCACCACAATGGAAAATCTGCTCTTTTTTTATTGTCCTGCACAGTCAAGCGGATATTCTATGCATCCTACATCTGAAAAAACTTCCAGCTCTCACCCATCCGCACAGCCAGATACACGATCTCAAAGATTACCGCCACAGAGCCCAGTTTGAAAAGCAGAGAGTCCACAAAACCTCCTGCTTTACAGAAATCCAATGCAATCCCTCCAGGCAGAGGATACAGGATCCGTACCCGTTTCCGGTTAAAACAGTCCAGTACCAGATGGGACGCAAATCCCACCACAAAATAAGGTACCATCTGTACAGATACCATAGAAAGCGCTCCGCTCAAAATAGCCATAGCCATGATTGAATGCATAAATGACCGGTGCGGCTGATTTTTCCCAAAAGCACAGACTGCAATAAAAATAATAACTCCCATAGCTACCGGTGCCACGGATTTGTCATTGCGGATCTTCTCCCAGATGGAAAAATTGCAAAAATAATTCAGTGCGATCTCTGCTGCCACGAGCAATACCGCGATCAATGTGATCCGATCCGCATCTTTATGGGACTTGGAAGTTCCCACATCAATGTCACTGATCAGTGCTCCAAGCATTCCCGTTCCTGCGGCAAGTACCAGACCGGAAACAGTGGAAGGCTGTGTAACTGCCAGCACTGTTCCGAGTCCGACTGCCGCGTGTGTTTTTCCTGTCATAATTCTCCCCTTAGTAAAAAAATCTGACGCATGCAAAGCAGACATCTCACCTGCATCCCGGCGTCTTTATAAACGAAAAAAGCAGCTGTCAGCCTCCCCCTTTACTGACAGCTGCCTTCACGAAACAGCATTATATCACACAAAAAAACACGATTCTATCTAAAATCTTTCCACTTTCCTCTACGTCCCGTTTAAACGGAATATACCTCACAAATATTCCTTTTAATCGGACCAGTTCATCCGTCCGTAGCGAAGTGCGATCCCGTGGATCTCCTTCTGAAGTTTCGCAGTCAGCTCTCTCCTGCGGATCCTCCATTTCCAGTTCTTTCCTACTGTGGACGGCTGGTTCATTCTGCAGCTGTTATCCAGACCCATGTAATCCTGCATGGGGATCACACAAAGCTTTGCGCTGCTTCTCATCACAAGACTGATAAAACATTTGTACAGATCTTTATCCGGTGTCCAGTTATCACAGAGATAATCTCTGGCAAGTTTACGCTCTTTTACAGTAATGCTCTTCCACCATCCGGCAATAGTCTCATTATCGTGGGTTCCCGTGTATGCCACACTATTCTCCGGATAGTTATGCGGAAGGTAATCATTGGCACATCCGGAATCCCTGGAATCAAAAGCAAACTCAAGGACTTTCATTCCCGGGAAACCACTGTCATGGACAAGCTGGCGAACAGAATCTGTCACATAACCAAGATCCTCCGCAATGACCTGCTTCCAGCCAAGGGCCTGCTCCACTTTGCGGAACAGATCGATTCCCGGGCCTTTTTCCCAGTGGCCGCCAATGGCATTTTCCGCACCGTACGGAATGGAAAAATACTCATCAAAACCACGGAAATGGTCAATTCTTACCACATCATAAAGGCGGAACACGTAACTCAGTCTGGAGATCCACCACTGATATCCTGTATTTCTGTGATAATCCCAGCGGTACAGAGGATTTCCCCAGAGCTGTCCTGTTGCGGAAAATCCATCTGGCGGGCATCCGGCTACAGCTGTTGGCACATTCTCCTCATCCAGCTGGAAAAGCTCCGGATGAGCCCAGGTATCCGCACTGTCCATAGCTACATAGATCGGAATATCCCCAATGATCTGGATACCTTTTTCATTGGCATATTTTTTCAGTTTCATCCACTGTTCATAGAATTTAAACTGCATATACTGCTGGAATTCAATGTCAAAATACAGCTCTCTGCGGTAATAGTCCATAGCGTTTTCCCAGCGGAGACGGATATCCTCCGCCCATTTGGTCCACTCCACACCGCCAAACTGATCTTTCACAGCCATAAAAAGTGCATAGTCGGAAAGCCACCAGTTGTTTTCCGCCACGAATCTCTGATAATCCGGATTCTCGCTGATGTTGCTGTTTTCGTATGCTTTGCGGAGAAGTTTATAGCGGCCTTTGTAAATCTTCTCGTAGTCTACGCTGTCCGCCCTTTTTCCCCAGTTGACTTTCTCGCATTCCTCTTTTGTAAGAACTCCCTCTTCCACCAGAGCCTTCAGGCTGATAAAGTACGGATTTCCCGCAAAAGTGGAAAAGGACTGGTACGGAGAATCTCCGTAGCTTGTCGGGCCAAGGGGAAGGATCTGCCAGTAGCTCTGTCCTGCTTCTTTCAGCCAGTCCACAAAATCATATGCACTTTTTGAAAAACATCCGATACCGTACTCTGACGGCAGGCTTGTGATCGGCATCAGAATGCCGGCTGCTCTTTTATCCATATCTTTTCTCTCCTTATGTTGAGCCCTGCATCTCAGAGCATCTTATCTATTATCCTCTCACGGATGCATATTCATATAATTTACGCAACCGTTTGCGTAAATTATACGTCCATTTTGCATGAAGTGCAATGCATTTTTGTCTTTTCTACCTTTCTTACAATTTTTACATCCTGATTTTGTGCAGTTTTTCATCATTCCAAGCAGAAATCTGTCTGCATCTCACTACCTGATTCTCTGTGCATCTGTTTTTACGCAATTTCATGCAATTTTACGTGCAATATGTTTGACAGTATCCTTGTTATGAACTACAATATCTCTATCAGACTGAGATAAAAAAGCCGGATCAGAGGCATACTTCCGCTTTGATCCGGCATATCCATAAGGAGGCAAATTTTATGGCAGTAACCATCAAAGATGTGGCAGCTCTGGCCGGGGTGTCCCCTTCCACTGTTTCCAGAACCTGCAAGAATAATCCATCCATCAGTGAGGAAACCAAGGAACGTGTACGAAAAGCCATGGTAGAGCTTGGCTATGAGCCGAATTTCCAGGCCAGCAATCTGGCCGCTCAGATTTCCCGTTCCATCGGTATTATCCTGCCTCCGTCACCGAAAGAAACTTATGAGAATTCTTTTTACCTGGAGGCGATCCGTGGAATCAGCCACTACTGTAACGCCCATCAGTATATCAGCACCATTGTCACCGGACAGAATGAAGAGGAGATTCTGACTGCAGTCCGTTCCATGTCCAGAAGTGGTAAAGTGGATGGATTTATTGTTCTTTATTCCCGTGTGAACGACCCTGTCATTGATTTTCTTTTCAGTGAGGGACTTCTCTATATCCTTATCGGAAAACCGGCACAGTACACGAACCACACGATCTATATTGATAACGATAACCTTCTGGCCGGACAGGAAGCCACCGAATATCTCTATGCACTGGGCCACCGGAAGATCGCATATCTGGGTGTCGATAATTCTCTGGTCTTTTCCGCAGACCGAAAAACAGGCTATATGGCAGCTCTTCTGAACCACGGACTGACGGTACAGCCGGAATATTGTATCGAAGTTCCGGGAGTATCCCAGAATGAATTTCAGGAGCTTCGGAAACTGCTTACAGGTAACGACCGTCCAACCGCCATGCTGGTCAGTGATGACATCCTGGCACTTTCCCTGGAGCGTATCTGCATGGAAGCGGGGATTTCCATACCGGAAGATCTGTCCATCCTTTCCTTTAACAACTCACTGTTTGCCAGACTGACCTCACCCCAGCTGACTTCCATTGATATCAATTCCGGACAGCTTGGAATGGAGGCAGCTACGCAGATGATCAGCCATATTGAAAACCCGAACCTTCCAGCTACGAAGATCATTGTGCCCCATCATCTAATTGAGAGGGACAGCTGCCGGAGGATTTAAATGCCTCTGTCGGCGGATACATTATCTTAAACATGATCGAAGCACTTGCGATTTATACAAAAATATGCACCTCCCTTACTGGTTGTTCATCAATACCCAGTCTGAAAAGTGCATATTTTTTTCAATTCTTTCTATAATGCTTTCTCATAACACCAGTACATATGTCCCCAGAGTTCGCACTCTCCCACGCTCTCAAAATTCAGCTTATCATAAGAACGGAGCGCTTTTACATTATCTTTTGCAACAAGAAGATGTACAGCCCGATATCCCCGGTTCTTCAGTTCTTCCATAATCCCTTCCAGAAGCTTCCGGGCAATTCCCTGGTTCTGAAATTCCTGACATACTCCCACCCGGGAAACTTCCACTGAAGGCACCTTTGTTTCTGACCAGCATGTGAGACACTCTACATTTGGATCATCGTCTATTGAAATCACTCCTGCAATCTTTCCACTATCATCTCTCATACAGAACAGTGCATCTCTGGAAAGATCGAATTCCACTTCTTTTTCTGATGGATAATCTTCTGTCCACACACAGTATGGTGTTCTCAATAACGAGCGGTACAGTTTCAGAACTGTATCCCCTTCTTCTTTTCTTACGCGGTCAAATTTCATCTCTTTATCTCTTTTCTGTTTTCATTTACAGATCCGGTTCTCTCATAACCTTTTTCTTCCCGGCTCCTGAAAGAACAAGAAGTACAACAAAAGTAATAACCTCTGAGCTTAAAAATGAGCTCCACACACCGTTAATCCCAAACAGCCTGGAAAGGATTACCGCACTTACGGCAATGGCGATAATTCCACGCATCAAAGATCCGGTAATGGCCGGAACAGCCCTGTCTACCGCGGAAAAATAAGCTACCAGCATAATATTTATCCCGGCGAACAGAAAGCCCAGGAAATAGATCCTCAATCCAACATGGGCATAGCTTAAAAGCTGCTGATTATTTTCACTGTTAAAAATGGCAATCAGATTGTCTGTAAATCCCCATACCACCAGCAATGTCACTGCTTCCATCACTACACAGGAGATCAGACTCCAGCGAAGCAGACTTTTTACATGGTCACGCTGTCCTTCTCCGTAGCTTTTGCTGATAAGAGGCTGTGCTCCCTGTGCCAATCCGTTAAAGATGGACATTGCAACAAGAGAAAGATTGGCCACCACTCCATAAGCTGCCACGCTTACATTTCCCGCAATTCCAAGAAGCAGCATGTTAAAAATGATCGTAATAATCGCTGAGGAAAGCTCTCCCACAAAGGCTGAAATTCCAAGCTGACAGCACGAGATCAGGTGCCGGATGGAGGGGCGTACCCAGCGAAATCCTACATGGTTCTTTTTCCCAAGATAATGGGTAGTGCAGATTGCCATTGTGATGGCAGGGCTGATGGCCGTTGCCAGGGCTGCTCCTGCAAGTCCAAGCTTCATTGGAAACATGAAGATATAATCAAACACAATATTAAACAGACTGGCAGAAATCGCACCGGTCATAGCTGTGGATGTTCCCTGGTCATTTCTTGCAAAAGCGGTAAACGTATAATTGGTCATAAACAGTGGCGTAGTGATCAGCATGATCCGGAGATAACTTTTTCCAAGAGCAGTCAGTCCCGCATCTGCGCCAAGAAGATGCAGAAATTTCTCCGGTGCAAAAATCCCTGTAATGATAAAAGGCACACTGCACAGAACGCTCCAGAAAACAGACTGGAGAAAATAGTGATCCGTATTTTCCCCCTTGGCCCTGTTGATCCCGAATCGGGTGGCCGAACCAATACCGATCATGGCTCCGATGGCATATACCACACCATATACCGGAAGGATCAGATTCAGAACAGCCAGTCCGTCCGCTCCGGAATGAACCGATATAAAAAATGTATCCGCCAGAATATAAACCGATATCCCGATCATACCTGCAATACTCTGAAAAATATACTTAAAAAACTGTTTCAGCATAAATTCGCAATATCCTTTCCTGATTCTGCAAAAGTCTGCTCCTAATATTATAATACCCCACTCAAAACTGCAACTCCAACCGAAAAATATCACACTACATTAGCGATAATAACACTTTCCGCTGCACCCATTGGGAAACATTGTACGTTTTATCGTACACTGGAATTTTTCCTCATTTTCCGCCATTTCCAGAATATCCAGTGCAGTCCGCAGATTCCGGATATCTTTTTCCATGTGATCCACATAATTTCCACGGCCAACCAGCTTGAGATGAGTGATCCCCGCCTGCCTCATCCTGTACAGGGCACATAATCCACAACCGGTTTCTCCACAGAGATAGCCTGTGTCATCATAAGCAGATGGATCTGGCTCCTGCTCCCAGGACCGTTCCTGAAGAATCTGCAACTTTTCCGGAACAACATCACTATCCTGTACCGTTCCAAGCCAGTAAGGCACCCTGCAAAGATATCCCATCTCATCACAATGCAGAGAATTACAGAAAGCTCCCGTAAACTGACACATTTCGTTGAGCACAAAAGCTTCGAATTCCATCCTCTCTTCCGGCCGGATCCCTGTCTGTTTTTCAAAGGCTCTCTGAGATGCGATCACGGACTGCATATCCTGGAATGTATTTTTCCGGTGAAAAATTATCCGCTTCAGCGGAAAACGCCGGAACATTTTTACCATCTCACTGTTCACTTCCCCTGTCTCTCCGCTGAGATGGATCTCACAGGAAATCCCCCTGTTTTTCAGATAAACAGGGAGCGCCGGATCTGCAATGATATAGCTTCGAAATCCCAGTTCCATGCACTGCTTTATAATTTCCGTGATCTCCGGATACTGCTCCGGAAGATAATACAACGAATTGAAGGTAAGATGCACCGGTTTTTTATATTTTTCCACCATACGGGATAGAATCTCCAGCTCACTGTATGCCCCAAGCTGAACATTATAGCAAAAAACCTCCCTGCGATTTAACGGCATTACTGTACCATATCTTTCCGCCCAGGAAAACGGGACATAGCCGCAGAAAAATTCATCGGCTCCCGCCTGCACGAAACGTTCATATTCATCTATGGAGCCTAATCCGGCTGTGATCTTCATAGTTCTTTCCTCCCTGTCACAGATTCACCACAATGCGGTCCTGTTTTATGCCCTTTATTTTTTTCCACATTTCCGGTGACTCCAGAAGTGTTTTATCCACACCGAACAGAGAGTTATACCTCCCGATCATATGTAAATGTTCCGGATAAAGCAACGCATATTTTTCACAGAATTTCGGACAGTGTTCCGCAAGCTGCTGCATACCACGATCTCCTGTGGTGCACAGGGCGTACAGCGGACAATACTGGGATGTATTCGTCTGATAAAAAGGCAGATGAATGCTGTTTTTCCCTGGTGGAAACTCCTGTGGATAACCGCAGGATTCCCATTCATATCTGTGGATATGAAATTCTTTCGCCAGAAAATCCCGGTAAAATTCCGCATTCAGACTGTTGTGCTGAAATAATGCGGTATCACCGGATTTATATTTCATCCGCGGATCTTTTTTCCGTTTATTGAGCAGTGTCCCCAAAACAGGACACAGACGTGTGGTCTTTCCATGAAGCATTTCCACCACAGCCCAGTCATTGACTACGATTTCCACATTGACTCCATGAATACAGCACCAGTTATCCACTTTTTCCAGAAGTTTTCCCACAGACGTAAGCATAAATTCCCGAATATAGGAAAATGCCAGCGTGATCTCCAGGCCTTCCGAGCGCATTTTATCCATAATAGAAAAAAGCTGATTTTCTGTGGGAAACAGGTTATGGCAGAACTGATTTCCAATATAAAATCTCTCTGGTGTCCGGCCGGCAAGCCAGCTGTGAGTGAGATAATTCTTCTGCCAGTAAGAAGCCAGAAAATCCTGCAAAGGCTGACACAGGTATTCTTCATACAGAGAAGGGCCGTTTAATTCCAAGGCAAGCTCTGTCCCTTTGTCCAAAAATGATTCTTCTACACTCTGATCTGCATCCGGATTTCGTCTTACAGAACTGGAATTCCCTCCAAACCACAGCTTCTTCTGCTCTTCCAGGCTCTCACAATGCACCTCATCCAGTTCCGCAGGATAACCGGTCAGCGTCTTCGCCAGCTCTCCATCGTCGCCATCCAGTTTCAGACGAATATATCTGCTGTACTCTCCGGCCAGACGCTGAACTTCCTGTACATAGTCTTTCTGTTCTACTTTCACAGAATACTCTCTGAAAAAAATGTCTGAATTTTCCTGTAAACGCCGCTCTTCTGCTGCCAGCATCACTACGTTCATTTCAAACTTCCGGATCTCCACCTTCCGATACCCGGCTTTTTTCATATCATAAAAACAGATCAGAAAGCACTCCGGTTCCGGACATTCTTCTGCCAGCCGAAACCGAAATCCTTCTTCTTCCAGCTCTGTGAGCCGTATTTCTTTACTGTCCATAAAACCGGACAGTAATCCAAATGGTATCATAGATATTTTCATCAAAAATTTCTCCCGGTCAGATCCGTAAGATGTCCGCTTCCACTATCTTGTCGATTACGGCAACTCCCGGATTTATGCACATGAAGTGGCGGAAGTTGTCTGCACTATGGCAAAAAGAGAGATGCCATATGCTTCCATACAGCACCTCCCAACACTTCTTATTATTTCACTTCAACTAATTCAATTCTGAAATTCAGCTCTTTACCTGCCATCTCATGATTGGCATCAAAAGTAATAGTCTTCTCATCTTTTGCGTTTACTTTAACCGGGAATGGCTGTCCATACTGGTTGGAGAGATATACCTGCTGTCCCACGGTAAGATCCTCGGAACCTGGAAGCTGTGCGATCTCAAGAGTAAAGATGGCATCCGGATTCGGCATTTCGTAAGCTTCTTCCGGCATCAGGTGCACATCTACCACCTGTCCGACTTCCATGTTTGCAACTGCCGCATCAAAACCTTTGATCATCTGACCGGCTCCGCAGATGAATTCCAGCGGTTCGCCACGGTCATAGGAAGAATCGAACTGTGTTCCATCGTTAAATGTTCCTCTGTAATGGGTACGGCAGGTTTTTCCAACATTAGGACCTGTGATAGCCGGCTGGGAACCACATCCGCCACCACAGTTTCCACAGGAATGTCCTTCCTCATGTCCGCCGCAGGAGTGTCCATCTTCATGGCTTCCGCAGGAATGTCCCTCCTCATGATGATGATCACAGTTCACACCGGTAGATACCAGCTCACCTTTCAGATAAGCCTCTACAGCCGCATCTGCATCACCCTGTGCTCCGGAACATAACTCAATACCAGCCTCAGCAAGTGCACTCTGTGCTCCGCCACCGATTCCTCCACAGATCAGAACGCTGATTCCCTGCTCTGCAAGAAGTCCTGCAAGTGCACCATGTCCGGTACCATTGGAACCGATCACCTCACTGGAAACAACCTTATTATCCTCTACCTCATACACCTTGAAAAACTCAGTTTTTCCAAAGTGCTGGAAAATGTTTCCGTTATCGTATGTTGCTGCAATTTTCATTTATAAAACCCTCCATCAATCAGATATATGTCTCATTAGTATAGCCTGTTACCAATATAAAAGCAAGGATAATCACCAGATCTTTTTTCCCGTTTCCATATCTACAAGATCCAGATAGACCACACGGAACTTTTCGCCAAATTCCTGATCTCTGTGCCAGTGCCCAAAATACCACCAGGTCAGTGAATCATATACCGTCTCACTTACATACTGCAGATAATTCTGCAATTGCCGTTCTTCCATCGCCGAGTGATATCCCCCAAGTGAAGGTATAAGATTTAACGGACAGGTATGTGTAATCACATAATCTACCTTATAGTCACAGGCCTTAAGATTTTTATTTCCATTCTCATAATCTTCCTCAGAGGGAATCTCTTCCTCCCAGTAACTTTTGTTCAGGGTACGATATGCTCTGTCTATGGAAAAAGCTCCTCCAAAACAGAATATTCGTTTCCCTTTCAGACAAAGAACTTCTCCTCGAAGCACATGAATGATCCTGCTTCGGATCATATGGACTCTGGCATTATTCCATTGTTCAACAGGGAATTTATTCAGTGCACGGTGATTTTCATGATTTCCATCCGCAAAAATAATATATCCGTTTATTTTCTGAAGAAACCGGTCTACATCATCCAAAAATACATGCTCATCTCTGTTATCCCAGAATACAAACCCAAAATCTCCGGCAACAAATAATGCATCTCCCTCTCGAAGCTGTCTGGTAATCATCGTTAATGCCGCAGTATCACCGTGCAGATCTCCGGTAATAAGCAATCTTCCTGATATTTCTGTTTCCATACTGTTTCAACTCCTCTACTGGTATCTGTAACATTCTCTGACCTTCCATCTGATGCTCTGCATAACCGTAACAGAAGAATACCTGTCAGCCTCCAGCGTCTTACATCATTCTCTCGCAGGTAAGATAATCTGTACCCCAGTTTTTATAGCAGTCTGCAATCCTGGAATCTGTAAACAGCCACAGTGCGACCTTAATATTTTTCGAATGCGCTCTGGCTATTGTAGCTCTGTTGGTACATCCATACTGAGCACTTACGTCAAATTTATATCTGGCACATTCATTCAGCGCTGCACTGGTGATCTGATCCCGGAGTATCCACTGTATGCTCACGGTTCTGTTTATCTGTCTGAGCATGATCAGCGGTTCTTCCTTAAACGAGATCACAACCGGACTTTTTCTGGATTTTTTTATGATCTGGTTAAACTTTGCAACACCATTCTGATCCAGGTTTGATTTGATCTCGATCACCGGTGTCATGGAATATTTATTACAGCACTGAAGATACTGTTCCAGTGTAGGAATAATATTATTCTTATATGCAGAAGCATTTGTTCCTGTAATAACCGGATACTTCTTTACTTCCTGATATGTGAGGTTTTCAATTCTCTTATCAACGCCACACATACGCAGCAGATTAGAATCATGAAAAATCACAAATGTCCCGTCTTTTAACTGTCGTACATCAGTTTCTACATACTTCGCACCTTTCTGTCCTGCAAGACTGAAAGCGGGAAGTGTGTTTTCCGGTGCTTCCAGACTTAATCCTCTGTGCAGGATCGTACCAGAACTTCCACTCAGAGGTGCATTGGATGTACCTGTCTTTTTGTCTCGAACGTATACCTGTATGGTATTTTTTATTTTCTTTCCACCATCTGCCGTCACTGTGATCTTTACAAGGCCGGGAGCCTTTGCTGTAATTTTTCCCGTCCTGGATACTGTAACAACGGAACTGTTGGATGTGGCATAAGTTATTGTTCTTACATATGCATTTCCCGGATGGACAGTTACCTTCAGTATTTTCTGTTCCCCTTTATCCATTACGATTTCTGAAGAAGTCGAAACTGATTTCAGTTCTGCTCCGACAACCACTTCCGCAGATGCAATATACCGGTTTCTTCCCAAAGACACACAGGTTATTTTGACTGTGCCTGTTGTTTTTGGTGTTACAATACCACTGGATGAAACTGTCGCGATTTTTGTATTCGAAGATTTATAAATTGCCACGCTTCCATGCTTTTCCGGCTTCAGCTGTATTGTTTTTCCTGTTTTTGTTTTTATCGGAGTTGTTTTATATCCGGTAAAATCTGTGTATATGAGCTGATTATATGTATACACTTTACAGGAAATTTTTTTTCCTCCATAAACAGCATAAATCTGAACATTTCCCCAGCTCTTTGCGGTGACTTTTCCATTGGATATGGCTGCAAGTTTGGGATTGCTGCTTTTCCACTGGACTTTCTTTGGATCTACTTTTCTTCCATTGTTGTAAACAGACAGCTCTTTGGTTTTTCCTACCTGCACAGAAGCTGTTTTCTGCTCAAAATGAAAACTTTCTGTTGCCGCTGCTGCCGGTACTGAAAAGCAGATCAATAAGATAACCATTGCTATCAGACCTCTGATTTTTTTCCTCATACTGTGATTCCTCCTAAAAACATTCTGTAAAGTTATTATGCCGTAAATATCGGACATTTACAAGTTTCATATCTCTGTTTTATATGCAAAAAAACACCTTCCGGATCCAATCCGGAAAGTGTTTCTGCTCTGTTGTTTTTCAGTTTATAATTCTACATTGCTGCTGTTTGTAAAAACCGGATAAACTGCCGGAATGTGCCGCATTCCAACTCTTACACATAATTCCGCATACGCAACCGCCAGAAATGCCGGATCAATGATCTTCACCGGAAGTTCCTTTTCCAGCTTTTCTCCATATCCTGCCATTCCAAGACAACCTAAGATGATCCCGTCGGAATGATCTTCCTCCACTGCTTTTTTGCAGACAGCTTTCAGATATTTTTCTGTAGCCTCCGGATTGGTGCGCAGTTCTCCGATCGGAATATCCAGCGCCCGGACTGCTGCCATTTTTTCCCTGGCAATGCCGTTTCGCATCAGACGGCGGTAGGTTCTTGGAATATTGATACTCTCGGAAGTCAGCACCGTAAAACGGTTGCAGATCATGCTCGCCGCAGCCAGACTGGTTTCTCCGGGACCGATCACCGGAATTCTTACATTTTCACGGATGGCATCAATTCCCACATCGCTGAAGCAGTAGATCACAATGGCATCGTATCCTTCTTTTTCCGCACGGATACTCTCCTTCACCATTTCCGCCGCAGCAAAGGCCTCATCTGTATTACAGTCCAGCTCGTCCGGACCTTTTTTGATACAGTCCACGGAAACCTCTGCATCGGAGGAAAGTGCCACTTTCAGCATTTTCTCACGTGCATCCATAGTTTCTCTGCTCATGGCTTTGTCTGACATGATTACTTTTATTTTCATTTTTTATCTGTTCTCCTTTGCTGCCTCCGCAGTCCATACCTCAGATTCTACTCCGATATCAGATGCCACAAAACGCCTGCCTGGATTTTTCTTATAATTCTCATATGCTTTGGTAACCAGTTTTCTTCCAACCAGAAGTGTCGGGATGTTGACAAAGATCAGGATTACATTGATCAGGTCAGATACATACCACAGGTTATCCAGCTGAAGTCCGGATAATACAGTCAGGGTTCCAAGTGGAACGAAGATCAGCGCTCCAAGGCATCTTGTAAAATAGATGAACTTTTTATTCTTGGAAATCTTGTTTGCAGCGATCTCTGTATAAGTCAGGTCACAGAGAAGTGTTGTAAATGCAAACAGTCCAAATGCAACGACCACGATGATAAATACGATCACATCCAGGATTCCGTCTCCCGGTACCAGCTCCTTGACGGAAGTCAGGAACGTTCCGATCTTGTTTGCCTTCATCACATCCCAGTCAATGGACGGATTATTCCAGATAGCACCTGCAGTTACCACAAAACCAGCCAGAGAGCAGATCACGATGGTATCTACAAATACACCGATGGACTGAATGAATCCCTGCTCGCACGGATGATTGGCATCCGCAATAGAGGAGGCCTGTGTTGCAGTACCCATACCAGCCTCATTGGATAAAAGTCCTCGTTTCAGTCCCTGTGCCATAGCCACACCAAATGCTCCGCCAAAGATAGCGCTTGGTTTAAATGCTCCTACAAATACAGCCGCAAAGAATCCCGGCACTTTTCCGATATTCAGAACGATCAGTACCAGTACGATGAGAACATATAACCCTGCCATAACCGGTACAACCGCATCGGAAAATTTTGTTACGCTTTTGATTCCGCCAAATGTGATAACTGCGATGACCACGATAATGGCAACTGCGATCACATAGTACAGGGGATCTGTTACCTGTGTTGTTTTTCCTGTTACTTCATCTGCAATAGAGCTTACTGCTGTAAATACATGGAAGGTATGTACCGGAATACTCAGCATGTTGTAGATCAGATACATGATGCACATTGCCGCACCGATCCATGCTTTGTTTTTCCAGATCTTCTGGATATAGAAGGTAAAACCTCCTACATATTCATTTCCTTTTCTCTCTTTAAAAATCTGTGCCAGTGTTGCTTCACAGAAGGATGTCGCCATCCCCAGGAATGCGGAAACCCACATCCAGAAGATCGCTCCCGGTCCTCCAATGGTTACCGCCCCGGTTACACCTACAATATTTCCGGCACCGACGCGGCCGCCCATACTGACCAGAAAAGCTGCCAGCTGGGAAGTTCCAACCTTTGCCTGCTGTTTGGAAGTCAGAAGACGGATTCCTGTCTTGAATTCTTTTACCTGCACAAAACCAAAACGTAAAGTAAAATACAAACTTCCTCCAAGAAGAAGCAGAAATGCAATGGACAGCTGTCCTAAGATCGGAATGTTTGCATATGCATCAATGTTTGTCGGAAAGTCCCAGAGAAAATCTGCTACCGGAACCACCTGCGCAAAAAGCTGATTTACCAGTTCAAATATATGAGCCATGAATGCTCTCCCTTCTTTTCCCGTTATATGTATGCCATCTTACTTCTCCTGCTGATTTTTCAGGCAGTAGTCATACATTTCCTCACCGGTTGTCCACCATACACCATCAAAAGTTTCAATATAATCCAGAAGCTCTTCCAGAAGTCCGATCCTGCCCGGTGCTCCGATGGCTGCCGGATCCAGCTGAAGGACATAACAGAGGCCGTATTCATGGCATCCGAAAAATTCATCCTTCCAGTTGTTAAGAACTCCTGTATAATTTGCGATCCTGCCCTGGCCTGCCGGAAATGCCGGATGATAGTTGAACGCAAAATACGGAAGATCATAGTTTACCCAGTGAATAGGGATCTCCAGGATCTTATCCTCACCCAGATCTTTCCAGTATGGTCTGTCATCATCGCAGAGATTGCTGGAATACACCAGGCCGTTTTTCTTTGCGATCCGTAACGTATCCAGGGTCAGCTCGCCTTCCGGGGAACGAAATCCCTTCGGTGTAACGCCGCATACCTTTTCAATCGCAGCGATTCCTTTTTTGATGGCGCTTTCCTGCTCTTCCTCGGATAATAATGCCATATGCTCATGATGATATCCCAGTGCTGCGATCTCGTGGCCTTTTTCCACAATGGCTTTCAGCTTATCCGGATACTGCTCTGCCACCCATCCAGGAGTAAAAAATGTTGCGCGGATGCCCCGTTCTTCCAGTATTTTTAAGATACGGTCCACGCCTCTTGTCATTCCGTACTGTCCAAGAGACAGTGTTTTCGGCATATCCTTGCAGGTGGGATCTAACTGCAGCCAGAACAGTTCCGCATTCAGGTTGATGGTGATCATGGCGCTGCATTTTTTGTTTTCCGGCCACTTTGGTCTTTCCAGTTTCATCCTTATTTCTCCTCCTGTTCTTGTGAATGGCTTCGATACCAGTCTGATACTTCCGTTCCTGTTGCCACCCAGACATCCTCTTTGGATGTGATCTGCTCCAGCATATGTTTCAGGATCTGGATCCTTCCAGGGGAACCAATTACCTGGGGATGACTCATATAAGAAATGCAAAGCCCCTCTCTGTAATGTCCGCGGAACTCTCTCATAAAATTGTCTTCTACCAGACGATAGCTGGAAATCCTGTCCTGTCCTGCCGGTTCTGCCGGATACATGTTATATGCCATAGCTACGTAATCATCTACTTCCCATTTCGTAGGGATCTCGATAAAATCTGTTTTCTCACCGTTTATGATCGTACGATATGGTCTGTCGTCACCACGCATGGAGCTTGAATAACGGAAGCCTCTCTCATACAGAAGCTGCGGTGTGATCTTTGCCCAGTCACCGGATGGAGTACGGAAGCCTGTTACTTCATGACCGATAAGCTTTTTAAAGATTGCCTGAGTCTTCTCAATGATCTCGATCTGCTCCTCTGTTGTTTTTCCCGCAAATCTCTCATGTGCATATCCATGATGTCCGATCTCATGTCCTGCCTCTGCGATCCTCATGATCACATCTGGATAACGTTCAGCTGTCAGCCCCGGTACAAAAAATGTTGCTTTTACACCGTAACGATCCAGCATATCCAGGATACGGTCTACGCAGCGCTTTGGTCCGTACTGGCCTACGGATAAGGATTTGATGTATTTCTCACCGTTTGGAAGTCCACGGTTTCCGTTTTCCCAGGTGGTATCTCCGTCTACATCGAAGGTAAACATTACCGCACATTTTTTACCTTCCGGCCATTTTAAATTTCCCATTGTGTATTCCTTTCTGTTCTTTCTGGATTGTGAATTATCGTCTGAATACATATTCATTCTTTTTGAATTAATATTTGTTCACTTGGTCACCCACTTGTTTATAAAGAATAGCACCCGAAGGTGCTTTTCGTCAATGGTTTTTTCATTATCCTGTACTTTTTCGCCTGTTTCCGCCCCCGGTCCATGATTTTTTCCAAGCAAAGGCCGGGAACTTCTGGCATTTTAGCTAAATGCATATTTAATCAATTATCCCTCAGCATATCCATCGTTACCTGAAGATGTTCCTGCATCAGCTTCTGTGCTGCTTCCGTATCCCTTCTGCGGATCGCATCAATGATCTGACGATGTGATTCCAGCTCCTGCTTTTCGGAAGTGGCTTCCAGCACATCATAAAACTGCCCATACATCATATCCAAGATCGCATTCAGGACCAGCTCCAGTGTCTGGGTCATGAACATACTGCCGGTTTTTTCCGCATAGAGCTTGTGCAGTTCAAATTCACCGGTTGTAGTTCCGGTTGTCTCGTAGGTATGTTCCACTTTTTTGTAAGCTTTTTCCAGATCATCAATGTCTTCTTCGGATGCGTTACGGATGATCAGCTCCACACCCTTTACTTCCAGAACCTGACGGACTTCATAAGCTTCCAGCATGGAATAGCGTTCCAGATTTTTGCTGAGACTTTCTGTACGTTTCTCGGATCCGTGGCCTGGCTGTTCCCTTAAGAATCTTCCTTTTCCCTGGTGAGAAACGATCACACCTCTGGTTTCCAGAACATGAAATGCCTCTCTTAACACATTCCGGCTGACTTTCAGCTGCTCGATCAGTTCTCTTTCCGGCGGAAGCTTGCCACCTGGCTGGATATGCTTCTCATCGATCAGCCTGTAAAGTTCTTCTACTACTTCTTCATATAATAAAGTCCGTGCGGATTGACTTCTTAATCTCATATATTTCTCCATTCTGTTGATAATTCTGTATCCTTTAATTTTTAATTATAATTGGTTTTTCTACAGTTGTACAACAGAATTTTTACCGGATTTGTCAAATAAGTAAACGGCAGATTCTTTGTTGTGGATCTGCCGTCAATAATACTGTACATGTATTTCATTTTCGATCAGTCGTCGTAGTGATTCCAGTCTCCGAAGATTCCTTTGCTGCTATGGCCTGTTTTATGGCCATTGGCATCATAATGGTTTGCTCCGCCAAATACTCCCGGACGACTTTCTCCTACTTTGTGGCCTTTGGCATCATAATGATTCATTCCTCCGAAAATACCAGGTCTGCTTTCTCCGATCTTATGGCCTTTGGCATCATAATCATTATACCCTCCGAACAATCCGGGTCTGCTTTCCCCAATCTTATGACCATTGGCATCATAGTGATTAATGCCTCCAAATAAACCTGGTCTGCTGTATCCTTCTTTCTTACTCATAATTGTTCCTCCTTTTTTCCAGGCGGTTATTCATAATCCGCGTTTGCTGTTTATTTCCTTATGCTTTTGATGCGATCAGTCCGACAATACCAATAACAAGAAGTATCGGTAATGCCAGGGAGATCAGTCCTCCTGCTACCATTACGATCAGGATCAACGGCAGGAATACCAGCGTTAATATAAATTTAGATATCCCCCAGGCTGCTTTCAGGCCGAAAAAAAACAGCTTTCCAAAAACTCCAAACATACATATGATAAATAATAACGTCAACATAATTTCTCCTTTTCTCCAGTTATATTTACTGATATAAATTTTGATTTATTTATGATTCCAAGCTTTTCACTGAATTTCAGATCTCTTTCCATTTTTTCCAGGATCCGTATCATCTGCAATCTTCTTGTCACGTCCACACAGCCACCTCTTTCTCTTTGTCGGCCCTTGCTGTCACTCGATGAATCCAGTATAATAGAACCATCTGTAAAAATAAACGTTCTATATGTTGAAATAACTTCATATATTTCCCTATTTTGGAGAATTAACAGAGGAGACTGAACCATGGGGAAACAATCTACCAGAGAAAACAAGACTATTTATCAGCAATACAGAGAAGAACAGGGTCTGACCCGCGAAAAAGCCAGCCAGGAAATGACCGGTGTTTCTGCCTCCAGGATTGAAAAGATCGAATACGAACTGCAGGAACCAACCCCTTACGACATCATCCAGATGGCTGACTGCTATAAGCATCCTGACTTATGCAATTATTACTGTTCTCACAAGTGTATGATCGGGGACCGGTATGTACCGGAAATCGAGGTTTCCGAGCTTTCTACCATTATCCTGGAAACCATCGCTAGTCTTAATGAGATCAACCCTCTCACCAGCCGTCTGATCCAGATCGCCAGAGACGGTAAGATCACCGACGATGAAATCAAAGACTTTGCATATATCAGCCAAAAGCTGGATGAGGTTTCCCTGGCTATTGATTCTCTGAACCTCTGGGTTGATAAAACTGCTAGTGAGAAGAATATTAATATTGAGCTTTTGAATGCCGAGAAAGCGAAGCTTGAACACAAATAAACTTTTCCCCATATAAAGGAAACATTCACATAACATACTTTGACAAATACTAATTTTTTAATAAGAAGGTTTGAAATAAAATGAAATCATACGAAGAATTACTTTCAGATATTGAAGAAGATATGGAACTTATGGGTTCCTCACATATTGTTTATCACGGAGAAGAGGATGGCATTATTACTGATTATGATTACCTTCCATCCGACTCCTGCACGATCTCCATTCCCTTAAAAGAGCTCCAGGAAAAAATCCAGCTGCAGATGCTCTATGACAAAGCTTCCTCTCATACAGCGGAAGCTGATAACAACGCCCCGAAGCTGGCCGTTGTTTTCCCGGGTATCGGATATGGCCCTGATAAACCGCTCCTTTACTATGCAGCTCGCCTTGCCAGAAATCAAGGTTATCAGATCCTGAATGTATCTTACGGTTCTCTTCCCGAAAATGTCAAAGGCGACCGTGCCAAAATGGAACAGGCCTTCGAGCTTGCGTTGAAACATACCGAACAGTTTCTCCAGAATGTTGACTGGCATTCATATGGAAGTATTCTGTTTATTTCCAAAAGTCTTGGCACTATCATATCTTCAGCCTATGCTTCCAGGCATGATCTGACAGTGAAAAGCATCCTGTTTACGCCTCTGGCGGATACCTTTTCTTTCTCACTGGCCGGAAGCATCGCCTTCCACGGCACCGCAGATCCCTGGGCCGAAACCGAAATTATCCAGAAGCTGGCACAGCAAAAAGAGGTACCTCTTTTTCTTACAAAAAACGCCAACCATTCACTGGAAACCGGCGATGTGCTGACGGATATTACGATTCTGAAAACTACAATGGAGCGGGTTGAGCGTTTTATTTAACGCCAGCCTGCTCGTTCTTTGTTTTTTGCATTCTTATTTTTTTGAATATTTTATATTGACGTTCCAGTTCCATATTCTCATCCATTGGCATTTCTTTTGCCTCCAGTATCCTCTCCACAGCCTGAGATGGATCCATGGTATGATATGGAAGAAATAATCCTCTCAGTTCCTTCGGTTTTATAATTTTATAAACCTGTACTGATGTTAACTCACAGATAATCGCAAAATACCTGTAGATATAACCAATCCAGTACATCTCGTTGCGGGTATATTTTACAGTTCCATAATCCGAAACTCCATACTCTTCATCTACAAACTGTAAAATATCATTTGCCTGAATATTACTTTCAAGGACTGACCCATTATCAAGTCTTTTTGCTATTTTACTTTTCATAAATCGCCTGATAAAAATCTCTGAGCTCGACTCCATTTTATCAACAGAGTTTTCAAATGCAGTCGCCTGAAGTTCACACAAAAGCAATCCATCTTTATCTATTTTTCTCATTCATCGGCCACCTCTTTACACCAGGATTTCATCAATATACAGACCCTTTCCTCTGTATTGCCTTCTTGCAAGTTTCACTTTGTTGTCACCTAACTTGGCATCTTCCAATCGTATATTCTTATAATATTCCCTTGCATTGTCTGAAATATAACATCGTTCTATAAGTTTAGCCTGCGATACTGCCTTTTCACTTATAAATATATACTGCATTCCAAGATTTGTTGCCGCAAGACAGTGTTTGCACTGTTCATCTGTAATTTCTCCATTAATAAATGAATTAATAATCTGAAACATACGGTTGTCTGCTATCGGTGCAATTATGTAGTCACAATCTCTGGACTGTTCTGCAAGCATTTTTATTGTTGGATGTTCCTTGTATTCATCTAGCACCCCCCGATAGTAGGCAATCATCATCATCCATTCCTGGTCCACTTTATATCTCTTACATTTCAGACTCGTGTCATTGAAACGAATATAATATACCGATGAATGCTCAAATCCTGATATAAATGAGATTGCCTGCTCGTAACTTTCCCCTGTATAAAATCCCTGTCCAAAATCATTGTTACTCCTGCCTCTATAGATATCTATTTCCCCGGTAATTTCACTTTTCGCCCCATGGAAAAGCAATTTCTCATTTTTTTCCAGAGCATCTCTCCAGAGCATTTCTTTCAGTTTATTTATTCTTATATTTTTTGTAAATGCAAATCTGTATACATTCTCCAAAATTCTTGCAGACGGAACTGTTTTTCCCAACTCATTTCTTGAAACAGTCACCTGCTCTACTCCAATCTGTTCTGCAAATTCTCTCTGAGAAAGGCCTAATATCGCCCGAATTGATCTCAAATCTTCTGGAAAATTATATTTCATATTTCGATCACCTCAAACTTATTTAAGTAATATTATATGAATAAGTTCAATATAAACTTATTGATATAATATTACTTAAATAAGTTTTTGTTATTATTTTTTATGCTAATGGGATAATATTTCATTGCTTCTATGCCACTTTTTCTTGTATATATTTGTCAGACGCCTATCAATAAGAATTACTTTCTTCTTTTCATAATCTATATGTGCCTACTCACAGTAAATTTCTATTTCTTGAAATTATTTTTTTATAAAACATTAAGGTTGAATTTGGTCCTATGTCAAGATTTAGTACAAGTTAAAATGAGAAATTTCTTCCCATTT
>ENA-OWRJ01000650-OWRJ01000650.1-human-gut-metagenome-genome-assembly--contig:-NODE-650-length-44786-cov-6.103552_pt1 | contig 44786 bp, 47 predicted proteins | sample MGYA00248269_ERZ651897 | MGnify/ENA primary metagenome ERZ651897 (study PRJEB26924, sample SAMEA4378252) | human gut metagenome | biome: human gut; feature: human-associated habitat; material: faeces...
ACGTCACTGGCGGGAAGTGTGTAATAGCTATGAGCGGATTGGGATTAAGTTGATTAAAAGAGGGAAGGGAAAAAACGCGGAGTATGGTATTTTAAAAAAAGACGAGACTATAGCAAGATTTTAGGTGTAGGTGAGGGTATTTATGATAACGGTTGAAAATACAGATGGGACTATAGATGTGTATGGTAATCTTGGTTGCGTAATCATATAAATATAGAGCGAAACAAAAGAGAAAGAATCGGGGAATTATGTAAATATTTTATTTCTGGAAAAATATGTGGCGGCAAGGAGAAAATTTTAATAAAAGATATTGATAATAACTATACTAGATGTCTTTCATATGAATCGGAATAAGAAGAGGAGTTTGTTGCGGATGAAGCTGGATATAAAGATCTTTGAAGTAAGAATTGCCGCGTATAAAAAATAGAGGATTTTCTTTGGAGAGAATTTTAAGATAAGAGGATATTATGACGAGAAAAGTTTAGCTGTTTTGTTAAAAGACGAATTAAAAAGCTCTAATCGTTAAGAAAAAATTTAACAAAAGGTGTTGAAAAAGTGTACAAACCAATGATTTGTTGAAATTTTTAAGCAAATGTTGAAAATATTTTAAGTATAAATTTTATGTTTAAATATAAGGAGGGAAATATGGAAATTCAAAAAAATTCAAGGCAAATACCTAGTAATAAAATTTATACTGCTAACAAGAAGTATTCAGATATTCTATATGGATATTTACAACATAATTCTCTTTTAGACAAAGAGTGCGGAATTAGGTATATACTTAAAAAAGATATTAGCTTCGTAAAAATTGCTAATGAATTAAAGATGCATAGACAAACAGTTTCAAATAAATTTAAAGTTTTGATAGAACAAAATTTGATTAGATACAATGAAGAATTAAAAAGATATGAATTAGTTACTATTGATAAAACATTAGCAACTTTATTGCCAGATGAAACAGTTAGGATTTGTTATAACACTTTGCAAGATAGATGTTTAAGTATATTGGCTTATTTATTAAAAACTTATATTCAACATAATGAATCTTCTTGTCAAATAAATTTAGATGTTATAAAAGAATATGTTGGAATTTGTGTTTCAAATAGAGGGTGTAATAATCAGGTTATAAAGGATAGTCTTTTAATATTGCAAAAGTTAGGTTTTATTCAGTACCATACAGAAAGAAAATTAGATGAGGAAACAGGTGGTATAAGAACTATTTATATTTTAGATAAAGTGTATAATTTTGTTACTTTTGATTAAAAGATATAGTAAATAAAATACTAAGTAAAATTGCAAAATGTCGAAAAAGTGTAACACAATATAATATAATATAATAGTGGTATTAAAATTATACCAGAAATATTACATATTATACTATATTATATTATATAATAATAATATAGGTAATGTATCATACCTTCGGTATGATACATTACCTTAGTGTAAATTAAAATGAAGAGTTTTATGCGGGGTGGGGTATTTAGTAGTTGAATCCGCTTTGTTTTAGAGGGACTCTTGTTTAATTTTAAAATGTCAAGGAACGTTTTAAAAAATGATTTGAAAATTTTAAGGTTTAAGTAAATTAGGAAAGTTTTTCGGAAGGCATGAGAAAAAGTAAGAAAAGAAGTATGGTATATTTAGAGAATGGCAAAGAATATTACTGAATAATAACAAAGAGTTAGAGAGTTTTGTTAAAAACGAGTTATGGTTTTTTGGTTAGAAAAGTGTGGAAGAGGGTATTTAAATTATAAGAGAAGTATGGGAGTGCGGAATTGAATTTAATTAAAGTGCTTCCGCATTTAAAAAGCAAGGTTAAATAAAAATTGCGGGTTACAGAATTGCTTAAATAAAATTATTAAAATTTTGCGTGAGGAGTTTGATTTTGGAGAGAATTAAGGGTAGCTTTAATAAAATATAAAGATTGGATTAAAGGTGCGTAAGGTTAAGATAATAAAATATTTTAGAATTAGAGGGAATTGATGATAGGTTAATAAAAATAATAAGACTGAGTAAAGAGAATTTAATGTTTGGATTAAGAGAAAGTATAAATTAGATTAAGAGAGAAGAAGGTTGAAGTATATAAAATAATAAGCGGAAGTGAGGATTTTGAGATTGGGTTAAGAGAGGAGTGAGATTAGAGTGAGAGAGCGTAGAATTGGAGTGTAGAGAGGATGAGAGTGAGGCTGAAAAAATGCGAGAAAAAGGTGAAAAAAATTGTGAGAGTGAAGTGCTCAGCCTCACTCTCCCTATCCTACCTCAGAGCTCTTTATACGAGCCCAGAGAGGATTTTTCTAATAATTTCATCATCTGATAAAGCTTTTTCATTCTCCCGTTTTACATCTCTTTTTAAATCTGTATCTACTCTTTTAATTCCAAATGATCTTCCCCTTGGAATATCACCCATTTTACCAAAAGCTTCAATAGTCTTTTCCATCTTAGTAAACTCTGTCATAAGATTTTTTCTATCCTCAGCAGACTCTTTTTTATCAATAGCTCCAAGAGCAATTCCATACGCTACAAACGCGTCAACCAATTTGTTTCTCGCATCTACAATCGCCTTTGTGCGGGTTTCCTTAGTCTGCTCCGCCTCGATTTCAGCTCTTACCGCCTTAAGAATTTCATCTGTTGTTTTGCCTTCTGCGATCATTCTTTTAATATCCATAGTATGTTCTCCTTTTGAAATGTTTATTTGTTTTTCTTTATGTATATATTATATCAAAAAATTATAGAAAATTCAAAGGGGAAGACATCTTTCTAGCTATTGTTGGGCTTAATTAGTTTCCAAAAATTTTAAATGAGATAAGGCTCGACGTAAAAATGGAAGGCGGAAAATAAAAATGGCTTTTTTTACTATTATATCATATATTTTGTTAAAAATCAAGCGGAGAGAGGTGAGGTATGTTAAAATTGCGGGATTCTAGAGTAGTGATTCAAAATTCCAAACATCTAGGAAAAAAGCCCATATAGGCGATCTTTGGGGTAGGTCGGATCCGAGTCCTTTGAACTCGGACCGCTGATTATATCACAGCCGCCGCGTTTTGTCAATAGGCAAATTATATAAATTTTTCATTATTTTTTTAGTAATATTGCACAAAAAGTCATTTTTACCAAAAATTTCATTAAAAATAGGATTTTTTTTGGTAAAAATGACTAAAATAAATAAAAATGTACAAAAAAATAGCCAAAAACCGCGTAATTTTTGGCTATTTTATATAGAATATAGAATTTTATTGAATTTTTATAAGAAATTTTAGTTATTTTGTATAGAATAGTCAGAAATGTAAATTTTCTGACTATTCTACGTAATTTTTAGTTACCTTGAACTGCTTACTCCTCTACAGCTTCCTCTTCCTCTTTTGCAAGAGAGAAATAAGGAACTCTTTTTTCAACTGTTCTAACTACCTCTCCAGATTCGATAAGCTGTTTAAGAAGAGCCGATAATTTCTGAGAAGAAAGTTTACTCATTTCAGAGTTTTCCTTAATCATGGTTGAAACTGTAACAGGTTTATCAAATAACTCCAAAGCTACAAGAATAAGTTTTTTGACTTCCTCATTTTCTTTCTGGTTTTTGGTTTTTTTACCGCTGGAAGATTTTTTATTCAACAGCTCGATTTCATGTCTGAGAAAGTTAAGTGCTTCTTCTTTTGGTTCAAAGCTACTTTCTTCCAGAAAAGCACTGATAGTTTCAAACCAATCTTTTTTTGTCATTTTGTCTTTCATCATATTCATTACCTCTTTCTTTCTTTTGATATATTTATTATAGCATACTTTTTTGTTTTTGTCAATTACTTTTTTTATTTTTTAATTTTTTCCAAGATACTCTTCAAGATGCTCGTTTAAGAAATTTATAGTTTCATCCAACCCGCAAATCTCACAAAAGTTTTTAAAAGCTTTTTCAAGTTCTTTTTTTCTAGTTGCTTTTATTAATTTAATACAACTCTCATAATCTTCTTTTGTAATAACAAAAGGAACGCATCCATCTTTTTTCAATGTAAATTTTTCCATTTTTATTTGCCTCTCTTTCTTTTGATATATTTATTGTATCACATCTTTTGACTGCTGTCAAGCACTTTTATAAAATATTTTCAGCTTTTAAGTAATCTCTATAGGAAATATAGCCATTTTCCGCGAGCCACCTATCACAAGCGTTGGATTCTCTCCAATAATACTCCTCCCAGACTGGAAAAGTTATTATTATTTTATCACTTTCTTTTTTAAGAATAGTAATAATTGTATTAATACAATGTCCTTTACCCTCAAGCCATTCCTTGAAAGTAACCTTTTCTGCTGCTTCAAACGAAATTGTAAATGAGAAATTAAGCTCTTTTCCTTTTTCTGTGAGAAAATCAGTTAAATAATTTACAAACTCTTCTTCCTCATAGTTACTTTCGTCCAGCAGTGGAGTTTCTAAAAAATGCTCATTTGCTGGATTATAAAATCCATTTCTTTTGATGTCTTCAATTAACATTTTAACAACTTTTTCAATTTTCATTTTATCCCATTCCTTCTTTTGATTTTTGTAATATCATTATATCAAATTTAATTTGGTTTGTCAAGTGTTTTTTATTTTTTTATAAGGTTTTCGCATAACACTTGACCAAAAGCATTTCCTTATTATTTTCTATTGACATAATCTCAAATTGATTTGATTTTGTCAAGTCTTTTAAAAATAACTTCCTAAGCTTGTAATAAAAGTGCTTTCTACAATAAGTTTATTATTTATATAATAAGTAAAAGCAATAGAAGTTACATAAACAGCCAGACCTAAGAGTGAACTTTCAAAAGCACATTCCTGAGAGATATTAAATTTATAGTTTTTATGTTTAGGATTTTCTTTTAAGAAATTGAAAACAGTCTCGCCTAAACAATCGCCTTTATTATTCATTTCCATGTAATTATGTCTTTCAGAGTTCCAAAAACCGTGACTGTCTAAAAAATCATAAAGGTCTGCCATTGTCTCCTCAAACATTGTTAAATCGTTTGCCATATTAAATACCTCTTTCTTATTTATTTTATGTATACATAATATCAAAAGAAAAAATAAAAGTCAATGGCATTTTGCACAAAGTATAATAAAATATTTTGTCTATTTTGACTATTGACAAGTTTAGCATTGTGCATAACAGAGAAAATTGGCGAATTTTGATATAAATTTTTGTTCATTTTACCTATTGACAAAGAATTTTGTGCAAAACAGAGAATTTTGGGATAAAAAATTTTTTATTTTTGTGCATTTTTTCTCTTGACAAAATTGTTAGCGTGTGATATAATGGATATTTCGGTCGCCTTGATCCAAGGCGACCCGCTATTATATCACACTTTCGGGTGCTTGTCAATAGGCAAAATAAACAAAATTAAAAAATTTTTGAGCATTATCTTTGTTACATTTTCACAAAATTATAGACTGGAACTCTTTGTGCAACAATACCAAAATTATAAAAATTTTTTAGCTATTTTTTGTAATTTATGTACATTGACTTTTTTGTTCTCTGGTATTTTTGAATAAAAAACATCCCTCCAGCAGCGGATTTTTTGTGCAAAAAGTAGAAAAAAAAATGCACAAAAAGGAGGACGGATTTTGTGCAATCCGCCCTCTTGACAAGGTTTATAAGTTACTTTTTAGTTTTACTCTTCTTCCTCAACTTCTTCTTCTTTTGCAAGAGAAAAGTAAGGAACTCTTTTTTCAACTGTCCTGACCACTTTGCCTGCCTCAATCATTTTTTTCAACAGTGCAGATAACTTCTGAGAAGAAAGCTTACTCATTTCGGCGTTCTCTTTAATCATTGTAGTTACCGTGACAGGTTTACCAAACAGCTCTAAGGCAATTCCAATAAGTTCCATAAGCTCCTCATTTTCTTTAATGTGAGCTGTTTTCTTTTTGCCTGGTGCTGAAGATTTCTTATTTAACAGTTCAATCTCGTGATTGATGAAGTCAAGTGTTTCTATTTTTTTGTCAAAGTTTTCGGTTTTTTCTACGATGCCAACCAGCAGTTTGAAAAAGTCTTTTTTTGTCATTTTTGTTGTGTTTGTCATAATTAAATTCCTCTTTTCTTTCTTTAAAAATTTTTTTTGGTGGCTTGCGGTCGGTGGTCGATTTTGCCGACCAACCAAACCGCTGAAATTATTTACTACTTTGTTACAATACTATTGTACTACTTCTTTTTACTTTTGTCAAGCACTTTTTTTATTTTTTTTTTTGTTCCCACAAAACTACTTGAGTCATAGGCTTGTTATTTTCAATCCAAGCAAGGGAAAAAGCTACGATGTTAAAAGGATGCTCAAGAAATTCGATATAATCAATATCAAATTCAAAATCCCATTCTTTTTGATAAGATTCTAACAAGCTATTGATAGCGTTATAGCTATAAGTATAACTATAACTATCACTGTCCCAAAAACCTGCTTTTATTAAGTCATCTTCTAAACGATTTAAAATTTTTTCTAACATTATTATCACCTTCATTCAATGTTATTTCCTTGCTACCGCTTAATAAGCGGTAGCAAGTTTATTAAATTATTTAGTTTCTATTTCTTTTTTGGCGGTCGATGCTTAATCAAAGAAATTGAATACTCGGACTCACCGATTTTGAAAGTAATTTCTTTTTGTGGATTTGCGATTGCTACACTTTCAAAGTCCATTTCTTCATTTTCTTTTAAGTAGCTTGCTAAAATCTCAATAATTTTAACTTTTTCTGCATCAAGTTTGATTTCACGCTTTTTCGTGCTTTTTTTCTCTGGTGTACTCTGGACATAATTCTTAATGCCTTTAGCCTTAATCTCCATTTCTGCCATTTCAAGAGCTTCCTCTTTTGTTACGGGTTCTCCATCCGCTTCAAATTCTTTCATAAGCTTAATAGCAAGCTTTTCGATTGCATCTGCGGTCACTGTTGTTTTAGCCATGTTACATCACATCCTTTTTAAAATTTACTATTAACTTGTTACAATGGTATTATATCGCACCTTAGCTTAAAAGTCAAGCATTTTCGTGTAATTCTTTTCTTTTTTTCTGCGGCAGTCTCCAACATGACGGCTTAATACTTCTATCCATTTTTTTATGCTGGTCAAAACATTTTTTCATAATTTCAATTTCAATTTTTACATCTTCTAAACCTGTATGAGATTCTACAAAATCAATATTCTTTTTAATATATTTATAGCATACCTCAGCGTTAGTTAAAAGATTGCCTTTTTCAGACTCAAATCCGTTTTTCTCAGCAAATTTGATATAGGTGTTTGTACTTAAAATCATCTGGCAAGCCATATTCCAAATACAAAAATATTCTGTGCCATAAGGGAAAAACCAGCGAATAAAACTTTTGCTATGGTATCTAATAGCATTGTTTAATGCTTTTCTATCAAAATTCATATTGTAAGCACCAACTTTTTTCACATTATATTCTTTCATGTCTGCAAACATCTGTTTTCTAATATTGAAGATGCTTTTCATGGTTCTTTTTCCGCTTTTTAAATCATCCCAATATTTTGGGATTTTTTTAGCGTAGTAAGCACTATTCATAGCTTCTTTCAAGTCAATAAATGTCTCAGCGACTACAAAGCTTCTTTCGGTGACAATGTTACCGTGTCTATCTGCAATAGCATAACCAATATCATAAGGGATTGGCTCATTTACACTATTCGCAGTTTCTGTATCCAATACCATGAAAAACTCTTTTCTTCTACTCATTTTTGATTTCCTCAACTTTCATTTATTTTTTTTACTATTAACTTGTTACAATGGTATTATATCGCACCTTAGCTTAAAAGTCAAGCATTTTCGTTTATTTTTTAAAATCTTTTAACTGCTGGTTTGTAGACAACTCTTTAATTTTATATTTATGTAATCTGTTGTTTAAACAATAAATGCATGAACCATGGTTTCTGCACTGCATTGATATTGCTTTTGCTTTGCGGTATTCTTTTCTATGCTCTTTACCACTTTTAATTGCTTTGTCCATCATGTTTAACCACCTACTTTCTATAAGAAATTTTTTAATACTTCCATGATATTGTTTACATCAAAACTATTTTTGCCCCACTCTTTTCTATTGCGTTCCTCGTCATCAAAAAGCCATCCCTTACAATCAACGACAGTACTTTTTGGTGTACCATAGTTTACAATTTTGATTTCATCCCATTCAATACTAGGCAAGTGTTTTTCAAGCCATGCAAGTTTTACACTTGTTACCGCCGTATTATAAGAAGCTGACCCGCTTTTACTTAACCAGCTTACAATACCGATTCTATAGCCATTAGCTTGTAACTTGTGAAGCACTCTTGCGAAAGCTGAAAAATTGAAAAGCGGTTTTGCTACTTTGTATGGTGTAGTATCTTCTTTTTCCAAATATGCTAACCAGTTTTCCACGCCGTAGAAATTAGCAAGTGTGCCGTCCATGTCAAAATAAATAGTTCCCTTTGTGTTCATCATTTCTTTAATTGTATTATTCATCATAATATCTACCAATCCTTCCCTTTTTGATTATCGCAAGTGCTTTGCGATTGACCGACCAATGATTATGTGAACCTTGCTTTGTTTCTGTTTTTTAAGTTTAATGTCCTTCGACAAGTATATATTACTACATCTTAGCGAAAAAGTCAAATTTATTTTTTATTGTGCAAAGTGATGAAAATTTTACATAAAAATCATAGTATTTTTGTTAAAATGTACAAATGTAGAAAAATAATGCGGATTTAGGCAGATTTTTGTGCATTTTGCTATCTTAAATATCACATATTGTGTTTCTGCGTGTCAAAAAAGGTATGATTTTTTATTAAAATTTCGTCACTTTGCACAAGGTGTAGAAAATCTTAGCATTATTTTATTAAATTTTGTACATTTTGTACACCATGTCAAAAAATGGGATTTTTTTAATTTATTTTTTGTGCAAATTGCCTATTGACAAAAAGGTGCTAGATGTGGTATAATAAAATTTCGGGGTGCCCCGACCCCGAACGGAATTCGTCTACTTCCATTATAGCATACTCGAGCCACCTTGTCAAGAGAAAAAATGCACAAATTTTAGGATAAAAATTTTGAAAAATTTGTGCATTTTTTCTCTTGACAAAATGTCTCAACTATGCTATAATGGAAGGCTCGGCTCGCATGGGCTGCTCGCGAGCCGGCTATTATAACACATTTTCCGCGACTTGTCAACCCCTTTTAAAAAATTTTTTTATTTTCGTCATTTTGCATAAAAATAAAATTCAGCATTTTGCACAAATTTTATTTTCGTCATTTTGCATAAAAAAACAAAAGCCTAAATTATATAGGCTTTATCATTACTCTTATTAAGTTATTTAGTATTACATTTACATTTTGCTTCTGTAATAATTTCTGTCTGATTAATTTCTGTATTGCTATTGTTATTAAAAAAATGGTCTGAGCCTTTTGCTAAAAAAACTATTATAGTTGCTAGAATCATTCCGATTATAAGAAAACCAATTAGACCATTCAAATCTCTTCTAAATTCTTCATCTGTTGGGGCTTTTTCTTCTCTCATTTATTTTTTCCTTTTTTTAGAGTTGTGAGTTGTGAATTTCATGGACTTAATTATTATTAAGTCCATGAAACTTTTTATTTTCTCGTTTCATTATTGTTTCATAAGCAATCTCTACTATTTCTTTTGAAATATTTTGATTTTCTGCTATTTTACAGAACATAATCACTGTATCATTTTCAAACCCTTTTACTTTAATTACATTATCCATCATCTCTGTTCTTGTCATTATTGCTTTCCTCTCTTTCATTTGATAATGTTATTATACTATAAAGTCGGCTACTTGTCAACTACATTTTTTAAATGTTTAATTGCTTTTTCTCATTTTTACTATCTTTTTCTTTTTTCTTTGTCGCATGAGTTTTTAAAACTCATGCGACTTTTACTATTATTTTATTACTACTGCGTAAGCAAGTTCTACTGTTGTATTTGAAACTTCACTTTCTGCTAATTTACAAAACCAGATTGTCAGTTCATCTTCAAAGCCTCTTGCTTTAATCACATTGTCCGTCATTTCTTTTTTTACTGTTGTCTTTGACTGTTTTTATATTATCACAAAAGCTTGATTTTGTCAAGTTTTTGTGATATTTTTTTTACTTTTTTTGTTTAAAATTACTATGTAATTCAATTACTTTACCGCAGTTGTCACAAGTCCAATAGTAAATTGTTCCGACATTTTTTATATAGTCTGCGTTTGCAAATCTCCATTTATTTCCGCACTCTACACAGTAGCCATTGTTCCAATTTACTTTATCGGATGATTGTTCAATTTTAATTAGCCATGTAAAAGTGCATCCTATTAAAAGAGCTAAGATAATGCCAATTACTGTTTTAATGATTCGATTTCCATTTTCATAAAAGATGTTTACCATAAATCCGCCAACGAATATTGTCATAAGAATCGTTACTAAAATTGTTCTAATCATTTTTTAATTCCTTCTTTCTTTATTTATTTATTATTACTATCTCTCTTAACTATATTTATAATATCACATTTTTCGGTTTTTGTCAAGCCTTTTTCCTCTTTTAAAATTCTATTGATTTGGTTTTTAATATCCTTCAAATCTTCAAGACTGCAATAAACTTTATCACCCCAACCGCCTTTAATTGTATAAGGATAACTCTTATCATCACTTTTTTCTACTGTCATTTTTATCAACCTCTCTCTTTCATTTGATAATGTTATTATACACTACTTTTGAAAATCTGTCAAGACTTTTTTATTTTTTTCTTAACTATTTTTTTTACTTTCAACCATGTTTTTTGTTGTTGCTTTTTTATCATAATTAATTTTCATTTTAATTACCTCTCTTTCTTATTTAATTTCTTTAAAGATACTTTCATCTGTGGCATTACATAACTTATTATTTACGTTATACTTAGCATAAAGCCACTTTTTACAATCCCATTTTAGCGGACAATGATAACAAGTTGTAGTAAAAGCCGTGGTTTCCATCGGAATTGCAAGAAATATCTTTTTAAGTTTTTTAGTTATCATATTATTTTTTTCTCCTTCCTTTTAACTATCTTTATAATACCATATTAAAATTATTTTGTCAATCCCCTTTTATAAAAAATTATAAAAAAGGAAGATTTTTTATCTTCCTTTTACTTTTGTTTTATTCTTGTTTTTTTATTTTTATCTTAATAATCTTAATAAATAGTTATTTTCATGCTCTTTCAAAAAAGCGTTAATTTCTTCTATTGTTTCAGCGTAAATCTCGCCTGTCTCAGTGTCTACAAGCATCAATTTTTTACTTCCTAAAAATAATCCTAAATCTAACATATTTAAGCCCTCCATTAAGAAATTTTTACCAGATAACCGTTTGTATTTTTTTCTACTGAAAAAATGTATTGATTATCTTTTAAGTATTTTTTTACAGTTTCAAATGCTTTTCGAGTTGTCAGTAACATTGTCATATCCCTTTACCTCTCTTTCATTTGATAATACTATGATACTATATTTCTTTGCTTTTGTCAAGCATTTTAGGAAAATTTTCTAAAGATTTTTTTATGCGGATTTCCGCTGGAAAAACCTGAACTTAAGGAGATTATAGGCGAACCGACTCCAGAACTATCAAGTTCGGGAGTCCCTTTTTTATTTAAGGAATGATTTTAAAGTCTTGCAGCATAAATCAGCGTTTTCTTTATCTTTTATGCTAGTACCTTTAGAAAAGTCATTCATAGCGGCTGTCAGCAGTTCTGGTACTGAAATAAATTCAAATACCAACTGTAAAGCCGCCAATTCATTAAGATTGACTTTTTTCATCGGTTCTTTCTTATCTCTTTTTTAAATATTTTATTTTCTTTACATTATTATTATATCAAATTTTTTAATAAAAATCAAAAAAGATACTTTATCTAAACAAGCAAAGAAAAGGGCTGAACTTATTCCGCCCTTTTCCCGCTTTCTCGCTATCCTATTATTTCTGCATCTGTAATAATATCATCTGTCACGTTGTCAGTCCCTAAAGAATCCATGTATAATTTAACTTTATCTTTTGCTTTAAAGCCGTCTCCATAGAAACTCCAAACATGTCCGTAGCTATCCATAACCACCACCTCATCATTAAAAGAGCTAATCACTTTAGCTTCTCTTGTATACTTAGTAAAGCTACCAAAACCGCAAATACTACTTAAAACTGCACTTACTGCTAATCCTAAAATCACCTTTTTCATCATATCTAACTCCAACCTCTTTCTTTCTTAATCTTTTCGTATCTTTCTTTTGCTTCTTTTTCAATCTTCTTTTTGTCATACATTCTAATTTTCATTCTAGTATATCCGTCTCTTTTTAAACACCAACGTTCTGTTTTACGTTGTACTACTATTTTATCAATAGCTCTTTGCTGTACCTCTTGCTTATGAGTGTTGTAATATTTGATACTCTCAATTTCTAATAAAGTACTTATTGGTCTGTACTTATTGGTTACACTAAACAAAGTGCATTGAATTGTTATCATCTTCTTATCACCTCTCTTTTCAAGTATTATTATACTACCTTATTATACCATTGTCAAGCGTTTATTTATAGTATTTTTATTCGTCTTAATGCATATTTATTTATGTATATTTATTCACATTGCTAGTTAGCTTTACATATTTTATATTTATATCCTTTTATAAATTTTATAAATTAAATTATAAAATAAAATATAATATATCAGTTATTGCATTGTTTTACTTAATATTTATTTAAGCATATCTTTCTTATTATACTATTATGTTATTCTATTATAACTATTATAAGACAAGAGTCCTACGTTGAATACACTATTATTATTATTATTATTATTATTATTATAACACTTCTATAAAAGTAATTACATAATATAAAATATTATTATACTTATACTTTGTATGTATTGTTATAGTATAATATTATTATACTGTTATTATTATTATTATTATTATCTTTCTTTTGTCTTAAGCTTAATCTCTCATTATAGCACCTTTAGCTCATTCTGTCAATAGACATTTTACACAATTTTTTCTTTAAAACTTTGTGCAGATTGCCCATTGACATTTCTTGTCTATTGACATTTTGTACAAAAATCAAATTATATTTTTGTATACTTTTACCATTGACAGGACTTGTCAATAGACATAATGCACAAAATTTTCCTTGCATTTTTGTGCAATTTTACCTATTGACAAACTCATTTTAGGAAAATATCTTTGTGCATTTTTTACAAAAATTTAGCCAAAAATTTGTGCATTTTGTCTATTGACAGGCTTCTCGGAGCGTTGCGAAAGTATACGCTCCGATGGTAGATGGTAGATGGCAAGCTACCAATAGCCAATAAAATTCTAATCTTCTTGCTTTATTTTAATTATTTAAAGAATTTATTTTATTAGTTTAACTCTTTCTCCTCTTTATTTAAAATAATGTGTTCAAAATCCTTCTGAACAAAAAACATATCCTCTTTGGAAAATGATTTGAAAAATTATTTGTTAGGCGGTGTTTTGTTGCTTCTTACTCAAAAGAAAAGACCAATCTACAGACCATACCCAAACATAATACCCGGGCTATATTAAAGGATTAAAATTTTTTACTTTTATAAAAAGATAGTGTTCTCCACAATTCTCTCTCCAAAAAAATTTTTAAATCTAAAAATTGAAGAAAATGAAGAAGAAAAAATTGAAATAATTCTCCTTCCAAAAATTTTAGAATCTAAGAATCTAAAATAAAAACTTTAAGGATTCTAAATATTAAAAAATTTTCTTCTTCTTCTTCTTTAAAAAATGCGTGAGTGTCAAGTTAATCTCCGAAATACGTTTAAAAGCTTAGTAATCATCTAAAACATCGCGTTTGCCTGTTCATAATATTTTAATTCTTGAATCCAAGCGATTGGAATTACCATTTCCGCTTTAGCGTATCTTTCTATAGCATCCATGATTTCATGTCTCCTAGTATTGATTATTTCTAATCTAAAAGTTTCACGCGGAACCAATCCTGCAACTGCAACTGCAACTGTTTTCTTTGCTTTCCCTGTTTCGTTATTCATAGTCATATTACTCATATTATTTTCCTCCTATTTTACTATTTTAATTACTTTACCATGTTTTCCGCTCATTTTCATTTTCATAATAATCTTTCTAATTATTGCGTCTTTTCCATCATAAAAAAGTATAGCAAAATCAATATTATCTACCATTTTCTGAATTAATTTATCTATATTGCGATCAAATATATATTCAATAGGAGCACCATTATTTTCTGCCCATATTTTTCCAATAGACTCCGAGAGCTTCTTCTCCGTATTCCCGCAAACAACAGTAAACAAGTAACACTGCGTTTCACAGATAAAATCTTCCATAGCTGCGGAGACTAGGCGATTATCCGCGAAACCGCGACTTCCAAGAATACTAATTCTCATCTCTTTTTCCTCTTGTTTTATTTATAAAACAATTATAACAAAAATTTTTTAAAAAATCCAATTAAAGTGCTTTAATCAAATTTGACAAAAAAATTTTTTTGTGGTATAATATAATTGTAAATTAGAAAGGAGAAATTATGACACCAATAATAATAGAAGATGAAGCTTTTGAGGAGAATATTTTAGAAGAAGAAAAAACAACAGAAAAACAAATCAAAGAAGAAAATATACAAACTACTATTAAATTAGATTATTCTTTAGGGACTCCTGAAGAGCGGAATGAATTAGTTAAAAAAATTATAAATAATACTCCTTCTGAGCAATTAACACCTAGATATTTAGAAATATTGTCAGATTACATTATTTTTGCTATGGATAAACAAGAGCGGAAACAAAAGCAAATATTAACTGATAATCACATGGTCACAGTTAACAAAAGAGAAACTTCTTTTGAAGGATTAGTTGGTCGCTTAGAGAATGGCGAAGATGGCATTTATAATATGATTGCTAATGATAAGAATATTATCTTTACACCTAAATTTCAAATAACTCAACAAGATATTGCGGAAATCCCCGAGTTAAAGCAACTTGTAGACGCGATTGCGGAAGTTGAAAAAGCTGAGAAAAAAGCAGTTGGTAAAAAGAAATTTTTATTAAAAAAGCAACTTATTGCTATGAGACAAGATCAATATGTAATTAGAAGTGCATATAAGCCGCCAATTTATTGTATGAACGCAATTAAAAGTTTTAGCAAAATTGATTTTGATGAAAATGTTTCTATTAGCGGAGATGATGAAATTGAAGATAATAGCTTAGTTTCTTTTTTTAATCCTAAGCACGTATCTGCGTTATTATGTAACTATTCCCGCCTAAAAGAAGATGCATGGGGAAAATTCTATAGTGATTCATACTTTTTAATGGAAGATTTAGATACATTAATAGAAAAGACTTTAAGAGACAGCTATCCAATGTATTATGACCTCTTGATTTATAAAATAGATGGAAAACAAAATCTTGAAATTCAAAGTCTATTGAATCAAAAGCATAATGTAAAACATTCAGTGGAATATATATCATCTTTGTGGCGGAATAAGATACCTAAGCTATTGTCAGAGCAAGCTCAGGAAGACTACTTAATTTGGTATTATACGACTCAGAAGAAGGGAAAATGGAAAAAATGTTCCCGCTGTGGGGAAATCAAATTAGCTCATAATAAATTTTTTTCAAAGAATAAGACAAGCAAAGATCATTTTTACAGTATATGTAAATGTTGTCGAAATAAGAAAAATAAGTAAAGGAGGCTAATAATGAATTATACTTGCAACAAATGCGGAAAATCAATGGATGAAATAAATTTTTATACATATAAAAATGGTAAAAAAACAGAATTATGTAAAAAATGTTTAACTATGCATATAAATAATTTTGAACCTAATACTTTCCTATGGGCATTAGAAAAGATGGATGTTCCATATGTTCCAGAAGAATGGAATATTTTAAGGGATAAAGCCTATGCAAAAGATCCTTATAAAATGAATGGGATGTCAGTATTTGGAAAATATCTTTCTAAAATGCGGCTAAAACAGTGGAAAAATTATAGTTGGGCAGATACAGAAAAGATTGCTCAAGAAAAAGAAAAAAAGACTCAAGAGGATCTCGAACAACAGAAAAAATTTGAAGAGAGTATGAAGCAACAGCTTGAAAAAGGGGAAATTTCTGAAGCTGAATACAAAACAATGGTTTCTACCCCTACTCAGAACGCGGAATTGGCGGTAAAAGCTCCTAAGAATGAGATTGGAACTGACAATTTTTATGATGAAAATAATTTTATAAGCGAGGATGAATTAATTGATCCCGCCGCGGAATTAACTCAAGAAGATAAGATTTACTTAGCTATGAAATGGGGACGTTTATACAAACCAAATGAGTGGGTTGAATTAGAGAAAAAATATGAAGAGATGACTAGTTCTTTTGATATTCAAGATTCAGATACTACAGGAACTTTAATTCTTATTTGTAAAACCTATTTAAAGATGAATCAGGCGATCGATTGCGGTGACATGGATGGATACCAGAAATTATCCAGAGTATACGATTCATTGCGTAAATCCGCAAAATTTACAGCCGCACAAAATAAAGAAGTAAAAAGTGATTTTGTAGACTGTATTGGAGAGATGGTTGCCTATTGTGAAAAAAATGGCGGTCAGATTCCAAGAATGAAGATAGAGGCTCCAAATGATATAGTAGATAAGGTTATCATGGATTTAAAAGAGTATACGAGATCATTGATTTATGATGATAAATCCCTTGCTCAACAGATAGAAAATTATATTAAGCAGAGAGAAAATGCGGATGCGATGAAGAAAGATAGAGAAGAAGCTAAAGAAAAAGGCTATAATCAAATAGAATTAAAAGATAGAGATTATCAAACTTATTTTGACAATATTGCAAAAGAAAAAGAAAATGATGAAAAAATTTATATAGGAGAGGATGAAGACTTTATATGAGTTTAAAAGGTTTATTAGATTTATCTGAATCTAGAACCCTTAAGAAGCAGGGCATGTCAGAAGAAAGACTGAAAGCTCAACTTCCTCATTTAAGAAAACTAATCGCTTATTATAGAGAATATCCAGATCTTTTAGTAGACTTTATGAAAGGTCCTGAGAGTACTTTTAAATTCTTTTTTTACCAGAGAATATTCTTAAGAATTACAATGCGGCATAGATATGTGTATGCCACTTTTCCACGTGCGTATAGTAAATCATTCTTATCTATGATGATTCTTATGTTAAGATGTATTCTCTATCCTAACTCACATTTATTTGTTACTACTGGCGGTAAAGAACAAGCTGCTAGTATTACCATAGCAAAGATTGAAGAAATATGTAAGCTCATTCCCGCACTTAATAATGAATTAGATTGGTCAAGAGGAGCTTCTAAGAAATCAAAAGACGATGTTAATTATATCTTTAAAAATGATTCTTCTATTAATATATTAGCTGCGAAACAATCTTCTAGAGGCCAGCGTAGGACAGGTGGTTTAATGGAAGAATGTGTTCTTATAGACGGAGATATATTAAATGAAATAATAATTCCTACGACAAATGTTGATAGATTATTACCAGATGGAACTAGACATAAAGAAGAAATAATTAATAAAAGTCAAATATATATTACAACAGCTGGGTGGAAGAATTCATTTGCATATGATAAACTGATGGAGCTTTTGGTTCAGTCAATGATTGAACCTGATAAAGTTATGATTATGGGTGGAACTTATGAAACACCTGTTGCAGAAGGTCTTTTGGATGAAGACTTTGTAGAGCAACTCAAATTACAAGGTACATTTAAAGAAGATTCTTTTGATAGGGAATATCGTTCTAAATGGAGCGGAGATGCAGAAAATGCATTTTATTCTTCTGAAAAGTTTGATAGGTATAGAGTGTTATCCCAACCAGAATACGAATATAGCGGAAGAAGTAGTAAATCAGCTTATTATGTTATAGGGGTGGACGTCGGACGTATAGGCTGTACAACTGAAGCTTGTATATTCAAAGTTACCCCTCAACCGCAAGGAGCAGCTTTAAAGAGTTTGGTTAATATCTATACTTATGAAGCAGAGCATTTTGAAACTCAGGCAATCAATTTAAAGAAATTATATTATAAGTACAAAGCTAAAATTATTTCGATTGATGCAAATGGCTTGGGTATTGGACTCATCGACTTCATGACAAGGGCACAGATTGACCCTGAAACAGGGGATACCCTTCCGCCGTTTGGAGTTGAAGGAGGAACATCAGAGGATGCTATTGCTCCTTATAGAAAAATTAAGGGCGGAGATGTGGAAGATAATGCTTTATATTTAATTAAAGCAAATGCACCAATTAATACTGAAGCTTATTCATATACTCAGACTCAAATGTCTAGCGGAAAAATTAAATTTTTGAAAGATGAGTCTGAAGCTAAAGCTAAGCTAATGTCATCAAAAGTTGGTCAGAATATGGATGCAGATAAAAGAAATGAATATTTAAAACCTTTTGTTTTAACAACGATTTTAAGAGAACAAATGCTAAATCTAGTTGAAGAAAATGAAGGAGTTAATATTATTTTAAAACAATCTTCAAGAGGTATAAAAAAGGATAAGTTTTCTGCTTTTATATATGGACTGTACTATATAAAACAGGAAGAAGACCATAAGAAAAAGAGACGAAGTAGAAATATATCAGATTTTATGTTCTTTAGCTAAAACAAAATGGACAAATGTTTATAAAAAAGAGGAAGTATTTTTAAAGTATTATGAAAAAGAAGGGAGAAATGCTATGCGAGCAAGTAGAGGTGAAATAAAAATTGAAGAAATTCTTCAAGAATCAGGTTTGAATTTTAAAGAAGAGTATATTTTTTCTGACCTTGTAAGTTCTAGCGGTCGACCCCTCAGATTTGATTTTGCGATTTTAGATGATAATAATGAATTAGATTTTTTAATAGAGTTCCAGGGTATTCAACATTATGAACCAAAGAGCAAATTTGGTGGAATCTCTGGATTGCGGAAGCAACAATATAATGACATGAAGAAGAGAGAATATTGTGCTAAGCACAATATTCCTCTTGTAATCATTCCTTATTGGGATGAAGGTAGACTTGATTATGATTATATTATGACTGCCGCAGGATATTAAAATTTTTATTTTAATAAATTAGATAAAATTGTATTTTATGTTATACTATACTTAGAAAGGTTAAGGTGTATATCTTGATAAATAGAGTAGCAGAAATAAAGAAGAAGGGGTTCCAAATGAGTATTAATGACTCCACAGAAGATATATATGCTCAATCTTTTAATGCAGTAGACTTTTCTAAAATCAAGGTCGGGATAAAAACTTTAGATGACGCTATTGTAAACTTAGGAGAACTAAAAAAAATCAATCCTAGGTTAGCTGATAAAAAAGAAGTTTTACGAGCTATTAATAATGGAGACTATGAAACAATGAGAGATATATCTAATTTCTTTTATAAAACTAGTGGTATTTATAATAGACTTTGTAGATATATGGCATATTTATATAGATATGATTGGTTAATTACTCCTTATATTAATTCAGATAATTTAAAGCCAGAAAAAGTATTAGATGGATTTAATAAAGCTTTAATGTATTTAGATAACTTTGAGGCTAAACGTTTTTTTGGGGAAGTTGCATTAAAAGTTATTAAGAATGGCTGTTATTATGGATATTTGATCCCCCAAAAAGATCGAATGGTAATACAAGAATTGCCGCCCAAATATTGCCGTTCAAGATTTAGTGTTAATGGACGTCCTGCGGTAGAGTTTAATATGAGATTTTTTGATGAAGCATTTAGAGATACAACTCAAAAGATGAAAATGCTAAATCTGTTTCCCGCGGAATTTAAGAAAGCTTATATTCTTTACAAAGAAGGAAAATTAAAAGCTGATTTTGCTGGAGATACATCTGGGTGGTATCTATTAAACATTGATAACGTAATAAAATTTAACTTGAATGGAGATGACTTTCCGGCTTTTATTTCAGTCATTCCCGCAATTATAGATCTAGATGCTGCACAAGAGCTAGATAGAAAGAAAATGCAACAAAAACTATTAAAAATTATCATTCAGAAAATGCCTGTTGATAAAAATGGAGATTTGATTTTTGATGTAGAAGAAGCTCAACAGTTACATAATAACGCTGTGAAAATGTTAGGAAAAGCGATTGGGATAGATGTTTTAACTACTTTTGCTGATGTTGAAGTTGCGGATATGGCTGATAAGAGTTCCACCACTACTGTTGATGAATTGGAAAAGGTTGAGCGTGCAGTTTATAATGAAGCTGGAGTTTCTCAGATGCAATTTAACACAGATGGAAATATTGCCTTAGAAAAATCTATTTTGAATGACGAAGCTTCCATGTATAATTTATTAATTCAATTTGAAGGGTTTTTAAATACATTATTAAAACCTTTTAATAAGAATCCAAAAAAAGTATACTATAAAGCACAGATTTTAACTACAACAATTTATAATTATAAAGAGATGGCTAAATTGTATAAAGAACAGACTCAATTAGGTTATTCTAAGATGTTACCGCAAATAGCTCTAGGTCAATCTCAAAGTTCAATTTTAGCTAATGCTTATTTTGAAAATGACGTTTTAGATTTAGTAAATCTATTTATTCCGCCTTTAATGTCTAGCACTATGAACGTGGAAGCATTAAGCCAAGCAAAAACTGCGGAAGATGGAGAAGAAAAGAAAGCGGGCAGAAAAGAAAAAGCTGATGATGAGAAAAGTGAAAAAACTATGAAAAATATAGAATCTCAAGGTTGATTAAATTGGAGGTAGCTAAATGTCAAGAATGAGTATAGCTACGATAGATAGTCCAGAATTTATAAACGTTTCTCCATATAATCCTTTAATTTCAGAATGTGAAATTAAAGTTTTGTATTTGGGAGAAAATAGAAATCATAGCTATATAAGTAAAGAAGTAGCTACAGAGATGGCTAATTCGTTACCTGGATGTCCTATTGTAGGTTATTTTAAACAAGATGTAAAAGATTTTGGCGATCATGGGGATCAAGTAGTAATTGATGAAAATGGAATACATTTTAATTGTCTTACAAAACCTTATGGATTTGTAGCTCCTAATGCTAAAATTTGGTTTCAAAAATTTGAGGATACAGACGATTTTGGAAATTCTATTATTAGAGAATATTTAATGACTACTGGGTTTTTGTGGACAGGGCAGTTTGAAGAGGCTCAAGCTGTTGTTGAGCAGGGAAAACCACATTCTATGGAATTAGATGAAGATTCCTTAGAAGGAGAATGGTCAAAAAATTATAAAACAGGTATAGAGTTTTTTATTATAAATGACGCAATATTTTCAAAATTATGTATTTTAGGAGATAATGTTGAACCTTGTTTTGAAGGTTCAAGTGTAACAGCTCCATGTATAAGTACATCGTTTACTAAAGTAGATGATAATTTTAAAAAGACTTTATATACTATGATGCATGAATTAAAAGATGCATTAGAAGGAGGACAAATGGCTTTAGAAAAAGATAATAAAAAAGTTTCTGATGAAAAGGACAAAAAAGAACAAAACTTTTCCGCAGAAAATCAAAATTCTACAGAGGGATTAAATCAAACTGATTTTGTAGCTTCTGATAAAGATAAAGATAAAAAAGAAGAAGAAGTTAAAGAAGATCAGCCTAAAAATGATGAAACCACAAAGACAGAAAAAGATGATGAAGATAAAAAGAAAAACTTTGTAAAAAAAGAAGAAGATGAGACTGTTAAAGAAGAGTCTACTTCAAATGAAGATAAAAAAGATGATAATAAAGCACCTTCTGATAAAGAGGAAGAAAAAGAGAAGAAAGATAAATACGCTTTATTAGAAACTCAATATCAAGATTTACAAAGTAAATACTCTGCATTAAAAGAGGATTTTCAATCATTAGTAGCTTTTAAAAATCAAATTGAAAACGAGAAAAAAGATGCTTTAATCAATAGCTTTTATATGCTTTCAGATGAAGATAAGAAAGATGTAATTGCAAATAAAGCTAAATACTCTTTAGATGATATTGAAGCAAAGTTATCTGTAATTTGTGTTAGAAAGAAAGTTAATTTTGATTTAGAGGATACCTCAAAAAATGAAAAAGATAATCCTGTTGCAACTTTTAATTTAGAAGAACAGGATAGCTCTATCCCAGCGTGGATAAATGCTTTAAAAAATACTCGAAACAGTAGAAATGATTAAGGAGGATATATAGATGGCTGCTACAACAATTAAAAGAGTTGGTTTTGGTCAAGTTGAACCTAATCATTTGTCAGCTCAAAGAACTTCTCAGATTTATGCACAGTTACCAGCAAAATCTGATATTAGTATTCTTGAAAATGGTCAGTATGTAAAATATGACTATGCTAATGGAGAAGTTAATTTTACTGGCAAAGGCGAATGGATGATGGTGTTCAACGAAGTAAAATTATACGATGATAAGTGGAGAGAGTCTTATAAAGACTTTGCTATGATTAAAGATAATTATACAGCGGGAAGCGATGATATTACTCATGGTGGCTTAGGTCCACTTAAAGGTCAGATGGTTCCGCGTGTAATTAAAACAAATGTTGGAGATATTTATACTACTAATGCTGTTGGTGCTGCGAATACAAGCGGAAAAGCAGAATATGCTGGTATTGCTCTTGAAGTAGGAGACTTTTTAAAAGTTGACACAACAGGCTTCTTAGTAAAAGATGAAACAGCAGAAGCTTCAACAGAAAGTATGTTATGGCAAGTAGTAAAAATTTATACTATGGCAGATGGACAACCAGCTGTTAAGGTAATGAGAGTTAAATAAGGAGGATTATAAGAGATGGCTTTAAGTAGAAAAGATTTATTTACATTAGCTAAAACCGTAGCAAAAGCTAATCCTTCTTCTCAGGTTGCTTATTCTTTCGGTAATGAAAAATTTAGCTATTCAGATTTAAACGATACATTGAGAAACGAATTAAGAGAAATCGCGGGAACATACGCACTTTATCGCGAAAATAAGAATACAATTTTTGCTCTTATGGAAGAGACTATTGACGATATTCTTCCAAAAAAAGTATTAGAGCAGTATGGTCAATTTGCTGAAATTAAGACATTTAGCCAGGGAGACAAACCTGTATTCACTCAGAGAATTACGGTTGCTTCAAAGAGACGTGCAAAACAATTTATTACAAAAGTTGGATTAGCAGGTATTTATGAAGTATTCAAACTGGATGGTAAATCTTATGAAGTTCCTACAAGTGCTTTTGGTGGAGCTGCTCAGATTGGATTTGAAGAGTTCTTAGATGGACGTATAGATTTCGCAGATGTTCTTGACATTGTTATGGAAGGATTAGACGAAAGCGTTTATCTTGAAATTGAAAGAGCTTTGAAAGGTGCTGTAACTAATTTACAAGCTAATAATAAAACCACCCAAGGTTCTTTTATAGAAGCTGAAATGGATAAATTGTTAGCTGTAGCAGATTCTTATGGACAAGCTACTATTTATTGTACGTATGAATTCGCAGCTACCATGGTACCTGCTGAAGGTTGGGTTTCAGACGCTATGAAAGACCAGAAATGGAATAATGGTTATTTAGCAAATTATAAAGGACATAGAGTAATTGTTTTACCTCAGTCTTATGAAGATGAAACTAATAGTAAAAAAGTTATCGACCCATCTTATGCATGGATTATTCCTACTGGCGGAAATGATAAACCTGTAAAAATTGCTCTTGAAGGACAGACTATCGTTAGAGAAATTGAAAATGCTGATATGTCAAGAGAAATTCAGGTTTACAAGAAAATGGGTGTTGCTGCAATTATTACTAATAATATTTGCGTATATAGAAACACTGGTTTGACTCAATAATTTAATATGGGGAAGATATTATCTTCCCCAATATTTTTATATATATTTAGAGATAAAAGGAGAAAATATGTTAGAGAAAGATACTTTAATCAAAGTTATAAATAGAGATAATGGAACTGTTGGTTATACAATTCCTGACTTAGGAAATTTACATCGTAATTTTCAGCCAAGAGAAGAAAAAGAAGTTACTATGGACGAGTTGAGAAAGCTATCTTATTTACCAGGCGGAATAGTTATTTTAAAAGACTGTTTAATCATTAAAAACAAAGAGGCTTTAGAAGAATTACTTCCAGAAGTCGAGCCAGAATATTTTTATTCAGAAGAAGATATTAAAAAATTACTTTTAACAGGTTCATTAGATCAGCTTATGGATTGCTTAGACTTTGCTCCTATTGGTGTTATTGATTTAGTCAAAGAGTTAGCAGTTAAATTAAAAATTAATGACATTAGTAAGAGAGAAGCTATTTTTGAGAAGACTGGTTTTAATGTAAGCAAGGCTATTGAAATCAATAAAGAGACAGACGAAAATGAAATTCCTAAAGAAAAAATTAGAAGAGCTACTCCAGTTTCTTCAACATCAACTTCGACAGGAAGAAGAACAGCTCCGCCAAAATACAAAGTAACAGTTACAAAATAAAACATAAAGGGAGGCAATTATGAATAATATTAATAAAACTCCTTTTTCTAAAGTTTATGATTGTTTTTTATCAACTAAGGTAACAGACGATATGTACTTAGAATTAACTGAATTAGAGACGTTTCGTATGTTGCAAGACCTCTTGCTTTCAGCAATGCATAAGTTTGAATTTCCGCGAGTTAATCTTTACGATTATGAAGAAGATTCTTTTGTAGACGAATCTATTTATAAAGGAGTTGAAAGTAATAATATAGAAGTTAAAGCTTTTATTTATTCGGGTGGTTTTTTTAATAGTTTTTTAACTCAAGAGGAAATCAATATTCTCGCGGTTTACATGGTTGTAGAGTGGATAGGATATCAGTTAGCTTCGATTGAGAATACTAGACTTAAATATAGCGGTTCAGATTTTAAATTTACTTCTCAGGCAAATCATATGCATAAATTATTAGCAATTAAGAAAGATTATGAAAGAGAAGGATTTCATTTACAGAGATTGTATAAAAGAAGAAAAGCTGATAAAAAAGGTATTGTGCGTTCAACCTTCAATATTATTATGGAACCAATAGAGGAGGAGCGTTATGATACTTAAATATGGTGCGGAAATAGATAAATCCGCTATTGATAAAAACTTAAATAGAATTACAAATCAAATCTATAAGTTATTGCCAAGTAGAGAAGAAAAAACAGATTGGCAAAAGCCATTAACTACTATTATTGAAGAGCTTGCGGGAATGGATAGACTGTTATTTGACCAGCATGAAGTTCTGTTTCCGCTCTTGTGTAAATTAGAAGGATTATTCCTGCTATCAGAAGATAAAGATTTTTTTCTTTATAGAAGGACTATCTTCGAATGTTTAGGATTGATAAATAATATAAAGATATGAGTGGATTAGATAATTTAAAAACTAGACTTAATTATTATGGCGGAAGTAAGGAACGAAGGCTTATTAATGATAAACTTAGATCATTAAAAAAAGCTATGTATTCTTATCAAGGTCAAACCGCGATTCTTGAAGACGGACGAGAGTTTAAATGCTTAATTAACCCAAATAAGTTAAATCCAGATTACGATAATAAAATACTTTCTATACCTTATAAAGATGTATGTTTAAATAAAGACAGATTAGGAAAAACTTCTGAAGCAGAAGAGGAGTTGGGGATAAAGTCTGGAGACATTATCTCTTGGAAAGAGACTAATACTAAATGGATTATTTATTTACCTTTTTTAGAAGAAGTTGCTTATTTTAGAGCGGAGATTAGAAAGTGCGAGGCTCAAGCTGAATTAAACGGGAAGAAATATTGGATTTATATTAGAGGTCCGGTAGAAACTACTATTCAATGGAATAAAAAGAATAATACAGTTTGGAATGACTTAAATAACACCTTAGTTTTTTATATTACTAAGAATGAGGAAACTTTAGATTTTTTTCATAGATTTAAGTTATTGAAAATAGAAGGACAAACTTGGGAAGTCCAAGACACGAATATCTTTTATGGGGAAGGTATTATTAAAGTTACTGTAAAAGAATATTATGAGAATCCGCTTCAAGATTATTATGAAGAAAGAGAAAAAGAAAAAAAAGAAGATTCAACAACAGAATCTGATATAGTAGGAGATGTTGAAGTATATCCATATGATATAAAAGAATATTCTTTAAAAGGAGATTTTAAAGAAGGTACTTGGAGCATAAATAATAATAAAGCGAAAATTATAGAAATAAAAAATAATTCTGCTATTGTAGAGGTAGTAACTGGAAAAAGTGGAGAATTTATTTTAACTTACAGTGAAAAAGATCAAGGAAAGGTTTTAACTTTAAAAGTAAAAATCAATTCTTTGTAAGATGTGAATAGAGATAAAAGGAGTAATATGAAAAGAAATTTAGCCGTAACGAATATTCAATCATCTTTTCTCTCTTGTGAAAAAGATACTGAAAGAATATTAAAAAAACTTTTTGTTGAAAGTAAACCTTATAGTGACGATCTAAAAAGACTTTTGGTAATAAATACTAAAGACTGTTTAGATAATAAAGAAGATGAACAGTATAAAAAAAAATTAACTGAAATGACTCTTGGAAAAATGATTGAGCAGGGTTATGTTAAATTAAAACCTAAGCTTAGACTTCCTGAACATGAAGAAATTAAATCTTATATAATTGTTTCTTATGATAATTTTACACCCAATAGAACAAATCCAGAGTTTAGAGATTGTACGATTAATTTTGACGTATTATGTCATACTGATTATTGGGATATAGGAAACTATAGAGTGAGACCGCTTAAAATTTGTGGTTATATAGATGGGCTTTTGAATAATACAAAATTAACAGGAATTGGAGAATTGCAGTTGGCAAGATGTAATGAATTACTTTTAGATGAAGACTTAAGCGGATATAGTTTAACTTATAAAGCAATTCATGGCAGTGATGATAAGATTCCTTCTGAGGAAGAATAATGAATAATGATTTACTTTTATTGTCTGGTAATGATATTGCTTTTACAGAAGCTCAACTCACTGTACATCAACCTATTATTAAAGAAATTGCTTATATTGGAGAAGAAACTTTTTTTATGGGATGCGAATTTCTAAATTTTTCAAAAGATAATTTAAGTAAAGAGGACAAAGTTAATTTAAGAAATAAAACTAATTTTGAAATATTAATGTCAATAATGAAAAGCAAAAATGTTATTGCCCAACAGAATAAAAACTGTGCTTTATTAGTGCTAATGTTATTATTCCCAGAATATAGTTTATCATTAGATATGTTTATGGAACAAATTGTTCTAAAAAAAGATGGGAAAGAATATTTTATCAATAATAAAAATTATGAAGCATTTAAAAGTATTCTAATTTCTGTCTTTTGTTTAGATAAAAACAAAGATGATGTATCTTCATATAATCCTGGTAATGATGCAGCTAGAAAAATCGCGGAAAAGCTGAAAAAAGGTCGAGCTAAAGTTGCATCTTTAAAAGGTGATTCTCAAAAAATTTCTATTTTAGAAAGATATATTTCTATCTTAGCTGTTGGAGAAAATAAAGATATAAATTCTTTAATGCAATATACTGTTTATCAATTATTTGACGAGTTTCAGCGGTTTGAATTAAAACAAAGCTATGATATATATTTTAAAGCTAAATTAGCTGGAGCTAAAGATTTGGATGAAGTAGAAAATTGGATGAAAAATATCCATCCATAATATTACTTTATGTATAAAGATAACTTAAAAAAGTTATTTTTAAAAGATAAATTAAGAATTTTATATAAGGAGGATAATGCGTTATGAAGTTTGGCGTTAGAGAGATTTGTGATGTAGTGTTTAAAGCGAAAGCAAATGTCACTATTGGTAATACTAAATTCGTCAAAGGTCAGCCTGTACTTTATATAGATACAGCAAAAACTTCTACCTTAGAAGGTGCTGCAACCACAGTCTATGCACAGGGTGGAAAAGGAAACACTAGACTGATCGCATGGGAAGGTGAAAAGACTTTAACTTTTACAGTTGAAGATGCTCTATTATCACCTATTGGTTTTGCTGTACTTTCTGGAGCAGGCTTAGTTAAAACTGATAGTAAGAATTTAGTCCATGCTCATATGACAACTGATGTAATCGCGGGAGCAGAAGGTGTTTGTGAAATCACTTATGAAGCTTTTGATGATGAAACAACAACAATCTGTAATACAACAGATGTTCCTGTATTTGGTACTGTTTTAGATGGTTCTGGCTCAGGCATTAAATTCTTAGGAGCAGGTACATTTGAAGCAGCAACCGCAACGGTAAATGTAAAATCTACTACTATAGAAAATGCTATTGAAGTATCAAACGGAAAAACTTGTCAGATTAAATTTACAGGTGCGGTTGAAGGTCAGGTAGTAAGAATTGATTATTACATCATTAAATCTGCAGGTGCTCAGACCATTACTATTGATGCTGAAAACTTTGCTGGTTACTACTATGTAGAAGCTAGTACATTATTTAGACGTCAGGATACTGGAGTAGATATGCCTGCTGAATTAGTTATTCCGAATGTAAAAATTCAGTCTAACTTTACATTCACTATGGCTGCTACCGGAGATCCATCTACATTTACTTTTACGATGGATGCCTTCCCAGGATATACAATGTTTGATAGAACAAAGAAAGTCCTTTGTGCAATTCAAATTATTGGCACTGACGCAGCAGATGGTGTTGAAGATACAGGTCATACAAACCATCAAAAAGGTTGATAATTAAATAGGAGAGTTTAATAACTCTCCTATTTTTTTTATTTATGGAGGAAGTGTAATATGGCAAAAACTAAAATGGATGTTAATGAGAAAGATATTGATAAAATGGAAGATACTGTTTTAGATGCTATGGACGAACCTGTTAAAGAAGTTGTTAAAGGCAATTTAAAAAAAATGAGAGAGGAAGCTCTAGCCTATTTAAATAAATTAAAAGAACTAAAAAAAGATATTGAAGATATAGAAGATAGGATTAAAAAGTTAAAAGAATTTAGACATCAATATTCTAATAAAGTAAAAGTTCCAGGTAGAAAAAAAGCAGTGTCAGAATATGAATTAATGGATGAGTATGTGCATGCAAGAGCGGAAAAGAATAGACTTTTAGCTGGAGATATTCCTAAACAACTTTATGAAAGTAGTTTTAAGTTTCAAAAAGCTTTGAATGAATTTTTAGGTCAAAAAGTAACAATGGTTTATGTATATAGATATAAAAATCAAGCACCTGTTTTATATGAAATACTGAATGAAGATATATTAAAATTTGGAGATGCTTCAAAGTCTGGATTTACAGCTAGATATAAGGCAACTCAAAAACAAATAGAAAATATGTTAGAAAGTAAGGCTATTCAGCAGTTAGAAACAGGGAATGATTTTAATTTCAATCTTAATAACTTAAATCAAACATATGATGAAGTTATGTTTAGATTTAGAAAAAGTAAAAAAGTAACAGGTGGTCATTATATTATACTATGGCAAAATCCATTAAAGACTTGGCATCAGGCTTTTATATCTTCAGAAGGTGATATTAATGAAGCTTATGCTTCTATTGTTTTGGCGAATAGACAAGAGCCTAGCTTTGAAATAACCGAAAGCAATATTCTGTTACAATTAGAACTTTTTGTAAAGGACTTTATTGACGAAGTTTTAAAAGTAGATAGTTTACCTGGGGCATTAGAAGGAGATTTAGAGATGGGAGAAATTGAATATGGAATTAAATCTGCTGGTGCTTCAGCATTAGGGTTGCAACAATTAGCAGATTTAGCCAAAAGTATTGTAGAAGATGAAAATTATAGTGAAGAAGAATTATTAAAGAAGAAAAAAGAATTTAAAGAGAACAAACAGACAAGAAATAAACTTTTAGAATCATTAGAAGATCAAGTTGATAAGAGTATAAAAGAAGCAATAATAGATGCGTACCAGATGGGCGGAAAAAGAGCTTTAAACAGAGCAAAAAAATTAACTAAAAATTAACTTGACAAAAGAAAAATTTTATAGTATAATATTCTTATAAGATGAGACAAAAGGAGAAATAAATAAAATGAAAGTAAGTTATGCAAATTTAAAATTAAAAACTAAAGATGAAATTAAAACTTTTAATTTTAATAATACAGAAATAGAAGTTAAACAATATTTACCTATTGAAGATAAATATGATTTAGTTATGATTACTTTACAAAAAGCAGAAGAAAATGGTATTTATAATGCTTTAAAATTAGATATGTATTTTCATCTACATTTAGTTTATATGTATACCAATTTAAGTTTTACAGAGAAACAAAAAGAAAATGAAATGAAAATTTATGATACTTTAGAGAGTAATGGTTTTATTGATAAAATGATTGAAATTATTCCTGAAGAAGAATATAATGCTTTATTTACTTTTATGGATGAAATAATGCTTAATACTTTAAATTATACCAATACTGCGGGAGCTGTTATTCAAAGTATTATAAATGATTTACCTAAAAACGCAAAGATTGCTAAAGATATAGTTGATTCTTTTGATAAAGAAAAATATCAAGAGGTAATTGAATTTGCGAAAGCGGCTAATGGAAATCGTCCGATTGGGTAGAATAAATTAATAAAAATGCCTTTATTATCATATTATGGTAGTAAAGGTATTTTTTTATGCGTAATTTTAGGAGGTAAAAGGATATGGCGGCTACAAATCGTATTGATTTTACAGTTGGCTTTAATACAGATCAAAGCGGTTTATCAAGTATTAAGAAGGCATTAGAAGAAATTCAAAAAATGACTTCTGGTGATTTGATGAGCTTAAATAAAGGAATGGATTTAAGTGAAGCCAATAGCAGATTATCTCAAATAAAAGAATCTGCTAGCCAAGTTCAAAAAGCGTTAGAAAAAGCTTTTAACGCGGATTTAGGAACATTAAATGTATCTAAATTTAACAATGAATTAAAAAATTTAGATATAAATAAAATTTACAATGATTTTAATAGTGCGGGTTCGGCAGGACAAACCGCTTTTAAAAATATGACAACTCAGATTTTAACTACTAATATGCAGTTAAAACAAACTCATAGCTTCTTAGAGAATATGGCTACAACTCTATCCAATACTATTAAATGGAATATTGCATCTGGAGCCATGAATGCATTAACTAATAACGTTCAACAAGCAGTTAATTATGTTACTTCATTAAATAATATTAGAATTGTAACTGGCAAATCTGCGGAAGAAATGCGTGATTTCGCGGAATCTGCGAGTCAAACCGCTCAAGAGCTATCCGCGAGTACAAGAGATATAACTGAAGGAGCTTTAATTTATTATCAACAGGGTGATACAGATGAAGATGCTCTTGCTAAAGCTGAGATTACTCAGAAAACCGCGAATGTATCTCAGATTAGCTCAGAACAGGCTGCGGAATATTTAACTGCGGTTTGGAATGGTTATAAAGTAGCTAATGAAGCTGCGGCTGAAGGAATGGACGTTTATGAAAAATATGTAGACAAGTTAGCGGCTGTAGCAGCTACAACTGCGTCAGACTTAGCTGAATCTTCTATGGCTATTTCTAAAGTAGCTTCCGCAGCAAGTTCTATGGGCGTTGATTTTGACCAATTAAATGCTCAGATTGCGACTATTATTTCTGTTACCCGCCAAGCACCAGAATCAGTAGGTACAGCCCTAAAGACAATTTATGCTCGTATGGGTGATCTAGCTGTTGATGGTGTTGATGAATTTGGAGTTTCTCTTGGTGAAGTTTCTGGAAAGATGAAAACAATGGGCATTGACATCTTAGATGAGAATGGTCATCTAAAAGAGATGGGAAATGTTATTGAAGAAGTAGCAGGTAAGTGGAGTACTTGGACAGACGAACAAAGACAAGCGGCAGCAGTTGCAATCGCAGGTAAGAGACAGTATAATAACTTAATTGCTTTATTTGATAACTGGGATATGTATACTGATGCTTTAGATACTTCTAAAAATGCATTGGGAACTCTTGAAGAACAACAGGACATCTATTCTGAAAGAACAGAAGCTCATATCCAAAGAATGAGAACTACTTTCGAGGATTTATATGATTCTTTATTAAAGCCAGAAGCCATTAATAAAGTTGTCGACGGAATTACTTTTGTTGTAGATAAAATTGCAACATTAGTTGACAATATCGGCGGTGGCAAGACTGTTCTTGCTGAGCTAGGATCTTTAGGTGTAAGAGTATTTAGTAAACAAATCGCTGGTGGTATTTCTACAACTATAGCTAATTTTAAAAATGTAAAATCTAATGCTGAACAACTTAATGCTCAATTAGAGATTTTACAACAGTATAAAGGATTATCTGCGTTAGATGAAGATACTAAAGAATTAGTAAATATGAAGCAAGAGATTGTGGATTTAGGATCTGTTGCTACTACTGAACAACAGAACATTGCTAACGGTTTTATTGAACAAATAAATGCTTTGCAAAATCAAAAGAAACAGTTAGAAGAGAATGAGGAAGCTGCAAAAAATCTTTATAAGGCTTTAACTAATGAAGAATTAGACTTAGATAGCCTTAGAGGAAAGGGCGAAGAAGCAGAAAAAACAGATACATATAAAGAAGTTCAGAAGCAAGTAGCTGAGACTCAGAAGCAGTATAAAAGTTTGAATAAAGAAGCTTCTAATTATGCTGGGGCTTTGACTTTAGCTACTTTTAATCAAAGACAAGCTTCTAAAGATAGTTCAAAGCAAGAAGAGGCAATTAAATCTTATGAAGCTTTAACTATCGCTGTAAAAAAATATAATGATGAAGTAAAAAAAATAGTTTCTTCAAGTCCAGAAGTCGCAAGTGCTTATGAAAATTTTAATAAGAAATTAAAAGAGTATAGTGAACTCACAGGAAATGCTGAAAAATCGGTAGGAGAATTAATTGCGACTTACCCAGAATTAAGCAAAGCTTTCAAAGAGGTAACAGAAGTAAGTAAAGATTATGCTAGCCAAGCGGCAAGTGATGCACAGAAGGTCATGAAAACTGCACAAGATGTCGCTGCAGGGATAGGGGAAAAAGTAAAAGAAAAATTAGATGAGTCTCGCTCTGCATGGAAAAGCTTTATAGATGATGTAAGAAATACTGCGGTTATTCAATCAGCCCTAGACATTGCGGGTTCTATTGGAGAAATAGGTTCTTCTATAGTTAGTTTAAAAGGAATATGGGATGTTTTTTCAGATGATTCTTTATCTATAACAGAAAAATTAGGACAATCATTTACTGTTTTGCTTTCTACTTTACCACTTCTCATAGATGGGATTCAAGGACTTCGAGCAGGTCTTATAACTTTGGCTCAAAATGCAATTCCAGCTTTAGCTGGCTCTTCTTTGACTGCGTGGGAAGCGATTGGAGCATTATTTTCAGCCTCTTGGATTGGTTGGGCTGCGGCGGCAGTAGGTGCGATTGCACTAGTAGTATTCGCTATAGATCATTTTACGGTAAGTGCAAAAGAGGCAAAAGAAGCTTTAGAGAGTCAATTTGAAGAGTATGAAAAAGCTCAACAGGAAGTAGATGAATTAAATTCTAAGTTAGAAACAACACAAGAAAGATTAAAAGAATTATATCAAATTTCTCCAGATGAGCTTACTCTTGCACAAAAAGAGGAACTAAAAACCTTAGAAGCCCAAAATGCGGCGTTGACAACACAGCTTGAGCTAAGAAAGAAAGTTGCAAAAGCTGAGGAAAAGAAAACAGTAGAAGCCGCAGAACAAGCCGCAAAAAAAGACGCATATGGTAAAGAACTTGAGACAGCATCGGTAGACGCGTCAGTAGATAGGAGCCAATTAGCAGAAGTATCTGGAATAAATATTGGAAATGGAAGGAAAGTTCAAGATATACTTCTTGATGATTCTGTTGCTAAGTTTCAACTAGGCGATGAGAAAGCTTATGAGGAATATAAAGCTCAAGCAGAATATTCTATTTCCGAAATTAGAGATCTATTAGCGAAAGAGAATACTGGAATTAATTATGACCAGAGAGAAGCTTTAAAGGCTTATGTAAGTAATTTAGAATTCACTCTGTCTTCAGTAAATAAAAAATGGGAAAATTCTTCTGGTGAAGTTTCTAAAAGTTTAACAGACGCGTATAATAACGCTTTAAAACAGATTCCTCTGTTAGAAGAAGCTGGTTCAAAATATGTTGACTACTATTATAATATTGTTGAACAATATTATAGAAAAACAGATACATTAGGTTTTGCTACTAAGCAAGCTTTCGGTGAAGCTTTAAGTGAAAATAAAGAAGCTTTTGATAAAATGAAAGCAGAGATAGAAAAAGAAGGCGGAATTGATGTATTATTAGCGGATGATGGTAAAAAGCTACGAAATGTTATAGGTAGTAATGCTTTTGAATCTTTAAAAGAATACTCTACTCAAACAGGACTTTCTTTAGAAATTTTATTAAAGAGTCTTGATGAGATTGATGCTAAATATGATGATATTAAAGATGGGGCATCTATTGCGGCTAATACAGAGAAAAAAGAAATTGAAGAATTAACAAAAAAACAAGAACAGTATCAAGAGGAATTAGATAAAAAATCTGTAATTAGTGAAATTTCTACTCAATTAGCTAGCGAAGGTAGCTTAGATAAATTAAGTAAAAGTAAAGAAGGAAAGGCTACTTTAGAGACTTTTAATCAGATGCTAGAGGAAACCGCAGGCATTTATAATAAAAATGTAAGTGCGGCTCAAGAGTTTGAAGAAGCTGCTGCTAGAGGCGTTCTTGGACAAATAGAATATTTAGAAGATTTAAGAGAAGCAGATTCTAATTATTATACTGAAGTTATCGAGTTAGAAAAACAAAAATTAGAAGCGGAATTAGATTCTAATAAAAAAATATTAGAAGGATATGCACATAGAAAAACTGAATTAACTATGCATATCAATCAGCTAGAGGATATAAGAGAGAAAGAAGGTTCTCTTAGTAAAGAACAACTAGATGAACTTAGTAATGCTCAAGTTGAATTGGAAGCAGTTACAGAAAAATATAATGAATATCAAAACGCTGTTTCAGATACAAAGAAAGAAATAGAGGATACCGATTGGGAATTAAAAATTGATTTAGCTGGTGCGGAAGAAATTTTAAGTATCGGTGATTCTATTTTAAGTGAATCTGATAAGATTAGAGAAGCGGCAATGATGATTGGTGAAGGATATGTTGTTGCGTCTGAGGATGCTAAACAGTTAGCAGAAGTTTTTCCAGAAATTATGGAAAATGCGGAAGTGTTAGCAGATGGACAAATTCAATTAAATCAAGGTGTAGTTGAAGAAACTTTAACTGGACAGCAATCTATTCTTCATGGAGATGTAACAACCGCTTTATCTAGAATAGATAGTCAGGTTAAAATTTTAACTGCACAAAAAGAAGCGGCTGAGGCAGAGTTAGAATTATGGCAATCTGTATATCAAGGAAAAGTAGATATGGACTCTCAGGCTTTGGAAGCTATGGCGGGAGGACAGAAATCTTTTACTGAGTATTTGGTTGATTTAGGTGTTAAAGAATCTGATGCAGATAAAGCAGTTAAAGAAGCTATGGCGGGAAACTACGATGAGTTAGCTCGAATAGCAAAAGATGCTTCTATCAATATGGATCAAAACCTTAGTCAGGGTATTCAAGATGCAGCCAATAACTCAAAGACTAATTTAGGTGCTGTCGTTACTAACTTTATGGCTGTTATGAGAGCTGCTCAAGAAGCGGGAAAAGCTGCATCCGCGTCTATGAATGGAAAGGTAGCAGGAGAATACATTTCTCCAGATAGTCTCTCTGGCGGAGGTTGGTCACAGAATTTTACCGGAAAAACTCTGGACGCAAAGTTTAAAGGTGCTGAAAACAATATAACCACAACAACAAAAGAGTTTGCGGCAGATAAAATTAATGAAGCTAAAATAAGAATAAATAAGTATACAAAAGCAATATCTGAAATGGAGGCTTTAGCGTCAAGACTTCGTGAGAATGAAGCTAATTCTAATTTAGCTCTTGAAAGTGCAAAAGCAGGGACTGGTGGTTCAACGCCTTTTGAGAAAGATAAGAGCAGTAAAGGCGGAAAAGGTAGCGGAGGAAAAGGTGGTTCTTCATCAGATGCACAAGCTGACAAAATAGATTTATTGCAAGATGAATCTGAAGTATATCACGACATAGATCTTGAAATTAAAAATATCACAAGAGATTTAGATGCTTTACAGAAAAAACAAGAAAAGCTTACAGGTAAAGAATTAATTAAAAATCTTCAAGAGCAGTTAGACTTATTGGAAAAACAAAAGAAAGCTTATGGTGAAAAGATAGAAGTAGCCGAAATTCAGTCAGGAGCATATAAATCTGCATTAAAACAAGAAGGGGTTACTTTTGATGCAGATGGAAATATAACCAATTATTTTAATATTATGAAAACCAAGCTGGATAATGTCAATAAAATGATTACTAAATATAATGGCATGTCCAAAGCAGAGCAAAAGAAATATAAGCAAACGGTTGAAGATGCTAAAAAGGATTATGAGAATTTTAAAAAGATTCTTAGCAAATATGAAGACTTAAAAGCAGATGAAAAAGAAATAAAAAAGCAACAGCAAGAGGCAGAAGATAAGGCTACAGAAGTAAGGATTAAGAAGTTTACCTTAAAAGTTGACTTAGCTCTTGATACGGCTCAAGCAGAGAGAGATTTTAATGCTTTTAAAAAGAAAGTTATTGATGGTATAAAAGATGACGATTTTTCGGGTCAAGTTAATGCTTTACTATCTAATTTTAGTTCATATGTAAAGCCAGATGGTACAGGTGAGATTCAAGCTTTAACAGATCAGCTTAATAAAACTAAGAGTGAAATTGAAATTATGAAAGCTGGTGGAAAATCAACTATTTATGGAGATAATCTTGCTAAAGCTTATGAAGACTTAGAGAAATATGAAAAAAATGCGGAGACCGCGTTAGAAAACTATGCACAAATATCAAAGGATATTGAAGAGACTTACCTAAGTGCAATAGATAAAGCTCAAGAAAAACTAGATGAGCAATCAGAGCAATATGAATTTATATCTGATTTGATTGACCATGATAAAGATGTAATTGGTTTAATCTATGGCGATAAAGCTTATTCTCAATTAGCTAAATATTATGAGATGCAAAGAAAAAATAATAATGACAATTTAGACTTTGCAAGAAAACAAGTAGAATTCTGGAAACAGAGAATGGATAACGAAGAAAAAGATTCCAAAGCTTGGAAAGAATATAAAGCTAATTATGAAAAAGCGGTTACTGATTTAAACTCAAAAGTTAAGAGTTCTATTGAAGAAGTTATTGAAGAATATAAAAATACTATAAATAAAATCTTTGAAGACATTAACAAGAGATTAACTAACGGAAGCGGATTAGATTATGTTAAAGATCAATGGGATTTAATTAACAAAAATGCAGATATGTATTTGGATAGTATTAATTCTTCTTTTGAAATTCAAAAACTTCAAAATAAGTATTTAGATTCTATTGATAATACAAGTAGCTTATCTGCTCAAAAGAAATTAAATAACTTGATGAATGAGCAGATTGAAATGCTTAAAGCTAAAGAAAAGTTAACTCAATATGATGTAGATCGTGCTAATGCGTTATATGAAATAGCCTTAAAAGAAATTGCTTTACAAGATGCTCAAAAAAATAAGTCAAAAATGAGATTGAGACGTGATTCTCAAGGAAATTATAGTTATCAATATGTTTCTGATGAAGATAGTATAGCTCAAGCACAGCAAGAGCTATTAGAAGCTCAAAATTCTCTCTATAATTTGGATAAAGACAAGTATAAGAGTAATTTAGATGAAATCTATAGCACTTATTCTGAGTTCCAACAGAAATTATTAGAACTGTATTCAGATACCACTCTTGCAGATGAAGAAAGAGAAGAAAAGAAAAAGTTATTAGCAGAACAATATGGCGAAATAATAAATAACTTAGTTGAACAAAATGAGCAAGTTAAGCAGAATCTCCAGGATACAACTTTCCAAGAATTGGCTAAAAAATATAATACCGATGTAGCTAACTTCCAAGGAATGTCAGATGAGGAAAAGAGAATCTTAATGGAGAGTATGATTCCGCAATGGAATTCAGGCGTTCAGCAAATGGCTGATAAATTTGCGGGAGAAGGCGGTTTTATTCCAACTTGTGAAAATGCCTTTAAACAGCTAGATGAAGCTTTACTTACTTATAGAAATAACTTGAGTGAGACAAGCGAGCGTTCAGGGGTAGATTTTAACAAGATTGCTGAAGGATATGATATGAATATCCAAAAAGCTAAAGAACTTCTTGAGGAAAATGATAAGTTACTTGAAAAATACAAGGCTCAATTAGAAGCTGTTCAAGATGTACTTCAAGAAGTGAAACAGCTAGAAGAAGCTTATAGAGGTGTTGCGGCAGCTGCTATTTCTGCGGTTACAGAAGCTAATAAATTAAAGCAACAGAAGGATAAGGAAGCGAGAGAAGAAGCAGATAAAGATGCTGCTGGAAATGGCAAAAGCGGAGATAATAAAAAGAATAACAAAAGTAATAAAGGTGGAGGAAAGAATACAATCGTTGATGTCAAAGCGGATCCTTCTGATACTCCAGCAAGTGCAGTTGACATGGACGAAGGTAGTAAGAAATTTAAAGTTGGAGATAAGGTTAAATTACTAAAAGGAAAAAGATATTATTATACGTCTGAAGGAGCTGAACCTTCAGGAAATAGAGGAGCTGGACAGAATAAACCTGGTACGATTACTCAGATTGAAAAGGGAGCTAAAAAGCCTATTCATGTTCAGAGTAACGATGGTCCGTTTGGATGGCTTACAAAAGATGATATCAAGAAATTTGATACTGGTGGATATACTGGAGCATGGAGTGGAAATGAAGGAAAAGTTGGTATTCTTCATCAGAAAGAGTTAGTCTTAAATAAAGAAGATACTAAAAATTTCTTATCTGCTATGAATGTTGTTAGAAGTTTAGATAGTGTTTTAGATACAATTAATGCATCTATGATGAATAGATTAGTTGGATTGTTAACTAAGACTACTACTTCTTTGAGCGGAATTTCCGCGTCTCAGGATTTAACTGTTGACCAGAAAGTTCAAATAGAAGCTTCTTTCCCAAATGTTCAAAACTCTGGAGAAATTGAAGAGGCATTTAAAAATTTAGTAAATTATGCAAGTCAACATGCATATGACACTAAACGTTAGATAAGAGAGGTTTATACCTCTCTTATTTTTTTTGGACATTTTTATTTAAAAATCTTTAATAAAAAATTATATTTTATATAAAGAGAGAAAAGGAGTGTATAAGTTGAGTAATAACATAGAAAGCAATATTTGCAAAGCTATTGATATTATTGTAAAGAAAGCGGTAAATCAAGCTAGCTATGATAAAACAATTCAAGCAACAATTCTTTCATGTGTAGATGCTACTATTGGTAAATACAAAGTAAAGTATCAAGATAGCACTTTTTATGCGTACTCAGGAAACTCTGATACCACTTATACAGATGGTTCTAATGTCTATATACTAATTCCTGGTAACGATATGAAAAAAGATAAGACTATTTTAGGTACAACAAAAAAACTAGGTATTAACTATATAGCTACTTCAGAAGGAGAAGAGAGTTATGAACCTATTGGAAATAACTGTATTTCTTCATCTATTACTTTTGGATTAAGTTCATATTCAAAAGTCGGACAAGAGAAAATCTTATATAGCAGAGATTTTCCAAATAAGAATTTAATAAAAGTAGACAGTGCATCTGCGGAAGAGTATATAAAACAATCTGCAAATTTAATTTGTAGCATGAAAGTAAGAACATCTTTACCGCCAGAGCAACAAAGTAGGGGTAATTATGGTATTATTTTTGCATTAGATTTTTTAGATAATGCTACTAATAAAACTATAACAAGAAATTATGTTATAGATGTGGATAAAATGACAGGTAACCCTTATAAACTAGTTTATTCAACTAAACAATATGGTATTTTTGATATAGATGGAATAAATTTCAAATCTATAAAAGAAATTAAATTATTCTGTTATAATTTCCCGAATAGCAAGGAAAATTATATTGATGATATTTTTATAGAAGATTTGCAATTTTATGGAGTTGCAAAACTTAGCGAGGAAGATATTAATGGTTGTAGTTTAAGTATCATAACTCCGCAAGGTAATTTTTTCAATAAAAATGCGAATAAAAATGATTATAAAAAGTTACAGGCTCAAGTTAGAGTCAAAGGAAAAGTTATAGATAATAATTCTCAAAAACTTCCTTTCTATTGGTTTGTAGAAGATATTAATATTACATCAAAAAGTTTAGGTTATCATAAGTATGGCGGTCAGGGCTGGAGATGTTTAAATAAGTATAATATTATTCAAGACGCGAATGAAGAAAATGGAGAAGCCGCAATAGTAGAATATGTAGCTCTTGATTCTGAGTACAAGGTCTATTTTGAAGATGTAATTGCGAAAGAGACTAAATATAAATGCGTTGTTATTTATGATGAGAGTGCTTTAGAAAAACAGATTGTGATTAAAAATTATAATTCTAATTATCAATTTTCATTAGTATCTGATTTAGGAGAGCAGTTTTATTATGATGTTGGTTATCCTACTTTAACTTGTTTAATGAATGGAGAACAAATAAAAGATACGAGTAATTATGAATTCTCTTGGATTACTGTTGATAGCATAGGCGGTTTTAGTAATCTTGAAGAGACGACCGCGGAAAATGAAGAATATAATAACGCAGTTAAGAATAAAAAAAATTTAGAAAAAGCTATTAGTGATGGTACAAAGTATTACGAAGTTGTAAAGGATGAATTAGACAGATATAATGCTGTTATAGAGAAATATAATACAATAACAAGAGTAGAAAAAAATAAGATCATTCATATAGATGTGCGTTCTATTACACGAAATAAAACTTATAAATGTGCAGTATATTATATTAGAAATGGAAATAAAACCTTCTTAGGTTCAGCATCAATCACTTTAACTAACTCCTTAGGCACAGAAGGTTCATATACTTTAGTTATTAACAATGGTATACAAACTTTTAAATATAATGAAAATGGAATTAGCCCAGCTTCTAAGTCATTGGAAAAGCCTATCATTTTACAAGCTTTAACTTTTACTATTTATAATAATTTAGGTCAGCCTATTGATGATGAAGTGGCTAAGCACTGTAAAATTAAATGGATTGTTCCTTCTAAAAATACTATGTTAAAGATTTCATCAGATTATAATAATGTTAAAAAAGATGAAGATTTAATCAATAATACAACAACATATAATAATATTACAACTTTGACATATGGTATTGAAGATAAGTATTCTGTTAATAAAGTTAGAAATAATATTCAATTAGCAGTAGAATATAAAGAGATGAATTTAATTGCGGAAACTAACTTTACTTTTGTTAAAGAAGGAGAGTCTGGAACAAATGGGACTGACATTGTATGTAAAATAGTTCCAAATGTTGAAGATGGAAAACCTATTCCAGTATATCCAATTCTTACTAAAAGTGGTGCTACTTATAGTTTTAATTTTGAGAAGAAAAAAAATGCAGAATCAAATTTTAAAATTGAAATATGGAAAGATGGAGAAATAGTTTTTAGCGGAAGTACTACGTCAGGTAATACGACAGTAGTTTGGAGCGTATTAAAAAATAAATATGGACTTGATTATGGGAATTCTAGCGGTACAGATTATTCTTTTATACAAATTAATGCTCAAAATGGAAATGTTACTGAAGCGGTTACTGGAAAAGAGCCAAAAGAGCCTTTGGCTTGGGGTCGCCTAGGAGTTGCTAATATTATAAAAGCTACAGTAAAATATGATGGAGTAACTTATTATGTTACTATGCCAATCATAGTTGCGGAAATTTATGATTACAACTATAAAGTTAATTTAAAGGATTATACTGGTTTTAGGTATGTTATTTATAATGCGGATGGAAGGAAACCTAAATATGATAATGCTACTCCTTTTACTTTAGAAGTTAAGAAACGTATGCAAGAAGCTAATGGCTATGTGGATATTAGCACCAATTCAAAAACTAATTATACATGGGATAGAAAAGGAAGCATTTTAGAATATCACCAGAGTTCTGGAACTAATGATTCAACTTGTTGGGAAGAAAAATCTTCTCTACATTTAATAGATATTAGTCCAGAAAACATTTCAATAAATCAGCATAGTTATAAACCTATTGATAATTATGATGGACAATGTGTAAATAATGGTATAGTGTGTACCATAAAAGATGAAAATAATAACAATAAAAAAGTTGCAGATATCTATATACCAGTACATTTATATTTGAATAGATTTAATAATGCGGCTATAAATGATTGGGATGGTAATAGTGTTAATGTAAATAGCAATGGCGGATTTATCCTATCCCCGCAAGTTGGAGCAGGAATAAAAGATAATAGTAATGCTTTTACAGGTATTGTTATGGGAAAAGTACAAGAAGCTAATCAGAATAATATTGAGGTAGGATTATTCGGATATAATAAAGGTCAAAGAAATATATTCTTAGACGCGGAAACGGGTAAAGCTATTTTTGGTGTTAATAATGGCGGACAAATTATTTTAGATCCTTCTGATGGAAAAGCTGAAATAAAGTCTGGAAATTATAAAGATGGAGTAGGTGGCATGTTAATTGATTTAACTACGCCAGAAATTAAATTTGGGACAGGCTATTTTAGTGTTAATAGTAGTGGCTATTTAACAGCAAAAGGTGGAGGAAGTATTGCTGGATGGAATATTGGTGAAAATACTCTATCTAAAGGTAGTGTAATTTTAAGTTCAGACAATTCTGAACAAACTAACAAAGCTTTTAAAGTGGGAAATGTTTTTAGTGTAGATTATAATGGATTTTTAGTAGCTCAACAAGCAACCATAGGTAGTGGAACAGCCAAAATTACTGTGGGTATGAATCAAACAAAAGCATACAGTGCTATTTATAGTGGGGATAAAAATGGATTACAAGTAAAGGAAAAAGGCTTTTACTTAGGAACAAATGGAATTGGGCTTGGAACGACCGAAAAAGTAAAAAGTAAAATAGTAAGCAAATTTCAAGTAGATGATGAAGGAAATTTTTATGCCGCTTCAGGATGTATTGGTTTTGGAAAGGATCCTTTAGAAATAACAAGTAATGGTTTGTGTAAAGGTAAAACAACCTATAATGATAATAACGAAGGAGTTTATTTAGGGTCGAATGGAATTGGATTAGGTGCGAAGAATTTTACAGTTAATGCTGCTGGATATTTAACTGCAAAGAGCGGAAAAATTGGAGGCTGGGAAATTAGTGACTCTAGTTTAGTAGGAACAGAGAAGAAAAAAGATAAGGAAGAAAAGAAAATAACTTTAAATCCAGCAACAGGCATAAATTTTAATGATCTTTTTACAGTTAATCAAAATGGATACTTAACTGCAAAAAGCGGAGAGATTGGAGGCTGTACTATAACAGGTAGTGGCATCTCTGGCTCTACTAAAGGAGGAGCATCTTGGAGCATACAAGGAGATGGCACAGCTAGCTTTACTAATGTATTAATAAATGGAAAGTCAATTATATCAGCAGGTACTCAAATTGGCACGGAATATGATAGTAATGGAAATGTTTCAAAACAATCAGATTTGCCTAAGTATATAGGAAGTCAATCTGGGGGAGCTTTGTCATCTAATTTAGGTAATAATGATTATGTAAAAAATAGAGCTTCAGAATCAGATCAATATGAGGTAGGTTGGTTTTTAGGAATTGTACAAATAGACAAAATATCTCTTGATGTAAAAAATAAAACTGCATCATTATGGTATAAACGGATGCCTTTTTTAAGTAAAGGATCAGTGTCAAGCAGTGATGCCCATGGATTAGCTTTTGATTATATAGGAGAAAAATAAATGAGTAATAATAACAATAATATAGATCTAAATATTCAATGTTATAAATTTTCACAAGATTTAATAACATTAATAAGCAATAGCGGTTTGCCTATTACCGTAGCTTATTTAATTTTAAAAGATACTTGTCAACAAGTTGAAAAAACAAAAAATAATTATTTATCAATGCTATCTTCAGAATCTATAGAAAAAGTTTCTGTGCCTTTAAGTATTAATGAAGAAGATAATCAAGATAATAAAGAAGATTTAGAAGAAAAGGAGAATTAATATGGTAGATGTATTAATGGTATTTTTAAAATTAGTTATTATGGTTGTTGTTCCAGTAGCAACATCAGTTTTAACATTCTTATTAAAAACTTATCTTGAAGAACTAATTAACAAAAATGTTCAAAATGAAACTGCGGATGCTCTAAAGAAAGGACTAAATATTATTTTAGATTCAGTTAATTATGTTCAACAGACATACGTAGATAATTTAAAGAAAGAAGATAAGTTTACCGCGGAAGCTCAGTCTAAAGCTCTTCAAAGTGCGAAACAACGTGCTATTGAATTAATGAATACTGATGTCCAATCCGCGATTGAAGCTAGTTACGGTAACTTAGATACTTATGTTACTACAGTAATAGAAAGTTTAATAAAGAAAAATAAATAAGAAAGGAGAGAGGCGGGTTCATCCCGCCTATTTTTAGTATGGATAAAATTAAATCAGCAAAAATATCTTTAGATGATGGTGCTAGTTATAGTGAAGAAATTCCTATTGGGGCAGAAGCTTCTAATGTAGACCTACCAGATGGAACTAACTTAGGTGAATATTTAGAAGATATGAAAATTGCAAATGAACTTAAAGCAAGTTTAAAATCCGCCAGATTACGTAATTATCAAGGAGAAGTTCCTGTTGGAGCGAGAAGCTTGACCATTGGATCAAACAATAGGGCAGTTGGAGAAGATTCTTTTGCAGAAGGAAAAGCAACTTATGCAGTAGGT
>ENA-OWRJ01000658-OWRJ01000658.1-human-gut-metagenome-genome-assembly--contig:-NODE-658-length-44483-cov-21.225646_pt1 | contig 44483 bp, 47 predicted proteins | sample MGYA00248269_ERZ651897 | MGnify/ENA primary metagenome ERZ651897 (study PRJEB26924, sample SAMEA4378252) | human gut metagenome | biome: human gut; feature: human-associated habitat; material: faeces...
CACAAAAAATGAGACAAGATAAATGAATATTTTAAACTTATAGTAATTTTGTAACCAGTTATGGATGGAGCTCTTTTCAATTAGAATACGGCGCACTTTTCAATTAGTATCTACAACCAAGTGTAGGAAAAGAAATTGGAAGAATCATCGGTGCAACCAAAGTAAGAAACGGATATGTGGAAGGAAACGGCTACATGGTTACATGGACTTTCGGGAACATGCTGTCACTGGCCATGCCGAAGGACTACGGAACCAAGAAGTTGGAACGGAATGACTTTCCTTTCATCCCGTCCGAATTTGAACTGATGGTACGGCATACACGCACCGAGAACGGATGGATACCGGACATTGATGCCGTACTCCAGCTTAAAGTAATCGAGAGGGTGTTTCAGGCATGTGACACCATCATTGCGGCTACCGATGCCAGCCGTGACGGGGAAATGACATTCCGCTATGTCTATCAATACCTGAACTGTACACAGCCTTGCTTCCGTCTGTGGATTTCCTCTCTTACCGACGAGTCTGTGCGTAAAGGCATGGAAAACCTGAAGCCGGACAGTTGCTACGACAGTCTGTTCCTTGCTGCCGACAGCCGCAACAAGGCGGACTGGATTCTCGGAATCAACGCCAGCTATGCCATGTGCAAGGCGACTGGCCTTGGCAACAATTCCCTCGGACGGGTGCAGACACCGGTACTGGCTGCCATCAGCAGACGCTACCGTGAAAGGGAGAACCATATTTCATCGGACAGCTGGCCCATCTACATCAGCCTGCAAAAGGACGGCATCCTCTTCAAGATGCGCCGCACACAGGATCTTCCCGACAAAGAATCCGCAACAATGTTTTTTCAGGACTGCAAGCTGGCACATCAGGCACAGATTACAGGTATCAATTACAGCGTAAAGGAAATACTTCCACCGAATTTGCTTGACCTGACACAACTTCAGAAGGAAGCGAATATCCGCTATGGTTTTACCGCATCAGAGGTGTATGACATCGCCCAGTCTCTTTATGAAAAGAAACTGATTTCCTATCCGCGAACTTCCAGCCGTTATCTGACGGAGGATGTGTTTGACTCGCTTTCACCAATCATGGCGCGTCTGCTTTCATGGGAGCTGTTCCCTGCCGCTAAAGGAACTGGAGGTATTGACATATCCGGTTTGTCCCGCCACGTAATAAACGCAGAAAAAGCCAATGTACATCATGCCATCATCATTACAGGTATCCGTCCCGGAAATATGTCCGAAAAGGAAATGCAGGTTTACAGACTTGTAGCCGGAAGGATGCTCGAAGCATTCATGGCTCCATGCCGCATAGAAACGACAAATGTTGAAGCGGTTTGTGCGGCGCAACATTTCAAGGCCGAACAAACAAGAATCATTGAAGCCGGCTGGCATGATGTGTTCATGCGTTCCGACATGATCCCGACATCGGGATATTCCGTCAAAGAACTCCCCGAAGTGGAGAAAGGTGATACCCTGAATGTATGCGGATGCAACATGGTACACAAAAAAGAGCTGCCGGTAGATCCGTTCACGGATGCAGAACTGGTGGAATACATGGAGCTGAACGGACTGGGCACGGTATCCTCACGTACCAATATCATCCGTACACTGGTTAACCGTAAGTATATCCGTTATTCAGGGAAATATATTGTTCCGACCCCGAAAGGCATGTTCACCTACGAAACCATCCGTGGAAAGAAAATTGCGGATACTTCACTCACCGCAGACTGGGAAAAACAGCTGACCGGACTTGAAAGCGGAATGATAACCGGACAGGACTTCCTGAACAGGATCAGGACTCTCGCCAAGGAAATGACTGATGACATTTTCAATACCTATTCCACAAAAGAAGAATAACATCCATATCAATATAACCACAAGAATGCAGGCCGGTAGGTCTGCATTTTTTTGTATCCGTACAGAAAAGAATCTGTTTTTCCGCTTTTAAACGGCAAAGGTCTTGGATTGCCTGCCTTTTGCCGCAAGGCTGCCCTGAAGGGCTTGGCTGGACAGGAAAAAATCATCCTCGCTGCGCTCCGGTATTTTTTCCTGCCAGGCCTTGCGCAAAAAGGCAATCCAAGAGGCCGGAGGCCTATAAAATCGGGAAAACACATCCCGATGGGATTATTCATTCATAAAATTAAGGATTATGAAACTACAGATTATCGAAAGTATCAGCAAGCATGCGGTAACCCTGGTATTGGTTATCGGAATACTTATGCTGACAGACAAAGGTATCATGCCTACAGGTATTATTGCAATGCTCCTGCTCACCGGAGGAATCATAGGATTTCTTTTCAGAGCTCTTCTACTGATTGTCAGGATAGCATTTATCTTTTTCATTGTAGGACTCCTGTTTTTCTAACCAATAAAACCTACAGATATGAAAACAAGTACATGTATATCTTCCGCTCCTGTCATGCCGGCTGTATGGCCACAGAGCGAACATATCAGACCGGTTAAAAGACGTCTGCCCAATACAGTTGATGAGCCTAAAAACATCGGCTACTATCTGGAATCGCTGCGTGATATTTCCAGCAATCCTGACAGAGAGAATGTCCTGAAAGAATTCTTCAAGGAAACTTATGTATAACCATAAAATTTTTCAATTATGTTTTTTCAATCAATTTATCAGATGATTACAGCAGGTACGGATTTGAATATCAATATCCGTAAAGTGGACAACAGCCTGAGTGTGGCAGTCATGCCAAGGCGGAACAGCCTGAAAGAGGATACGCGGCAGAACATGGTGCCACTGGTCTTAAACGGAACACCGGCAGAACTGGATATGGGCTTCCTGCAGACGATACTACAACCGATACAAAAGGTACAGGGACTGCTTGTCAATGCGGAAAATTTCGAGAAACAGGCAGAAAAGGCTACATCACAGGCCAAATCATCCAAGGCTCCAACAGTACCGGCCGAATCAAAGGAAGCCAGGGAAAAACGAGAAAAGATGGAAAAGCTCCTCAAGAAGGCAGATGAAGCAACCGCTGCAAAAAGGTTCTCCGAAGCAATGACATGGCTGAAACAGGCACGGGTGCTGGCTCCTTCAGAAAAACATAAAGAGATTGACGAAAAGATGCAGGAAGTACAGAAACAGGCCAGCGAAGGAAGTCTGTTCGGTATGGCAGAGGAACCGGCGCCGGTAATTCCCCAACCACAAGGCAGCATGAACGGTCAGCCACAGCCCGGTATGCAAACAAGCATATTCCCGGAGCAACAAACCCATACTATGAATCCTGAACCTGTCATGCAGCCTGCTACACAACATATTCCACAGGAAATGCCTCAACCGGTATATGGAACGAACGGAGCATATATCCAACCTGCTCCAAACCGCCACGTGATGCAAGGAACAGGTATGCCACAAGGAGCTACAATGCAGCCATATCCGCAGCAGCAGGTACGGCAACCGACAAACGAACATATACCGAACGGAACGGTACAAATACAGAACGGAAACGGACGGGAATACCAGACTGCACCGGCAGCCCATGATACATTCTGCTTCGATCCGGAAGACGAGAATGACAGGGAGCTTCTAAGAGAGGACCCGTATGCGGAATATCCGGATTTTCCGGCTGAGTACCGGATGAAGGACGAGGCACAGGTAGAAATGATATACTGCTGATATGCACAATAAACGATTTGTAAAACCAATAAACTATAAACAATATGGCACTGGAAATTAAAGGTATGAAAAGAATATTCAAAATGAAGAAGAACAGTCAGGAAATCGTACTGGATGATCCGAACGTAAACATGTCTCCGGCTGAAGTGATGGATTTCTATTCAATGAACTATCCGGAACTGACCACCGCGACCGTACACGGACCGGAAATCGAAGACGACCGGGCAGTATATGAATTCAAGACAACCATCGGAGTGAAAGGGTAAGGACATGAAAAAAGGACAACATAAAAATAAAAAACCATGTACACAACTTACGGAACGGGCTTTGGAAAATTTAGCCAGACTTATCATATCGGAACTCGAAAATACGGACATAAGCCGGGGCATCAGGAGCAGAAAGAAAAGAAAACTCCCTCCAGCAGAAAGCCTCATGGTTTTCTGAACACGAGAATACCTTCCATCGCTCCCGACCTGTATGTGGAGAATGACAGGGATGTAACGGTAAATGTCACCACCAAAGAGAATCTTGATTTCCTGTACCGTTCAGCCATGAAGTATGCGCAGCTCCTGGATGTGGAGCTGCCATACCATCCTACAGGCAGGACTTCCATAAGAGAAAAAATATGCCTGCTATATAATGCACTGGATTCTATAGTATCTCATCATGTAAATCTGGAACTTGTCGGTGACAGGCTCCAGTTCTGCATCTATCATTTCCATGAATGGCCTGATTACACCCTGTTCCTGATACCGATAGATTTTACGGAAAGACTGAAAGGTGAAATCAAAAGGATCGCACTGGAGTTCATCAGACGGTTCATCAAGTATCACAGGATGATGGATATAACCGATACCCCTTATTTTGAGATGTCGGAAGTCTGTATCGATTATGTGGACTTTGAACAGCTCGATGAGGAAGAGAAAAAGGATTTGTACAGAAAGGAAAAGCTTTTCAGGTCATATGAGAAAGGGAAAATCCACAGGAAACTGTGCCGGATGCACTCCAGGGCTTTCTGTAGGAATCTGGAAGAGCATATCCGCAACTGTAATCCTTCCAACGACAAAGAAAGAAGACTTATGGAACTGATTACCGAAGGGCTGTCCCTGATTGCAAAGGACAGTCCTCATATCTTAAATTATGACTATGATTTTGCAAGTGAAAAGGAAAGGGATTTCGAACCGCCACCGCTCGAATATCAGATTCTGCTTACCTATTCCATTACGGATACGGTTACCAAAGACATGGAAAGCTGTTTCAGTACTGACTGTCAGGAAACATATAACCAGACTCCCGTATCATTTACCTTCATCACACCGGAAACTGAAAAACTGTTCAGACCAGAGAATTATCCGGAACGGTTCTCAAAATGGTTTGAGAAATTTGTAGAACATGTTACCTATAATTTATAAACATCATGAATGAACTGACCCAAAACATACAGAAAATGATGGTGCCGAAAGCTGCTATCATAGCCTACAAATATGAAGACAGAAGAAATTCTGACACCAGGTACTTCATAGAATTGCGTCCCATCGGGAAAAGCGGACAGATGGGGGCAGGTATCCCCGTCACATACGAATTCATGAATACCCTGCTGGAATCCTATACGGAGGAAATGAGCGGGATACCGGCAGGCAGAGTCCCCGAAAACATGCTGGCCTGCAATCCAAGAAAAGGACAGGAAGAATATATATGGTACAATCCGCCCGGAAAGAGACAGATGTTCTTTCACAAAGATCTCAATATACAGGACGGCACATTCAATCTGCCGGGGATTGTCTACCATGTAAAAAACGGAAGCATGGACGTGTTCGCCTTCAAGGGAAAACGTCCGGTGGAGACGACACCTCTGCTCCGTGCCCCGTTCTTCAACGTGACAGGATCAAGTGTCTGCCTTGGCAGCAGTTCTCTGGAAAAGCCACAGAACCCGACTTTCCTTTCCCTGCTGGAATACTGGGAAAAACGGTTCTGGCTGACTGAATTCTCCCATCTGGGAGGAAATGTCAATCCTACCGTTTCAAATCTTGTCATCGTCACCGAGAACATAAGAAACAATCCGTTCGACATGAACGAACTCAAGCCCATGAATAAAAAACTTAAAGACATACTTCCATGAAAAAGATACATTTTACCGACCGCTACCTGCTCAATCCGCGTCATCCGGTAACGGTATTCGTCATCGGAGCAGGAGGTACCGGCTCACAAGTGATAACCAATCTTGCACGCATGAGCATGGCACTTCAGGCATTGGGCCATCCCGGACTGCATGTCACCGTATTCGATCCCGACACAGTAAGCCAGGCCAATATAGGACGTCAGCTTTTCAGTGAGACGGAACTGGGACTGAACAAGGCCGTATCACTTGTCACACGCATCAACCGTTTCTTCGGATACGCATGGACTGCCGAACCGCAATGCTTCCCCACCAGGAACTTTTCTGACAATAGTACAGCCAATATCATCATAACCTGTACGGACAATATACGCTCACGTCTTACGCTTTGGAAGTTCCTGAAGAAAGTCCGCAAAGAAAACTTCAGTGACCATTCGGCTCCCATATACTGGATGGATTTCGGGAACAGCCAGACAAAAGGACAGGTCATCATCGGAACGGTACGTGAGAAAGTTCTCCAACCTTCTTCACAGGAATATATTCCCATGCCTAAAATGAATGCCATCACCGAGGAAGTGGACTATGCAAAAATCAAGGAAAAGGAATCGGGGCCGAGCTGTTCTCTGGCGGAAGCTTTGGAAAAACAGGATTTGTTCATTAACTCCACACTGGCACATATCGGATGTGACATATTATGGAGAATGTTCAAGGAAGGAAAAACACTGTATCGCGGTGCCTATGTCAATCTGGAGACATTGAAAGTGACCGCAATCCCGGTATAATGCATAAGTGACCGTATGTATCATCTTTCCATCAGAATACGGTCACTTAGTCTATTTGCTACTTATTATTTACTACGTTCTTACCACGCTGAAGCAGGAAACTCTGTATCTCTGAGGCGAGATAGAATGATTTCCCGTTCTTTTCCACCGAGTAATATTTAATCTTGCCCTCTTGCCTGTAACGTGCCAGAGTTCTTTGTGACACACCAAGGAGTTCTGCCAGATCCACATTATCAAGAAGTTTATCCCCGTTCATACATTCTTTCAGACGGTTCATCTGGTCCAGTTTCTTTTCAATGCGGGCAAATCCCTCTACCATTGTTCCTATAAGTCTTTCGAGTATCTCATTATCTATATATGACATAATTCCAATGTTATTAAGTGAATAAATCGATACTCTCTTCGTGCGCACTCTAAGAGTATATACTCATAATAGTGAGAATAACATGCCAAACAGATAAAGAAGATCAAACCATTCTGTATACAGCTGTCAATCAGGTATATAAATTAACATCCCGATTTTTTTGTTGTAAACCGAAAGTGTAAACTATTTAATGCATGGCTATTATCAAGTTTACATTTCTATAACAACAACTTATTAGACTTTAGAACTAATCTTTTAGGAGAAGTTTACTAATAGCTTTATATACCCCTCCTACTCATTTAGCTTTAATATACTTTACAAAATAGGCCTTATATTTCATGTATCAAAGCATGAAATATAAAGCTTGACTTTTTACTGAAAACAGCTTAAGAATGGATTAGTAGTTATTTTTCATCCTATTTCAATATATTTACCAGAATCAAATCCATTCTCTAAATGCTCGTTTTGGAAAATATATCCCATCTAATTGGACAGTAATTTAGTACCACCAATCTCAGAGTCAATATTTGTATGTAAATGTCCATATATCCATGCATCAATCCGGTTATCACAGATCAAATTTCCATATTCACTTGCAAAGGCACTATTCAGTACAGAACCTTTATGATAAGGTGCTACAACCTGAAAGGTAGGCAAATGATGTGTTACAACAATGATATGCTTTGCCTTACCTTCTATGACACTTTTCCGGATAAAACCGATACAAGCTTCGAGCATCTTATTAACTCATAACCGGTAGAGTTTATATAAACCAATACACCATCTAAAATATTTATAAGCAATGAAAAGAATCAGGGAACATATAAATATGGCAATTAATGTATTCAATGATATTCTTTAGTTATGTATTTTGTAATTTTAGTCACTTTATTCGTCTTTTCCATTATGAATGAATATTTTTGCAATCAAAAAAATAGAAATAACAATGACTATATCGCAGAAAACTATTGAGAAATTGAGAGAGCTAATAAATGAGGAAACAGAATATCGTTCTGGTTCTAAACTCGTTGCTTTTTTCAATCAGTATGGATTTAGAGATGTATATGGTAATGGCTTCCCCTCAAGATGGATATATACAGAGGAAAAAATACGTGCATTAAATGGAACGCCGGAACTAGATAAATGTATTAAGGATGTTTTTGCACCAGTAAATTTTATCGGAAGATTTTCTGATTTAGATACATTTATTGCAAACTTTAATCAATACCTTTGTTTTGATGGGTGGAATGTCATACGCAAAGGTAACGAAATAACTTTCTCAAAAGCAACAAGGATAGATATTGACAAAGAAAAGGAGAAAGAACGCACGATAAATGCCACAGAAACGGATTTTCTAAATGCAGAATTTTCAGATATCTCAATTGAGAGTTTACCAATAGATAATTATGTATTACCCTACATAGAAGCACGCATAAGTGAAATAAGGAGTTGCTTATCTGCAAAAGCTGTATTATCAGTAATATTCCTTTCTGGAAGTACATTGGAAGGAGTTTTGTTAGGATTAGCTCAAAATAATCCAGCCATATATAATCAAGCTAAATCTGCTCCAAAAGATAATAAAACTGGAAGGACACGACAGTTTCATGAATGGACACTTAGTAATCTTATTGACGTATCTTATGAAGTAGGTTTTTTACGAGAGGATGTTAAAAAATTTAGTCACGCACTACGAGATTTTAGAAATTATATTCATCCATTTCAGCAAATGTCAGAGCATTTTTATCCTGATGATAATACCGCGAGAATTTGCTTTCAGGTATTAAAGGCTGCATTATTTCAAATAACTCAAAACAAGAAAATATGAAAACAATTGCTTATGTTATCGGAAACAATGATTATTTTGAAGGAGCTCAATTAAAGTGTGCAGTAAATGATGCAACTGGAATTGCAGCAATCTTTCGTCGTCTCGGATATGATGTTATTGAGAAGCTAAACTTCAAATCCAAAGAATGTCCAGAAATTTTAACTTCGTTTGAAGATAAGATAAAGTATTATGATGCTTCCATATTTTACTATGCAGGTCATGGCTTTGAGCTTGAAGGAGAGAACTATTTAATACCAATAGATTATCAAATACCTCCGATAAATAAATATGAAGCTGGACGATACTGCCTCAAACTAACAGAGATTTTAGGGATTCTCAAAAAAAATTCAGGCAAAGTAAATATTGTAATAATAGATGCTTGTAGAAAAACTTTCGATAGAGGGGGTGTAAATTCTTTTTCACACGTACTGGCTCCTAAAGGAACTCTCATTGCTTTTTCTACCTCTCCAAACGAAGGGGCAAAAGACGGAAATGGACAAAATGGGCACAGTGTATATACAAGTGCTTTATTACAATATATAGGAAGAGAAACATTATCTGTTGAAAGTCTTTTTAAGAAAGTCAGAAAAACAGTCTATAACCTCACCAATGGGACTCAAACGCCATGGGAGCATACATCTTTAATAGGAGATTTCTTTTTCAATACTGGTCAATTGGTTTATTCTGTAGAAATCCCTTATGACGAACATGTCGTTAAAGACTCTCTTTTTAATGAAGGAGATGTTTTTGGTAATTTAATCTCGGAACTCCGATCATGTGATTGGAATAGACAAAATCCAGCAATGGAAAAGATTTGCAGAATGCCAGCTTCTGACCTTAATAAAAATCAACAATTTATTTTGGGACGCAATCTGTACCAAGCTAATGGGTATGCATGGAAAGTGCAGACTTTTTTTGAAAACCTCGAAAAAAATCTGTCAAAATACAATAAAGATAAAGAAAATCATGTACTCAATGGTATACTATTCGAAATATACTTTAACAATAAAGGAGATTTTAGGAATGAACTAAAAAAACATGATTTTGACAGAGTGTTTTTACTTCGGAAAAATCCAATATATGCAAAATCTTTTGAATTTATAAGAAATGTTCTACAACCATATAAAGAACAACTCTTTTATATTCCTGCTATTCAAGATGAACCAATAGATATTGATATAAGCGCAGAAGAAAAAAAGGACCGAACATCTTTTGGAGAGGATACAATTCAAATTATACATAAAGTCAATGTAGAGAATAAGGATATTACAAAAGCATTCGCTCGCTATTGCAGTTCTGGCATAAATGAGTCAGGAGTAAAATCTTATTTATCTAATTTTCTTACAGCCCCGCAAGACTTAATCCAAATACATAGCAATGTTTCTTTGCAGAAGATATTATTTGCAGAAGAACTGCTTGACGAAGATATACTTTGGCAATAGAGTTTTTGTTATTTCAATCCGTTTCTATCGTCTACGGCAACCCAAAAGTATCGCTCTGGCACGAGAATCGTGCAAATTGAATATGTTGACCTAGGTGTATATGCACTCAATGACGGACTAGCCAAGTAAATAATTGATGCCGAAATATTAGTGCTAGAGGTTTATCATGTTTCTATTCCTCATAGTTGCATCATGAACTTACGACTCAAATATCATATTACAGTAGAATTTACATATCGAGTTACACTTCCTGTATTCCAACCTATTGAACTTAATTTCATGATACAAAAGACTTACATATTTAAGATTGTAGTAGTAAAAATTAATAGTTTCAAAGTTAAAGAGTATAATTCAAAAAAATCAATCTGCGTACCATCAGATTGACTTAGATGTATGTTCTCTGAAATATCCAATAATTATCTATCACGTAAAGATGTGACATTACCCATCTCTATAATTATGCTTCACAGCCACGTAGGTAAAAAAGTAGATTTACCTCAAATCGAACCTAATTCACATACGCCACAATTCTATAAAATGAAACATTAGTGTCCCTTTTTAACGGGACACTAATGAAAGTGGGGTATAATAAATACATTTCTGAAGATACTTTATTTCTCCTTTGAGCCAAAAGAGTATTATCTATTAACTCAACAAATAGGAAACAGTCATTAGAAGAAGTTTACCCTGATCTTAAATTTTGACAGGCAACCTTACCCCCAACTTGTAAAAATTTCTAAATCCATTAATTTTCCGTGCCTTCTGCAACAAGCTTTCTTCATGATTAAATCGCGTAACTTCCAAATCATCAGAGGCTTGTTTCTCCGGATAAATTATCAGGCAGGGATATTCTCCCATGTAAGGCTGGGCATCACTCAAATGGCTTATGATTTTCTCATCTCTTGCATAAGCACTGACTTGCCTAATATCATCAATAATACCCTTGTTGCCATTTTCGTATCTTGGTTTGTACTTGGTGTCAATAATCAAGTTTTCGTCGAGTTTGATAAAATCGGCAGAACACTGGTGATATCCTTTGACCTGAAATAAAATCTGTTTGCCGTAAGCCCTGTTCAAAAGACTATAGACATATACCTCATAAAGGCGTGACATATCAATCCAGAATACAGGAGTACCACCCTCAGTCCTATTAACTTTCTCAATAGAGTACCCGAATCTCCTGAGAATCTTTTTTGCCAAAATGACTGCCTCATTGTAATCTTTAAACAGTCCATTAGCGGCTACACGCCTGATTTGGTATATTTCAATCTCATCACCTACATTTTCAAACTGTGCCAAAAGGGAGTTCGTTAGAGCGGAAAGCCTCGCAAAAGAATCATGCGAACCAAACTTTCTAATGAACCGGGCAGTGAAAAGCAAAGCTTTCTTAAGCAACCTGTTTTCCTGACTATCGACGGTATATTCATGAAAACTACAGTAACATCTGTCCAACCGACGGCCAATTACGTTCATACGCAAGTTTTCGCCGGTTAAAACACGTCCCTTCGCCTTACACTGAAGATTCTCCTCCTGTAATACATAATCCTTTCTGAGACCGCGCTTCGTTAATCTTTTAAGAATAGTCAAGTAATGAATAAGCAAGAGAGGAGTAATCTGATCCTGTAGCCTTGCACAATTTATATATTTTTTTTCACACTCAATGCCATAAATCAGGGAAAAATAGTCAGAACTCAGTTCGTTTTCTAGACAGGCCATGAACATCTTAAAATAATCGACATTCTCCATTTCTTTTTTAGGATGCACTACAACAGACAATCCTTCCTTTTCATCAAGCCAATCGGCTCCAATAAAATAACTGGCTTTCATATCAGGTCCTATCCCGAGATACACAGGCTTTTCCATTATCCCTGTTTCACGAAAACAGATACCCTTGTCAAGGATACATTGGATATCTTCGTTACATAGTTTCCCATGCTCCTCCAGAAAAATGGTTCTATATGTCAATCCAGCAGACTTTCCCATTCGTTAATCTTATCTTTAAGTTCATCAGAAGGCTGTAACATCCCGTCTTTTTCATACTCTTTAATCAAAGGAATAATCTCATAATCCAGCTTCAGTCTGAGTTCCTCAGCAGAGGAAGCCATGAAGTAACTATGGCCGACCATCAATTCATCCATTTCCAGATCCTCAGTCTTATTATCGCTGATAAATTCCTTAACGGCATTGAAAAGTTGATTTGCCTTTTCACCAAGTTCCACTCTCTCTTTGTAGTGAGAGACAATAGCTTCAGTATCAGCCTCAAGTGTATAAAAGGCGAAACGTCTTCTCACTGCATAATCAATACGTCCGGTACTTCTGTCAGTAGTATTCATTGTGCCTATAATATAGATGTTCGAAGGAACAGAAAACTCTTTCTTTGAGTATGGAAGTATCACAGAAACAGGATGTTCTCCATTCTGTCTTTTGTCTGCTTCTAGCAATGTAATAAGTTCACCGAATATCTTGGAGATATTTCCTCTATTTATTTCGTCAATAATAAGTACACAAGGTTTTGAGACCTGCAGCTCCTTGTTCATGTAATCACGTATCACCTCTATATAGCAGGAATTTTTGTCACCAGGCTCTCTTTTTTCTAATTTCTCTTTAGTGATACTGGTCGCAGAACTACCATTTTCCAAATATTTGCCTGAACTTATAGACAGATTACCACTTGAGTTGAGTATTACCGTAAAAGGTGAATGATCTGTTTTTGTCTCAAATCTTAATTCGCCTTTTTTCAATAAATTCTGTAACAGCTGGTACTGTTGTTCAAAATCTGGTTTTTCCTTCTGACTACAGATTTTCTTAAATATTCCATCTTCGACCCTATAAAGTACATCTTTACCGTTCTCTGCGACTTCAGGCTTTAGTCCTTCTACAAAATCCTCATATCCCATCGATTGGTGAAAGGTTGTAAAAAATATACAATTATTTTTTCTTTGCTCATCATACAATTTCATGATTTCATTATGATCATTAGGATTGAACTGTATGCCAAGTATGGACAAAGCCAAAGCCGCCGTATTGTATGTCTTACCTGTACCCGGTGCCCCCTGAAGAATTATCTGTTTCTTCTGCAGGAGAATTTGCTTTAATAATTCTAATCTGTCTGCCATGATATTAATTTCTATTTGTTCTATATCTGAGAATGCTCCTAAATGTGCTCTGACTGGTAACCCCTTATCCTTATAAATTTTGAAAAGTTCAATCGGTATCGGGGTCTGAAGGCGTTCAAAACGTGATGACAGAAAAAGTATTTTAGCGCTTTTATTGTCATCTACATATTCGTCCAACGATTCACTGAACCATATAGGATCTTTTTTTTTCCATTCTTCCATCTTCAGCGAATAATCCGAAGCCTCAACAAAGTCATTAACGGTAGCCTTGTATACAGCCTCATTGTTTTCTACATAATAAAAATCAAAATAGCCATCATTCTCGATTGTTTTTCTTAAACGCGGTAAAATTTTATTTTTGGGCTGAGGCAATTCATGCCACCAAGTTACGCTGTATTTCGCACCATTCTTAAAATCTGTTTCCAACTGATTTTTCCATTCAGTCCTGTCGCGGGCAACTAGTCCCTTGACAATATCACACCAAATATCAGCTAAGTTATAAATCAGTCTGGAATAAAGATGCGTCTTATTGAGCGGATTGCTGACCTGTATATCTAATTCCTTAAAAAAATCACATACATCACTCACAAAGTGATCATGTACATAATCCTTCTTCAACAGTAATTGAGATATAATAAAACGGTGCTCTTCACTCAGTATATTTATGTTAGTTTCAGGCTTAAGGATATAATTGACAGTGTTAAGTATTGCTGGTGTGCATTTGTTTCTGTCTAATTTGTACAGCAACAATTGCTTTATCCATGCATTCTGCCGGATATTAGATCTTGCCAATACCCTTTTGTCCTCATATTCGTTAAGTTTTGCCTTGTTAAAAGCATGTACATCACAATAGGCAACTAAATTGTCTATCAATCCTAATAGCTCCTGTACATCATTTTGGTCGGAATAACGCTGTTTATTGTAAGTCCAATCAATAATCTCTTCTATCAGCCGCCTGTTATCATACTTCATGAATTTATTAAAAGCATCTCTGGCTTTCTGAAAATAGAAATCCGTTGATACCATAATCTTCTGCATTCCTTCCGTCTGTAGAAATTCCTTACTCTTTTTATATACTTCTGTATCCATAATATTATCTTATTTATACTGCAAAGCCTCTGAAAAGAATTAAATGATAGCGAGTTAACATTATAAGTTGTTAATAGGTTAAGTCATTCAAAAAATGATATGTTGACGTTATATTTAAAAGACGTAATGAGCATCATTCGGACAATTCACCTCTACGATATTTTCCCAACAAGAAGTTAAAAATACAAGTGTGAACATTTCCTAGGAAATAACTTACAGCCATCAATGTGTTATAAAGTTTTAGAGAATCCGTCATTACTTTGCTTTCAATAATCTCTTCTTGTCGAGATTTATATAATTTCTCAATGTCAAGATGGGTCTCAAAGTTACGTTCGTCTTTCCACCATGAAGAGGTATGGGAATGTTTTTCAAGGAGATATGTTAAATCCTGATATTGACGGTTAATTACTTCCGGAAAGTACTTCATTATGGGTAGAAGTCTGTTCCATTCTGAATTCTTGTGAGATTTATCATTAAAGCCATAGAGTTTTTTGAAGCCCTCATTGAGGATTACAAACAACTTTCCACGCATAAATCTTCGGTCATAGTCACGGTCAGCAAGAATGAAGTATTTTCCGGCAACCATACTGTCAATCATTGTAATAAGGACAAATAAGTAGACAGAGGCAACTATTCGGTTTATTTCGTGGAATTCATCATGCTGTTCTTTCGCATCTTCCAGAATACTTATCATCAACGGAAGTCCCTCGGAGTGTTGTGCTATAATTCCATCTACAACAGAAATAAATTCTTTACGTTCTGGTTCCGAAAGTATTTTTCCGTTGTATTGTTCCTCATTAAACCATTGTGTATAATTATACTCTTTAATCTGCGCGTATTGTATATCTGCAAATTCTTCTTTCATAATGATGTGTCTTTAATAAAACTGTTACGGATCATTTTTAAATGCAATGACAATTCCACTAATTATGATTTCCACAACAGCATATAAATCTTTTTTTCATCAATCCATATTTATTATAACGATTCACTAACTTTTTTAATCGCCTTATAAATCTCGCTATAAGAATCTCTACCTTTATATTTTTCGGCTAGTTCACATGCCTTATCCATTTTTGAATCAGCAAGCATTTCTTTAACCCATTTATCCTTCTCAAGGTATTTCCGAGTTTTATCGTATGTTGGCAAATATTGCTTTAACGCTCTTTCTGTTGCTGCTGAATCTTGAAAATATCGACACGTATCTTCAAAATGTAGTAAAAACCAATATTCTATTGACTGTAAGCTATCACAGAGAATCACATTGGGATTATTTTCATATTTCTTTTTGAGTGACACCATTTTTTTATTTTCCGCATCAGAACGCCTGCTAACATCTGCATCAAAAACACATATTACAAAGACATCTTCATCTAGAAGTTCCTTTATCTTCTTATCTATTTTCTCAATACTATTGTTTTCAAATAAACGAGGAGAAATAGAATATCTATAACCAAGTATTTTTTTCAAATGACTGAAATAGAATAATTCAGTCAAGCCCTCACCAACGATATGAATAACCTGTCTGGTCGCTGTATTTTTTCTTGCTTTTCTCATAAAAGTACATGATTATAGATTAGGAACTGCACCGAATTTACCAAATTTATATGCCTTTTGGAGAGAACTAATCCTATTCAATCCTTTGAAATCTGTTAGAGGATACAGCACACTTGATCCGTCCGGATTCTTTTCAGTAAACCAAACATTATCTTTCCTAAGCAAATCTTCTTCTCCTAATAGTCCATCATAATGTGTAGTGAGCAACAACTGGGCTTGCTCTGATTCTTTTAGAAAACGTTCAATGATGTATTCTATCAATTTCGGATGAAGAGAGGATTCAATCTCGTCAACTGCAAGAAAAGCATCTCTTTCAAGAATCTTTTGCACTTGAGCGGCCAAGCCAAACGTACGGATAGTACCGTCCGATTCAAACAGTTCCGGGAACTCATAATAATCATTGTTACCATCATCAGATGAAACTTTATGCTGATACATAGTATAATTGATCGAACCCTTATGTGTTTCCTGTTCTTTGGAAGTAATATTTGAAATATTGAAATCAGCTTCCTGTAGATATCTCAAAATATAATCTTTTGCAGACTCATTCTTGATTGATTCTTCGGCATAACGACTTAAAGATGATGCAGGCACAATTGCCGGCATAACCTGATAGGTTAGATACTGAAGAACTGCCTCTAATTCTACAATATGTGTATTTACCTGCATATAAGCAGCAAAAACTGACATGTTATGCAAACACTTCAATGTTATTTCCTCTTTGACAGATTGCGACATTTTGATCTTCTGTCCAAATTTAATAACCGATACGTTATTCTCAGTATTTCTTTCAAATATAGTAGCAGGCTGTTGACTTGGATAATAGATTAGACTTTCCTTTGCTACGTGCCATCTGTCTAAAGCTACAGAATAGACATAACGAACTGCTTTTTCCTCATTCTTCAAGTAGAACGAAATCGAATATTCAGATAACTGCCTCGAACTTGTTTTATTCAGGAGAAACGGGACTATTTGAATTTGTTCTGCCTTATTAAGTGGGGTATAAGTAATGAATGACTTGATAAAATCACAAACTTTAATAATATTACTCTTACCCGAAGCATTTGCTCCATAAATGACAGCCACTTTCAATAGTCTCACATCACCCCCCAATTCGACAACATGATATGACTCCATATCCTTACTTCTATCAGCTTCAAAACTTAATATAGCCTCGTCTCTGAATGAGAACATATTCTTAAATCTAATTTCTGCTATCATATAATCTGTTTTTCCACAAATATATAACTAAATATCTATATTTGCAAATTAGATTTCAATATTTACATCATTTATGCAAAAATCAAAAACTAATACTATTTTATCGAATTTATTGCACCCGTAGTCAATATAATCATTAAATCAAAACATCAGTCCATCCATTAATATAAAAAACCGATACAAATCAACATCAGTCTTCATATTATCTCACTTCACAAAGATTTAAAGACAACCCGAAAATACGTATTCCATTTGCATAATATTGCACACCATTGATGAACATGCTACATCACTAAAAAAAGGGTAAAAAATACCTCGTTCTTGTAACTTATTTGCTGGAAAACTTTGAAATTCAACAAAATACAATTATCTTTGTCTTACAAAAAGAATGTGACAGCATATAACATGTTGATAATCAACAGGTTATAATGACTAAAAATGACAAAAAATTAGACTTCTGTACCTTTTAGAGCTCCAAATATTTGATAATCAAAGGATTGCAATTACTGCATAGGCAAATGACAAATATTTAAATAGCTGATTATTAGTAATTTAATAAATTTTATAGAATTTCTTTAAATACTATGCCAAAACGGATATAGCACATTGATAATCTGCATTATAAAACATTACAATCCCCAACAGAAAATTTTATAAAAAACAATTTTGTCCCTTTTGTTCCTCGAAATCCTCAAGGGACAAAAGAGGCACTTTCAGGATGTAAAATACAGAACTTCTCATTCTAAAAACCATAGATATATTTAGCACATCAAAGAATGTATTTGTATTTCATATATTTTTTCTTGTAAACTCTTATTCCTAGACAATATTTTTTAAATATATTCTCCAATATCCTTCTGATAACAAGGCGTGACTTTTCCACAAGAATACTTAGACATATCCTATTTTCTCTCCCATATATCTAAAACAAGTATTATAAACACATCACTTTATTCTAGAAATAATAACTGAAGGGCATATATCATTCATATACACAAGATAATAAAATGGGGTATAAAATAAGACGACAATCATAATGAAATCAAAAATAAAATTCCTCAAATGATATTTTTGATTCGCATCATGTGATAAAATATTAAATAAACAAGTAACTTTACATTAAATCTAAGAGGAAACTCTATGCAAAACATTAATATAGAAAATCATGGATTTACAACGAATAATCTATTTGGTTAAAGAAACCAAAGAAATCATCACAAACCGGGAAATGGCAGCCCATGTAAAAGAAAAAGGAGTTGCCGATTATGTCACGCAAGTGGATGTAGCCGTACAGAACTTCCTAAAAGAAGAATTATATAAACTATACCCAGAAATCCAATTTCTCGGAGAAGAAACCGGCTTGCAACAGATGAACACAGATAGTTATTGGATTCTAGACCCCGTGGATGGAACAACCAATCTCATACACGACTATCACCACAGCGTAGTATCATTGGCGCTTTGCCAACAAAATGAAATTGTATTAGGCATTGTCTATGACCCATACCATGATGAGGTTTTCTCTGCAGTCAAAAAAGAAGGTAGTTTCTTGAATGGCAAGCCTATCCATGTTTCCTCTGCCAAAAAACTGTCGGAAACTATCATCGGTATCGGAACTGCTAAAAGAGAACTGGCTAAAGAAAACTTTACTAGGTTTCTCAAGGTCTACGAAAACTCACAAGACATCCGAAGATTGGGGTCTGCGGCACTGGAACTGGCATATACAGCATGTGGCCGGCAAGGTGGATATTTTGAAGTGTATCTGAACCCTTGGGACTATGCTGCAGGCATACTTTTGGTAGAAGAGGCAGGAGGAAAGGTAACTGACTGGATTGAGAATAAGCTTAATCCCAGACAAGGAAACCAAGTAATCGGAACAAACGGAAATATCCATCAAGAACTTCTCAGAATATTATAATAAGAGATCCTTATTTTTAGTTTAATATAAGCTGCAAAAGAAAATCTATATTATGGCAAGCAATATTGAATTTGTAGAGTTTATATGCTCTTAACTACAAGAACTAGGGCATATCCGTTTTCGAAAGATGTTTGGGGACTATATGGTATATGTAAACGAAAAGCTGTTATTAATGTTGCAAAGATCAAAAAAGAAATAATTGTGGAGGATGTCCTCGTTTTCCTTGTTCGCACTTCGTGAATGACTCTTCTATATCTAAAGAAGAAAACGAGAAGAATCTAAAAAAGATGATTGACAATCTTTCGGAATTCAATCAATAGATTAAAGAATTTAAGCTAATACAAAGTAAGTACTCAGCCCCCCGTATTTTTACTCTCTGAAAGTTATTCTTAGTTTGCGCGAATTTAAAACGTGAAACAATGAAGAATTTTAGAGGAGAAAATACGGGGGCAGTATTAGGTATAGTTTTGTAAAAACGCTTTCTTTTACTACTATTTACTGAATGTCCCTATTTAGTATGCACATTTTTCAATGTATCCTTCCTGTTCATACACCCTACCATAGTGATGAATCATGCCAACCAACCCATTCAAACGTGAATCTATAATCTTCAGATTTTTATATCTAAGATATTGAGTGTCATACAGTCCCGTATTCCCAGATTTCAACCTTTCTTCAATATCTTCGGGAATAAGAAAACTCGCTCTGTCGCCCCAAAATTTATAAAACTCTGATTGATATATACATATACCTGCCAGATCAAAATCTCCAAAATGTATATATCTATTAGGAATTTTGATAAGCCATTCCCTTAAATCTGCCGACTGGGGATATCTGGAAACAAACAAAACTTTATTATCTCCAAACAGATATTTCTGACTCCGTATACGACAGAAGTTCTCACCATTTTCCACTCCAACCACTGTCACGTCTGACGGTATATAAAATTCATCTGGATTTTTTTGATAAATCTTAGCCTCTTCTCCCCATACAGGTGTAAGTCCTCTTGCTCCATCAACCGGTGCCGCTAATGGAAAAATATTAAGACCTTTCTTCAAGAAGACCGGATTATACATAAAACAGGATAACCTACGTCTGGTATCCCATGCCAATCTACCAATTTCCTCACCCCAAAGGATTACTTTTAACGACTGTACCATAATTTATCCTATTTAGAATTTCTGACACGCTGTACTTTTTTATCATCCCTACGCATCAGGTAAGGAGATTCGGGCAACTCCGGAAGAAGATTGTCTATAGTGCTAATCTGCCCGACCACTTTCAACAACACAATAAATGTTGACAACGAAATATTACCTGCTATACCATTCTCGAATTTGTGGATGGTTGTAAGTCCAATACCGGATTGCTCAGAAACATCTTTCTAAGTAAGATTGCAACGAATTCTATATTCTTTAAATCTGTTACCTAATAGCCTTACAAGCTCAGGTGTGGAGTATTCATAGAAATCTACCATATAAACCGCATTTATGTATTATTATAATGATAGTTACATATATTTCCAAGCATTAATCTTCAATATTATAAAGATTATAAATACGAAACTATGCAATTTCTGAGAATAAAACTAATTTTTTTTGTGAAAACTTATCGTCAGATTCATAGTAACTGATTATAAATCCTATATTTTGTATTTGTTATATGTCCAATTTCGCAATTTTCCTCATAAAGTTTTTCGGGAAAAGCATTTTCCATCGCGGAACATCCTTTCCGGTGTTATACCTGCTGGTATGTACATGTCCGAAAAGCTACCATGTACCACAGTAAGCTCCTCCATAACAAAGGAAGGGACAATGGTTCAGATAAATTTTCTGTTTATTTACTTCAATATGCATCTGCATCGTTATCTGTTCAAAGTACTTCGTATAATTCTGCCTGAGATTCTTAATATCATGATTACCAGCTATAAGATATATTTTCCCATTCTATCTGCATCGGTAAGATTATCACTTATACCTTCTACCATCATTACCAAATTCCTCCACCCCAATGCATAATACCTGGTTTTGCTGTCATAGGGCGACAAGTGGAGCATACTCTTTTCCAAACGTTTACATAGAGTACCACACCTCCGTTTTCAGCATGAAGAAGTTTTATGTCTTTTTTGATTGCAAAGTAACTGAGGATTCCCTAACTATATAATGTGTACTTTATCGGATACTTACATACAATTTGAACATATTGCAGTATTTTATTCCCAACCATATATTTTTTCCTGTGCAACATAAATTCCCTGCAAAATCATCCGTCATACAATAAATCTCTGTAACTTTAGCCGCTGATAACATAGCAGTAAACGTTTAAATGTTACAATCCGGCACTATAAACTTAACATTTTATTGCTATCTTATTTATTATCAATGAAAAGCTTATCACTCTAACACCATATTATGTTATGTTAGAGTATAAAACACAAGAGAAACGGTATTCTTCGGGTCTAACCCCGTTTTTATATCGAACTCGGTTATGAGAGTAACCATAGATTGCGCATATTCTTGCACAGCTATGAGTCAAACTTAACAATTGAAGTCTGTTAAACTAAAAGCAAAAAATGAAAGGTTCGGTAAATATTAGTGACTATTTCTACGGCGCAAAGACACAGTTTATTATACCCCTCTACCAGCGTAAGTATGCATGGCAGAAAAAGCATTGTGTACGTTTATTTGAAGATCTGATAAAAATTCATAAAGAAGAATTGCAAAGCCATTTTTTCGGAAGTATTGTTGCAACAAAAGCCAGCGAGGTTGAAGACGATTTGCTGATTATCGATGGTCAGCAGCGTATCACAACTTTATCGCTCCTGATTCTGGCCGCTTTCAATGCAGTTGCCAATGGCGATATGCAACCTGGCAATGAAGATATTGAGGAAGTAAGGAAAAACTATCTCTATGCCATAAGAAAAAGAATTGACAGACAGATAAAACTGCGCCCGATTGAAGGAGATATCGAAGCATATGATGCACTGTTTACCAACAATTCAGATGATTTCATCAAGAATACAGGCATTACTGCAAACTACGAACTTTTTTACCAATTAATTCAGATAAGCAACCTCACTTTTGAGGAGCTTATTAAAGCCATCGAGAAACTGGAAGTGATTGATATTCGTTTGGAAGCGAAAGATAATCCACAGTTGATTTTTGAATCTCTAAACTCGTGCGGCAAAGACCTTGAAGAGGCAGATAAGGTACGCAACTATCTGCTCATGTCACTTTCTTCCAAGAAGCAGGAAGACTACTACCATGCCTACTGGAGCAAAATAGAAAAACTGACAGATGGAGAGCCAACAATGTTTATCCGTGATTATCTGACACTAAAGAAAGGCACGATCAGCAATATTGAGGACTTATATTTTGACTTCAAATCATACGATATGAAGTCTCACATCGACCGTCAAATCCTCCTTGAAGATATGTTGAAGTTTGCCAAATACTATCGGCAGATACTCAAAGGCGAAACCAGCCATGCCCGTCTCAACCGCAAGCTGAAACAGATTGCGACCATAGAATCTCTTGTACACTTGCCCTACCTGTTGTCGTTCTTTGACTATGCGTCAACGAATAACCTGAACGAAACCGAACAGTATGAAGTATTAGACACAATCGAAAACTACTGGGCCCGCCGGATTATCTGCAACTACCCTGCAAATGCGCTTCAAAAGATGTTTGCTACTCTCCATAATGATATTTTGAAGATATACAAACGCCATAAGGAAAGAGATGCCGAGTTACTTCTACCGTACTCTCAGATCCTCAAATTCATTTTGCTCAGGAAACAAGGAACCGTATCATTTCCAAACGACAACGATGTTAAATCAGCCTTTCCAACCAGACAGATTTATCGTATTCCAAGCAACTATAAGTTCTTCCTGTTCGAACGTATGGAAAATGAAAACAGTCCGGAGGCAAATGATACAATCGTAAAAAAAATGAAGGACGGCATATTCACCATAGAACACATCATGCCTCAGACACTAACACCTCAGTGGAAAGAAGAACTGGGAGAAAACTGGCAGCAGATATATGACACCTATCTCCACACTTTTGCCAACCTAACCCTTACCGGATTCAATACGTCATACAGCAACCACTCGTTTCAGGAGAAAAAGGACGGATACACAGACCGCAAAGGAAACAAGATTAACGGTTTTAAAAACTCGGCTTTCTGTTTGTCAAACTATCTAAAACAATGTTCTAAATGGACTATTGACGAGATTAAAGAAAGACAACAGATTCTTCTTGAAAACTTCCTCCGGCTATGGCCGATGATACAGACGGAATATGTTCCACTGGAAAAGGAATATGAGTTGGTTTCATTTGACGACGACGAATATGAACTGAGTTGGCGGCAAATCATCGGTTATCGCTACAGAAACGAACGGCATGCAGTCTCAAACTGGGTGGAAATGCTGGTACAAGTCTGCAAACTCATATACAATGAAAGTCCTTCTACAATGACCTATGTAGCCGGTAAGAATTACTGGATACATGCTTCCGAGGCCAAAGGAAGAAGCAAAGTGACAGAACATTGTTACGTTCATACTTCTTGCAGTACAAACACCAAACGCAATATCTTGAACTACTTATTTAAAGAATGCGAGATACCGGCAAGCATTCTTGAATTTGAGCTGGTTCCACTGGCAGATAAGGTTATGGACTCCAATGAAGAGTAATTCTTTTTCATTGTTTGATTTTAATCCCGATTCACGAAAACACATCAAAAACAATAACAAAAAAGAAACAGCCACATGCCCATCATCGAAATATCATCCCTATCCCACCCCGGAGTGGAAATTTTCAGCACGCTTACCGAAGCTCAGCTACGTAATCGCATCGAACCTACCAAAGGCATCTTCATTGCGGAAAGTCCCAAAGTCATTTCCGTTGCCATTGATGCAGGATATAAACCTCTGGCACTCCTATGCGAACAGAAACACATTACGGGTGATGCCGCAACCATCATTGGGCGCAGCGGAGACATTCCGGTCTATACAGGAACAAGAGAGTTGCTTGCCACGCTTACCGGATATACCCTGACCCGCGGCGTCCTTTGCGCCATGCGTCGCCCCACGCCACTCAGCCTTGAGGAAGTATGCCGGGAAGCCCGGCGTATCGTAGTGATAGACGGCGTGGTCGATACAACCAACATAGGAGCAATCTTCCGTTCGGCTGCCGCTCTCGGCATAGATGCCGTGCTGCTCACCCCCACCTCTTGCGACCCGCTCAACCGGCGTGCGGTCAGGGTATCCATGGGGTCGGTATTCCTCGTACCATGGACTTGGCTGGACGCTCCTATCGGCAGACTGAACGACTTAGGTTTCCGCACGGCAGCTATGGCGCTTACCGACAACTCCATACCTATCGACAATCCTGCCTTGACCGCCGAACCTAAGCTGGCTATCATAATGGGTACCGAAGGAGACGGACTGTCACGCGAAACCATTGCCGGGAGCGACTACGTAGTCCGCATCCCCATGTCGCACGGCGTCGACTCGCTTAATGTGGCTGCCGCTGCTGCCGTAGCTTTCTGGCAACTTCGCACACCAGCTTCCGGAAAATAAAACAGGAAAATAAAGCCTGAAGCTTGTTTTTATTTTCCCGCTATCGCCACTTTAATCACCCCGTCCAGCCTGTTTTCGAATACGCGGTATGCTTCTTCGATTTTTGTCAGGGGAAAACGGTGTGTGATAAGCGGCGTGGTATCAATCTTTCCCGCCTCTATCAAACGGAGAATCTCGGCACAATCGCATCCATCCACTCCACCGGTCTTGAAAGTCAGATTCTTACCATACATATCGGGCAAAGGAAGTATTTGAGGATTGTCATAAAGCGCCACAACCGTAACCACCGCATTGGGACGGGCACATTCCCACGCCAGGCGGAAAGTGTCTCCGGCTCCTGCCACTTCCAGCACGACATCAGCGCCTCCGTGATCGCTGTTACGAAGTACAAACTCCTTACACTCTTCCGGCTCCGTCACCAATACATCAGGATAATGTTCACGGATAAACCGAATTCTTTCAGAAGACTTTTCACAAACAATGATACGCTTCGGTTTCTTCAGCATCACGCAAAGCAAAGTACATATCCCCGTAGGGCCGGCTCCTATGACAAGAACCGTATCATCCCCGGAAATCTCCGAAATGCGTGCCGCCCAAAATCCCGTAGCCAGCACATCGCCTACAAAAAGCGCCTGCTCATCACTCACCGAATCAGGAATGCGGTTCAATCCCCGGTCGGCATAAGGAACCCTGACATACTCCGCCTGGCCGCCGTCAATACGGCATCCTAATGCCCAACCACCATTCACATCCGTACAGTTATTCACATATCCGTGTTGGCAGAAAAAACACTCACCGCAAAAAGTCTCAACATTGACAGTAACCCTGTCGCCTAGTTTGACCGAAGTAACACGACTCCCAACCTGTTCAACAACGCCCACCATTTCATGCCCTACCGTTATTCCCGGAACAGCACGCGGCACACTGCCATGTTTGATATGCAAATCACTGGTACAGATGCTACCAAGTGTCACGCGGACAATAGCGTCGCGAGAGTCCTTCAATTCGGGCTTTGGCTTGTCCAACAGACCGAATCTTCCATGTTCGATGTATGTATATGCAAGCATAATATCCTTCCTTAATAATCAGTTTCTGTTTTTTTGCGAATATAAACATAACATTTTGATAAAAGAGCAATAATAGATTTTTTTATAAACACCTCACACCTATATAAGAATGGTTACATTTGCAGTTTCTGCTCTTCACTGAGATTAAACTACAAGAACGACAGGAGAGGCAAGGAATAAAATCATAACTCTATTTCATTGTCCATTAAACAAAAAGTTGAAGTAAATGAGTAATTTACCTCAGTTTTTTGTACCTTTGCTCACTATATATATGTTTTAAAAACATGGATGAAAAATTAGTCGATAAAGAATATTTACTTGAGAAATTGCCCGGCAAGTACGGTTGGACATATACGATTATTCCTGAAATTAGGCCAGACCCCAATGCCCCGTTCAATTGGGTGAAAGTACGAGGAACAATTGACAGTTATCAAATCAAAGGTTACCGTTTAATGCCATCTGGGGATGTAATGCCATCTGGAAAGGGGGTTCTGTTTCTGGCTGTCAATGCTGAAATCCGCAAAAAGATACAGAAACAGGCAGGAGATTATGTCCACATTGTTTTATATCCAGACAATGAACCAATAGAAATCCCGAAAGAATTTTTGTTGTGCTTACAAGATGACATCGTAGCTTTGCAGTTTTTTAATTCGCTCATTGAAAGCGAACAATACAAATACATCAGGTGGATATATTCGGCAAAGGGAGAGCAGACCAGAGTTGACAGGATTGCCAAAACAGTAACCAAACTTGCAAACCGCAAGAAATTTGCAGACAAAGAATAATGATTACTATAAACCCAAATGCACAAGCTTCTATTTTAATAGATGAGCCTACAATAAGTGCTGGCGAAAAAATACTATCTTTCTTTTTTCTCGTCAGCACTATTTTTGTACTTTTACAGTGAACAAAAGAGTTATTTTGAAAGCAATGCAAAGCAGAGCGCAGAAATGAGTACAAGTCATTACCTCAAATTCCATTAGCCACTCAAACTGCTTTTATTTGAACAAGTTAGCTTTTCTTTCCAAGATTATAATAAACATTTTTGATAAAAGAGCAATAATAGATTTTTTTATAAACATCTCACGCCTAATTAAGAATAAGAATGGCTACATTTGCAGATAGTTATCAGAGTCCTCACATAAACCGCAATTCATAATGAAAGAAAAAGAACTTGCATTTTCAGATGTTCCCAATAATTTCCTATGGTGTATCAACCGGCAATGCAGTAAAGCAGAAACTTGCCTCAGGCAATTGGCAGAAAGGCTTTCGCCGGAAGAGCTTATATCTTGCAGTGCCATCAATCCCAAGCATTTAGCCAAGTTCAAGAATGAGTGCCCTTACTTTTGCTCCAATAAGCAGGTGAGGTATGCCAGAGGCTTTCTCGGGATTCTGGAAAACCTCACCTCCAAACAAACACACTTCTTCATCAACCGGGTCATCAGTAATTCCAGCCGCCGTACCTACTATCGTGTCCGCAATGGCGAACGGGCATTATCTCCTGCCGAGCAACAAAATATCATAAACATACTCAAAGAGTGCGGAGTAACTTTCTCCATTAAATTCGATTCTTACTTTGAAGATTATTATTGGAGCAATACATTATGACATGCCAACCTTTGCCTTTTAATAGGCAAGGTTGTGCCTATTAAAAGGCACATTTGTGCCAGCTAAGTGGCACAACATTTAGAATATAGCCTCATGATACCTGAGGGTTTTATGTATTAAGAAGAAACAAAAGAGTAAAAGAGAACAGGCTATTTACCATATATTTCCTTATCTTTGTACAACTAACCAAAGCTTAACGATATGAAGAGACAGATTGGAGTGCTAACCGCTTCGTTGCTCATCCTGTCGGGTTGCGGCACAAGCCAAACGGCATCGGGCGATCCCGGTGCAATACTTGCAGGTGCAGCCATCGGCGGAAATGTCGGCGGTGCCATCGGCGGTCTGATAGGCGACAATAATGGCGGCTGGCGGGGCGGTTACCGGGGTTCGGCCATCGGTACAATTATCGGAACCATTGCCGGAGCAGCCATTGGAAATGCTGTGTCTGCCCCCAAACAAGAGGCATACGGTTACCGGATAGAAAGAACGGAGCCCTACAAGCCGCAGCACGAAACGTATCCCGCTCCAAGCGTCTTCGATAACCTAAGGATACGCAACATCCGTTTCATAGACGACAGCCGTGACCACGTAATCAGTTCGGGTGAGAAAAGCAAAGTAATTTTCGAAATCATGAACGAAGGTGAACAGACTATATATAATGTGGTACCGATGGTTACCGAAACCACAGGCATGAAGCGCATCTACATTTCACCACCTGTAATGGTGGAGCAAATCGCCCCTCACAATGGCGTGAAATACACCGCCACCATCAGTGCAGGCGAGCGGATAAAGACGGGAAATGTCACCATACGGGTGGCTGTAGCCGACGGAAACGGGCAACAATACGACTGGCAGGAGTTCTCACTTCCCACCGAGCGATAAACAAATTTTCGGAGTCTATACAGACTGAACACAGAGACGTAGAAAATTTAACAGCATGAAGAAAATAATACAGAGCATACCCTGATTCTCTGTATTTGGAAAGCAAAAGTTGAATACTTTATAAACAACAGATTATGGCCGACAACTATCTGGAAAACCAATACGAACAGTATCAGGCGCGCAAAGCTGCCTGGGAGAGGGAACGCAAATACGGAAAGAAGAAAAAGAAATCAGCGTATCCGCATCCCTTGCCGCAACAGAAGGATGCGGAAGATGTCCTGTCCGTTCCGGACGAGGAGAATGACAACATTCCCTACATTATCAATACGGACAATGATAATTTGATTGACGATTAACCCCTCTCGCCATGTTGCACCATTTCCATACTCCCGTAGCAGACATACCATTGCCGGAAAGATTTACTTTCCCTTTTTGCTATACACCTCATCCGCTCTGCGTGGCAGCAGCGAAAGAGGTGCAAGCCTATCTCGGTTTGCAGGAAGCGTGGAAAGAAGAGTTGGCTCAGGGCAAGATGTTCGGTGTTCTGGTTGTAAGGACTCAAGAGGGTGAAACAGGATACCTGGCAGCATTCTCCGGCATACTGGCGGGCAGTAATGTGCATCCGTTTTTCGTACCGCCGGTCTACGACCTGTTGCAGCCGCAAGGGTTCTTCAAGATAGAGGAAGAACAGATTTCGCAAATCAACACGCGCATCGGACTGTTGGAAGAGGACGAAGAATACAAACGACAGGTACAACAACTGGCTGCCCTGCGGCAAACTGCCCAAGAAACGCTGGAAGAAGCCAAACGGCAGATGAAACGCGCCAAAGAGAAACGGGAAGAGCGAAGACGCGAAGCGGCTTTACCCAACGGTGCTCCAATGACGCCTGAGGAAGAGAGCGCCCTGATACGCGAAAGTCAGTTCCAAAAAGCCGAATACAAACGCATGGAACGTGCCTGGAAAGAGCGGATTGCTCCCTTACAGCAAACGGTTTCCGATTATGAGGCCGGCATACAGGCATTGAAAAGCGAACGTAAGCAACGTTCTGCCGCCTTGCAGCAAAAACTGTTCGAACAATTCAAAATGCTGAATTATCGGGGAGAAGTCAAGACGCTTTGCGACATCTTCGGGCAGACCGTACACAAAACCCCGCCTGCGGGAGCCGGTGAGTGCGCCGCACCCAAGCTGTTGCAACAAGCCTATCTGCACGGGTGGAAGCCTGTTGCAATGGCAGAATTCTGGTGGGGAGAATCCCCCAAAACGGAAATACGGCATCACGGACATTACTATCCCGCCTGCAAAGGCAAGTGCGAGCCTATATTGGGACATATGCTGCAAGGTCTTGAAGTAGACGAGAGCCCGATTCTGAAAGAGTTGCAGTCCGGCAAGAAAACATTGGACATTATCTACGAAGACGAATGGCTGGCGGTGGTTAATAAACCGGCAGGGATGTTGTCCGTACCCGGCAAAGAAGATGTGGTTTCCGTTTACAGCATGATGCGCGAGCGGTATCCCGATGCGGACGGTCCGTTGATTGTACACCGCCTGGATATGGCTACATCGGGACTGCTGGTGGTTGCAAAAACCAAGCAGGTCCACCAAAACCTGCAAGCGCAGTTTAAAAACCGCAGTGTAGGCAAACGCTATATTGCGTTGCTTCAAGGCAGCGTTTCTCAAGATGCGGGAACGGTTGAACTGCCATTATGCCCGAACCCGCTCGACCGCCCCCGGCAAATGGTGCATACCGGATATGGCAAGCCTGCTGTAACAGACTTTGAAGTACTGGAACGCAAGGACAACCGTACCCGTATCGCCTTTTATCCCCGCACCGGACGCACCCACCAGCTTCGGGTGCATGCCGCCCACCCGCTCGGACTGCACTGCCCCATCGTAGGCGACGAGCTCTATGGACGGAAAGCCGAACGCCTGTATCTGCACGCCGAAATGCTGGAGTTTACACATCCGGTGACCGGAAAGAGAATAAGCATCACTCAAAAAGCAGACTTCTAACCTATGAAGTAACCGATTATAACCGGCAACCGACGTTTATACCAACAGTAATCACTATTAATAACCCCAAAACAAGTATCCGATGAAAATCCTTCGACCCACCCCGCAAGATTATGACGAACTGCTCACCGTATGGGAAGCCTCCGTTCGTAGTACCCACCATTTCCTGACAGAAGAGAACATACAATTCTACAAGCCATTGGTACGAAACCAATATTTCCAGGCCGTAGAGCTTTACATCATCCGTAACCGGGAAGGAAAAATCGCTGCCTTTATGGGGCTGAGCGACGAACTCATTGAAATGCTCTTTGTACATCCCGATGAACAGGGAAAAGGATATGGCAAGCAGTTGATGCAATACGCACTCCACGAAAAACATATCTATAAGGTGGACGTCAATGAGCAAAACGAAAAAGCTCACCGGTTCTATCTGCACATGGGCTTCCAACTCATCGGAAGAGATGAAACCGACCCTTCGGGGAATCCTTTTCCCATTTTACACCTGCAATGGAAGCCGTAGATGAACACGCATTGCATAAAACAAAAACAGATTGACTTATGAGAATACATCACATCGCCATCTGGACTTTCCGTCTGGAAGAAATGAAAAAATTCTATATCCGTTACTTCAAAGGTACAAGCAATGAGAAATACGTCAACCCTCAAAAAGGGTTTGAATCCTACTTTATCCGCTTCGACTGCGGAGCCGACCTGGAGCTGATGAGCCGTACCGATGTACAGAATACTCCCATCGGGGAAAACAGGCTCGGTTTGACCCACTTCGCCTTTGCACTCGACAGCAAAGAAGAGGTTCTCGAACTGACGGAAAAGCTGCGAAGTGCCGGATATACCATCAGCGGAGAACCCCGTACATCGGGAGACGGATATTTTGAAAGCGTAGTGCTCGACCCCGACGGCAACCGTGTGGAATGCGTGTTCAAAGCAGGCTGAAAAGTCATTTTACACAGAATTTAAATCAACGTCTTTCGTCCGGCATTGCACTAAGTTTCCTATGTTTGCAACATAATTCATAAGTAGATTTTAAATTTATCGGAAACCATGAAAATCATTGCATTCCTATTTACGGCATTTATCAGCCTGCAAATGTCCGGGCAAGAGAAATTCCCCGACGGCACGCCTATTCCCGACTGGTTCAGACAGAACGAAATCGTAAACATCGACACACTGGGCAAGAAGTATACCATTACCGATTACGGTGTGGCAAACGACAGCACAATCCTGCAAACGGAGAAAATACAGGCCGTCATCGACCGGGCAGCCGAGAATGGCGGCGGCGTTATCATCATCCCCAAAGGAACATTCCTCAGCGGCTCCATCTTCTTCAAGCCGAAAACGCATCTATACATGGAAGAAGGTGCAGTGCTGAAAGGAAGTGACGACATCAGCAACTTCGCCATTGTCAACACCCGCATAGAAGGACAAAGCCTGAAATACTTCGCCGCACTGGTAAATGCCGACAAGGTTAACGGATTTACCATTTCCGGCAAAGGCACAATCAACGGCAACGGGCACAGGTACTGGAAATCTTTCTGGCTGCGCCGGCAGGTTATCCCGAAATGTACCAATATGGACGAGTTGCGCCCCCGCCTGGTTTACATCTCCAACAGTAACGATGTGCAAATCTCCGGAGTACGCCTTATGAACTCTCCGTTCTGGACTACGCATATCTACCGTTGCAATAACATAAAGCTGCTGAATCTCCATATTTTCGCTCCTGCCGCCCCGGTGAAAGCACCGAGCAGCGATGCGATCGATATTGACGTCTGCAGCAATGTACTGGTGAAAAACTGTTATATGTCCGTCAACGACGATGCCGTGGCACTGAAAGGCGGCAAAGGCCCGTGGGCGGATAAGGACCCTAATAACGGCAGCAACACCAACATTATCATAGAAGACTGCACATACGGCTTTTGCCACAGCGGTCTGACATGCGGCAGCGAGTCGATACACAACCGCAACATCATTCTCCGCCGCTGCAAAATCAGCAATGCCACGCGCCTGTTGTGGCTGAAGATGCGTCCCGATACGCCGCAACACTACGAATACATCCTGGTGGAAGACATCACAGGCGATGCCAAGAGCATGCTGCTCATCAAACCGTGGACACAGTTCTTCGACCTCAAAGGCCGCAAGGACATCCCCCTCTCACGTGCCAACAACGTGACGCTGCGCAATATCAGCCTGAGCTGCGACATATTCTTCAACGTCAGAAAGTCCGACCAATACGAATTGAAGGATTTCACTTTCGAGAATTTGAATATCAAGGCAAAGAATGCCCAATGCGACAAAGAGATTATCTCTAATTTTGAGTGGAAGGACGTTAAGGTCAACCAATAATGCAGGCCGCAGGCCGCAGGCAGCAAACGCAGGCAGCAAACGCATCACGAGAAACGAATAAACTTCATTATCGTATAATTCGGGCACAAATAACGCGGACTTTCGTGGATACAATTAATAACATCCACGAAAGCCCGCGTCATTTATTTCCGGACAATTATTCAAAACTACGCAACATGCTGATTTCTTCCGCCCAAAGCGTTTCATCCGGAGTTTCGAGTATCACCGGCATATCGTTAAAACGCTCGTCTTTCATAAAACGTTTGAAGAAATCCAAGCCGATAAGCCCCTTGCCGATACTGTCGTGACGGTCTACACGGCTACCCAACGCTTTTTTCGAATCGTTCAAGTGTATGGCGCGCAGAAAACCGAAGCCAACGGTCTTATCGAATTCGTCGAAAACCTTGTCGTATTCATTTACGATATCATAACCCGCCGTATACGTATGGCACGTATCAAGGCAGACACCTACGCGCGACTTGTCTTCCACACGGTCGATGATATGTTTCAGTTGCCAAAACTCATTGCCTACATTGCTGCCCTGTCCTGCCGTATTTTCAATGACCGCCGTTACGCCTTGCGTCTTGCCTAAGGTAATATTAATCGATTCGGCAACCCTGTCCAGGCAAGCCTCAACCGAAATCTTATTTAAATGGCTGCCCGGATGGAAATTCAACAGTTCCAGCCCCAGTTCCTCACAACGTCGCATCTCATCCAGAAAAGCCGCACGGCTCTTCTCCAACCCTTCTTCTTCGGGATGTCCCAAATTTATCAGATAACTGTCGTGTGGAAGAATATAACGTGCCTCCAAAGCATATTTCCTGCAATTCTCCTTAAACAAGGCAATACTTTCCTGCGTCAAGGGCTTCGCCACCCACTGACGCTGATTCTTGGTAAACAGGGCAAAAGCACTCGCTCCTATTCCATGGGCATTGACGGGAGCCAGCTCCACACCGCCGCCGGCAGATACATGTGCACCTATAAATTTCATATTTCGATTATTATTCGTTAGTTTATTGTTCTTTCATAAATTCCCATTGAGACTTTTTCATATCTACAAAGCCGTTTGTCTTAAACCGGACACCTTCATTCTCCAACAATACTCTTTGCTCCGTCCAACCCGGCACTAATCTGCCCCGGCTGTTTACAACCCTATGACAAGGCAAATGCAATTCCTCCGGTACGTTGTACATAGCCTGCCCCACCATACGCGAGCACTGAGGTCTGCCTACCAAACTGGCAATCTGCCCGTAGGTTACAACGCATCCTTCAGGAATAGCGGCAACAACACTGTAAACATCTTGCAGAAAAGTAGTCCGATTCATAAGATAAAGTCTTTCTTTGCGGCAAAGATAGCGTAAACAGAGAGTATAAAAAATACACAGCCTTGTTTTTTATACCAAGCGACGGAAATGAGATGCCTACCCGACAGCCGGGCATCTCACGTCTGATTACAGGAAAGTACTTGCCCCAAGCGTATTGTAAGCGTAAGTGATATTCTGCTGGCGGAGAACTTCACCGTTCGGAGTAAACAATATCTGATATTTTATCTGCACGTTCGGCCTGCCCACCTGTATGGCTACAATAGGTTGCCATTTGGGAAATTGCACCCAAACAACATTCTGTACCACCCCGTCCGAAAACTGACTGGCTGCAAAAGCGTTGAATACGGCGGCAGGCACCTCATCCAGGGTTTCCCAGTCCGTTTGCTTCATTACCCACTCTGCATCCGTATTGAACCAGACCTTGGTATCAAATCCGTTCATCATAAAATCCGCAACGTAATACTCCTCGTCCTGCGACCAGGCTATCCCTTTGGCGGAAGGATACATTTTCGTCAGGGCAGTTTGCACATTATCAGGAGCATAGCCTGCAAAAAGTGGCAAAAATGTCCAAAGCGTCAAAAAAAAGAACAAAGACTTCATTTTATCCATAACCATTAATCTATTCCATGTTGGAAATCAACAATATTTCCTGGTGTTTTGTTTGGTTCTATACCCATAAGGATTATCTTTGCCATACAAACCCGTTCAAACAGCAATGAAATGATAAGTATACAGCCTGTGCTCCATAATAAGAAACAATACCTCGACCTGCTGCTTTTGGCCGATGAACAAGAAACCATGATAGACCATTATCTGGAACGCGGTGAAATGTTCGTGTTGTCCGAGGACGGCAGTATCAGAGCATCCTGTGTCGTCACCCGCGAAGCAGAAGATGTTTTTGAGATAAAGAACATTGCCGTTTATCCGCAATTCCAACGTCGGGGATACGGGAAGAAACTGATACAGTATCTTTTCGGGCATTATGCAGGCAGATGCCGGACAATGCTCGTAGGAACCGGAGACAGCCCATTGGCGATTCCATTTTACGAGAACTGCGGATTTACCTATTCCCACCGCATCCCGGACTTCTTTACGGATAACTACGACCATCCCATTTATGAAGCGGGCAAACAACTGAAAGATATGGTTTACCTGAAACGCAATATGGATGAATAAGACCTGCCAATCACACATTGCCCAAGAACAACGCACCGTAGAACAGATGATCCGCCTCTATTGCCGCAGGAAAGAGGGCAACAAGGAACTCTGCCCGCAATGTCTCGAATTGCTGGAGTACGCACGAACGCGCCTGTCGCGCTGCCCGTTCGGAGAGAATAAAACAACTTGCAGACTATGCCCGGTACATTGCTACAAGCCGGAGATGAAGAAGCGGATGCAGGAAGTCATGCGATATGCCGGACCGCGCATGCTGCTCTATCATCCGGTCACAGCGTGCAGGCATTTATGGAAAGAGCGTATATATCAATATTTCACCAGACGTTTCGGAGTCCCGTGCCAGGAACAGCATAAGCAGTAAACCTCTTCCAGGTCACACCCTTCCAAAGAAGCTGCCGGATCTTTCGGTACGACCTTGCCTTTGTCCGACACATATACGGGCAAACGCTCTCCCTGCCCGTTCAAGACATAAAATGCCCCCACCTTGCATTGGGGGCACACCATTTTGCGCATAATCAGTTGAAATAATATAAAAATACAGCAATACCTTCAAGCGCTTTCTTCTTCTCGCCCTGAATCTCAATGGCAAACTTTATTTCCGCCTTTGCCACACCGCGCAGGTTTGCCAACGAATGCAGAGAAGCCACCAGACGGATGCTCTGTCCGGAAAGTACAGCCTGACCGAACTTCATCTTATCCATTCCGTAGTTAATCATCATCTTCAGGTTATTTACCTCAATAATCTGATTCCACAGATGAGGCAACATGGAGAGGGTGAGATAACCGTGTGCAATGGTACTCTTAAAAGGACTTTCGGTCTTGGCGCGTTCTGTGTCAATGTGAATCCACTGATGGTCCAGCGTTGCGTCGGCAAAGAGATTGATGCGTTCCTGCGTAAGTTCCACATACTCCGAAACACCGATTTGCTGACCTACCAGCTTTTCAAAATCCTCGTACGAATTGATAATAACTTTTTCCATATATTTTTTGTTTTGTTGGGTAAATGCGTTGTAAACGGTAACAAAGATACCGCTTATCTCCGAATAAATTACAAGCGAATCATTAAAAAGCCATATTTTTCCGGTTGTTGTTACGGTAATTACTCTCATTATTACCCGTATCATTCTTCAAAATAGCATGCAAATTCACGCTCTCTTATCAATAACTGGCATCACGGTTTCACAGGCCAAGACAAAGATAAGTTCAACAAAATCATTATTGTACCGCTTTTAATAAAACATCCGCTCCCTATTTCTTTCCATTTCTGCGAATTATATCTATTTTTGTATGCGCATATAATATAAACAACCCTAAACATCCATGTATGGACGCTGAAAAGGATTACAACCTGCTGTCAGAAATAATGCACAACGCCAATATAGGCTGGTGGAAAGCCGATATACAAGATGCCGATTATATATACTACGGTCCCATCGCCAGCCTGTTAGGATTGGAAGAAGGCGGTTGTATCAGTTTTGAAAATTTCAACAAGCGCATACTGAGAGAGGAACAGCCGCATACTACCGTCCGTTCCTTCGACAACATACAACAGACGAATGAAACCGTCTATCTGCTTGATACCGTCAAAGGACCGACATGGGTCCGCAGCAAAATCTGTATGCAAAAAACCGATGAAAACGGAAAGACCAAGATTTACGGCATAGCCGAAATACAGGACGGTCCTTATATGTCGTCCGCCACACAGATGTTGCGACAACGCGAACAACTCTTGCACAACATCTATAAGCATCTTCCGGTAGGCATTGAAGTCTACAATACAGACGGAGTATTGACAGACCTCAACGATAAGGAATTGGAAATGTTTCATCTGCAACAAAAAGAAGACTTGCTGGGTATCAATATATTTGATAACCCTATCTTCCCGAAAGAGATGAAAGAGAAACTGAAAAAATATGAAGACGCCGATTTCACATTCCGCTACGACTTCTCGAAAGTAGGTTCTTACTACAATCCGCAAACCAGGACCGGTACAATAGACCTCGTAACTAAAGTAACCACGCTGTACGACGAGAACCACACCCCCGCCAACTACCTGTTGATTAATGCCGATAAGACCGAAACCACCGTAGCCTACAACAAGATACAGGAATTCGAAAGTTTCTTCGAACTGATAGGTAACTATGCCAAAGTAGGATACGCACACTACGACTTACTCACCCGGCAAGGAGATGCCCAACACAGCTGGTACATCAATATCGGCGAACAAGAAGGAACTCCTCTGTCCCGAATCATCGGAGTGTACAGACATATCCATCCCGAAGACCGGCGCGCCATGCTCGGTTTCCTGAACAATGCAGCAAAAGGTATGGAAGACAAGTTCAATAAAGAAGTACGTGTTCTCAGAGAAGACGGCAGCTACACTTGGACACATGTCAACCTGATAGTGAAAACCTACGCTCCCGAACGGAACAGTATCGAACTAATCTGTATCAACTACGACATTACCCGGCTCAAAGCCACGGAAGCCATGCTGACAGATGCCAAAGAAAAAGCCGAAGAGTCAGACCGCCTGAAATCGGCCTTTCTTGCCAACATGAGTCACGAAATACGTACACCGCTGAATGCTATTATCGGCTTTTCCAGCCTCCTGCCCCATATAGAAGATGCTGAGGAACGCAACCATTACATCTCCCTGATAAACCACAACAACGAATTGCTGCTGAACATCATCAACGATGTACTGGATTTATCGAAGATAGAAGCCGGACACATAGAGTTGGCCCCGGTCTGGTGCAACCTCTCCGACCTGATAGATGAAAGTTGCACCGAATGCCAGCCCAACGTACCTGAAGGCGTAACGCTCAAGAAACGCTACCCGGCAACTCCCAACCTGATAAAGCAAGATCCGATGCGCATCAAGCAGGTTTTGAGCAACCTCATATCGAACGCACTGAAAAATACCGTACAGGGCTATGTCGAAATTTCGTACGAGACGACACCGTCCGAAACAAGAATAAGCGTTTCCGACACAGGGCGCGGAATCCCTGAGGAAAAGCTCGGCATAATATTTGAACGGTTCGAAAAAACTGATGCTTTCATTCAGGGAGCCGGATTGGGCTTGCCTATCTGCAGGTCTATCATGGAACATATGAACGGAACAATCGAAGTAACCTCCACCGTAAATAAAGGTAGCACATTCACAGTAGTGTTTCCTTGCCAAGTACGGCCAATGGAATAAAGAATAGAAAATATGATTATACAAAAAGAATTTACCCTTCCCCCCCATCAACGCGGGTTCCATCTGATTACGGAAGAAATAGTACGTAACTTGCCACAGTTGCCTCCGACCGGACTATTGCACTTGTTTATCAAACACACAAGTGCCGCACTAACCATCAACGAGAACGCCGATCCGGATGTACAGACAGATATGGAAGCTATCTTCAACAACCTTGTCAAGGAGCGTGAGCCTTACTACGAACATACCTGCGAGGGTGACGACGATATGCCGGCGCATGCCAAATCTACCATTGTAGGAGCAGAACTGACCATCCCCATCACCAACGGACGGATGAATATGGGCATCTGGCAGGGCATTTATCTTTGTGAATTCCGCAACCGTGGCGGAGGAAGAAAAATCGTAGCAACCATTATCGGATAATCTCTTCCCATGAAAAAAGCTATCATCATAGGAGCCACCTCAGGCATCGGACAGGAAGTAGCCGGAATACTCGTGCAACAAGGCTGGCGCATAGGCATTGCCGGCAGACGCAAAGAAGTCCTGCGAAACATGCAGCAAGCCAATCCCCAACAGATAGAGATACAGCATCTTGATGTGACAAAGGAAAATGCCGTCTTACACCTTACAGAACTGATAGACCGCTTAGGCGGCATGGATTTATTTTTCCTCAGCTCCGGCGTAGGTTTTCAGAACAGGAACCTGGAACCTGAAATAGAACTGAATACCGCACGTACCAATGTCGAAGGCTTTATCCGAATGGTAACCGCAGCTTTCGATTATTTCAAAAAGACAAAAAACGGACATATCGCTGTAATCAGTTCCATAGCAGGTACCAAGGGATTGGGAGTCGCACCTGCCTACTCCGCCACCAAACGGTTTCAGAATACATACATCGATGCTTTGGCACAACTCGCACGGATGCAGCATCTTAATATCCGCTTCACCGACATCCGTCCGGGGTTCGTAGCAACGGATTTACTGCGAAACGGCAAGTATCCGATGCTGATGCATGCCGATAAAGTGGCGGAATATATCGTCCGGGCGTTGAAACACAAAAAACGAGTGACAGTAATTGACGGACGCTATCGTCTATTGGTATTCTTCTGGCGAATGATTCCACGTTGGCTGTGGGAACGGTTGCCGATAAAGAATTGATTTCGTATCTTCACGCCCAAAAAGCAAAAACAACCAAGATGAAAAGAAAGTCCGGATATATGATACTCACAGTCACTGCCGCCTTGTGCATAGGCACTTCGCTGCCTTTTCTCCTTGGCAGCAGTGTACTGAATCCTGAAAGACAGTCGGTTAAATCGGAAATACCTTACTGCGTCACCTCTCCTACCGTACCCGCCAAGATTGCCTTTGCCGGACAGGAAGTAGACTTGTTACGCTACGACCACCGCGAGCGCATGGACCGTGAACTGATGTCGTTTACTTATATGCATTCTACCACAATGCTCACCATAAAGCGTGCCAACCGTTATTTTCCTATTATAGAACCTATACTAAAGGCAAATGGCATACCGGATGATTTCAAATACCTTGCCGTTATAGAAAGCGTACTTAACCCACTTGCCAAATCGCCCGCCGGCGCTGCCGGAATGTGGCAGTTCATGCCCGCTACAGGGCGCGAGTTCGGTCTGGAAGTAAACGACAACATCGACGAACGCTATCATGTGGAAAAAGAGACGAAAGCCGCTTGTAAATATCTGAACGAAGCCTATGCCAAATACAATAACTGGCTTTGCGTGGCTGCTGCCTACAATGCCGGTCAGGGACGTATCTCCACACAGTTACAAAAGCAAATGGTGAGTCAGGCGGCAGACCTTTGGCTGGTAGAAGAAACCTCACGTTATATGTTCCGCTTGCTGGCAGCAAAAGCTGTTATCAGCAACCCGCAACAATACGGTTTTTTGATGAAACGTGAGCACCTATATCCGGCTATCCCTTACACCGAAGTGAAAGTCACCACGGGAATAGCCAATCTGGCACAATTCGCCAAAGATAAAGGAATCACTTATGCCCAGCTGAAAGATGCCAATCCCTGGCTGCGCGACACTTCACTAATGAACAAAAGCGGACGTACATACATTCTGAAGATACCGACACAAGCCGGAATGCACTATAACCCGCATAAAACTGTTCCGCACAACAAGAACTGGGTAATAAACTAAATACTAAGTCTGCTTCTCGGTCAAATACTTCCAATATCGCACAGGCATGTCTTGCCTGTGCTTGCGGGGATTCAGCCTTTCCTTGATACAGATTGCCTTGAAATAAGTTTTCCAAAGTTGCTGAAAGAGCTTTTCATCCTTATCCATAAGGCTCTCATCCAGTATTCCTGTCACAAGATGTCCTTCCCGGCTATCTTCCCCAAAAACAACGTTCCGCACCTCTTTTAAATCGTAATAATAACCATAAGCACGCTTGATGTCGTATATCAACCAACATTGGTCGGCAAAACGGTCTTTAAAATGCCCGGTTATCAAGGGAAGTACATTCTTCTCCGGTTCTACCGCCGCAAAATAAGTGCCATCTGCTGCTTTCTGGAAACGGACAAACTGCAACATCCGTATCCGTTCCCAATCCACCCGCTTCCACATACGCGAAAATTCCAAAACATCAGGGTCTGCAAAGTTCGTTTCAATGGAACGGGAAGCATCTATTGCCTTACGGATATAACGGAACAAAAGCGATGCAGTTTCCGGCTCTTCCGCCAACCAGCACTGCGTAAGACAAGACAAGGCAGATGCAGAAAGTTTTTTCTGCAAGCCACGCCAAACCCTCCCCGCTTTCTCTTCATCCGATACTACAGTAAAAGTCTCGTCACAGAACAGAGGAAGCGGCTCCCCTTCCGCCAGCAAAGCATCCGGAAAAGTACAACGGGAATAGGCTTCAAAAACAGAAGTCAGTAATCCCTCAAATGTATTATCGAATATAAACAGAGTCATTTTCTTCGTCTCCAAAATCAAGAATCAGCTGCCTGTCGTCATATTTCTTTCTGGGTTTCTGCACCAGCAAGTTACGTACTCTCTGCGGAGTCATTTCATTGACCGTGCGTACTGGCAGTTCGCTGCACGTAATAAAGTACTGCGCCTTCTTCATCACCACACCGATCTTCTTCAGTTGATAGAATCCCAATTTGGAGAAACGGCGGGAAGCGACTATCAGACGAGCCGATTTCACACCGATACCCGGTACACGGAGTATCATCTCATAATCCGCCTTATTGACGTCAACGGGAAACTGTTCGGGATGCCGCAACGCCCACGATAGCTTCGGGTCTATCTCCAGATCCAAATCCGGAAAGGTGTCATCCACAATCTCATCTACTTTGAACTGGTAGAAACGTAGCAGCCAGTCTGCCTGATAGAGCCGGTTCTCACGCACCAAGGGCGGCTGTTTCAAAGCCGGCAGACGCTTGTCGTACGTGTTCACCGAGATATATCCGGAATAATAGACGCGCCGCATCGTAGGACGCTGATAAAGAGCCGATGAAAGAAAAAGAATATCCTTGTCCGTCTCGGCAGTAGCACCTACAATCATCTGCGTGCTCTGTCCTGCCGGGGCAAAACGGGGTGCATAGCGGTATTTCCTGCGTTCTTCCGCACTCTCCAAAACACCTTGCTGAATATAGCGCATCGGAGCAAATACGCTTTCATGGTCTTTTTCCGGAGCAAGCAGCCTGAGGTTTTCTTCTTTGGGAATTTCCACATTGACACTCAGACGGTCGGCATACAACCCCGCCTCATTCACCAACTCACGACTGGCTCCGGGAATGCTCTTCAAATGGATATAACCGTTGAAACGATGGATAGTACGAAGGTCTTTGGCTACACGCACCAGCCGTTCCATCGTATAATCGGGATTGCGCACCACTCCGCTACTCAGAAAAAGGCCTTCAATATAATTGCGGCGGTAGAACTCCATTGTCAGGTCCACAAGTTCGCTGACGGAAAGAGTGGCACGAGGCAAATCATTACTGCGGCGGTTAATGCAATAAGCGCAATCGTATATGCAATAGTTTGTCAGCATCACCTTCAGCAACGAAATGCACCGCCCGTCTTCTGCAAAGCTGTGGCAGATGCCCCATCCGCCCACAGTATTGCCCAGCATGCCTGCCTTGTTGGAACGTACAGTGCCACTGGACGAGCAAGAGACATCGTACTTTGCCGACTCTGCCAATATCTTCAACTTATTTAGTACATTTTCGTTCATACCCTGTGCCAAAAGTAATAATAAAACTTCTATTTAAAAGCAAAAGGCCAAGCAATTAATATATTAAAATCGTTGAGGAATATCATAAAAATACGACTTATTTATACAAAACAGCCATTATGCATAAAATAAAAAAGACCGCCGAACGGCAGTCTTTCACAGCATTAAATCTGCGTTTTCTCTTACTTTTTAGAATCTTCCAAAGATGCTTTGCGGAATTCTTTCATTGTCTTTTCGATTTCCAAAGAAGCCTTACGTGCACGAGTACCGGCTGCCTTGTTACCGTTTTCCAACTGAGCTTTTGCATCTTTTTCGAATGCTGCATACAATTCTGCAACTTTTTCAACTAATTCTTTCATAATCCTTTTTTAATTACTTCGTTAATAATGTCCGACAAAAATACATTCTTTCTTGAAATAAATGCAGAAAAACGATATTTTTTTTGAAATAATACGCAAAATCGGCATTTAAAAAGGCTTATACGTGTTTTTTATCTATTTTTGCAGACATGAAAACGCTTACTGATACCCAATATATACATGCTCTCATAGCCGAAGGAGAGCACCAACAACAAGATTTTAAGTTCGAAATATCTGATGCGCGAAAAATTGCCAAGACGCTTTCTGCCTTTTCAAATACGGACGGCGGACGGCTTCTCATCGGCGTAAAGGATAATGGTAAGATTGCCGGAGTGCGTTCCGATGAAGAACAATATATGATAGAGGCAGCAGCCCGGTTATACTGCCGGCCGGAAGTGAGTTACAGCACACAGACCTATCAGGTAGAAGGCCGCAGCGTATTGCTGGTGCAAATCGATGAAAGCGACCGCAAACCGGTATATGCCAAGGACGAAGCCGGCAAATATCTTGCCTATCTGCGCATCAAGGACGAGAACATACTTGCCACCCCGGTACATCTGTGTATCTGGCAACAAAGCGAAAGTCCTCAAGGAGAATTGATGGAATATACCGAACGGGAGCAGCTACTGCTTGATTTACTGGAACAAAACGACCGGTTGTCACTGAACCGTTATTGCCGTCTGGCACGTCTGTCACGCCGTGCTGCAGAGCATCTGCTTGCCAAACTCATCCGCTATGACATTGTCGAACCCGTATTCGAAGGGCATAAGTTTCACTTCAAGCTGAAATAAAGAGTTGGAGTGCTGGTAAAAAGCAAGTTATTTACTACCTTTGCGCCCATAAATCAGAAAAATTATCATCATGGGTATATTTGCCAAACTATTCAACAAGAATTCGGAAGAGGTTTCTTCCAGAAATGTGGAGGACTTCGTTTCATTGACACGCGTCTATTTCCAGTCCGTGATAGCCGCCAATCTGGGCATCACCAACATCCGTTTTGTGCCGGATGTAGCCAACTTCAAACGTTTATTCAAAATCCCCACACAAGGCGGACGTCTGGGACAAGCGGAAAAAGCGGCTTCCCGCAAGATGCTGATGCAGGATTACGGCATCAGCGAAAGCTTCTTTAAAGAGATTGACGCATCTGTAAAAAAACACTGCCGTACACAGAACGATGTACAAGCCTATCTTTTCATGTATCAGGGATTCTCCAACGACCTGATGATGTTAATGGGCAACTTGATGCAATGGAAATTCCGTATGCCTTCCATCTTCAAAGGCGCATTACGCAGCATGACCGAAAAAACAGTACATGAGGTTTGCACCAAGACCGTGTGGAAAAAGGACGATGTGCACAAGACCGCTATGACAGTCCGCCAATACAAAGAGCGGTTAGGATACTCGGAACAATGGATGACAGAGTATGTATACAATATAGTCATGCTGGCAAAGAAAGAACCGAAAAAGAAAGGTGACGAACAAGAAAAAGCATAAGCTAAAGTTTTGACAAATAGGCAGAAAAGCGTTTGTTAGCAAAACAAAAATAAATCTAAAATATTTCATAAGACGAAAGAAGGTGTGTCGTAATGCACGATGCACCTTCTTTCTTGTTTATCACCGATATAAA
>ENA-OWRJ01000668-OWRJ01000668.1-human-gut-metagenome-genome-assembly--contig:-NODE-668-length-43973-cov-4.815679_pt1 | contig 43973 bp, 43 predicted proteins | sample MGYA00248269_ERZ651897 | MGnify/ENA primary metagenome ERZ651897 (study PRJEB26924, sample SAMEA4378252) | human gut metagenome | biome: human gut; feature: human-associated habitat; material: faeces...
CCCATGCGCTGTAATTTCTGCTGCAAATCGCGCGGCGAACGGTCGCTGGAATTGGTTAAAAACAAAAACTTTTTATCTTCCTTGTACAGCCATTCCACAAATTCCTTAACGCCGGGCAGCAGCCTGTTGCCGTGGTAAATAACACCATCCATATCGCATATAAAGCCTTTTTTGTTTCTGATTTCATCTAAATTTTCTATTGTAAACACTCCTTTCAGTGCCAAACTCTATTTTTATTATGCAGTAAAATCATCATAAATTCAACTGCGCGGGCAGATAAATTGCAAAGTTAACAAAAAATTTACGCCGGTTTAAAACTAATGTAAAAAATACTGTTCTTTTTGGCAAAACGGATTTATGGTATAATAAACAGTGTTTAATTTTGTTTTAAGGTGTTTACAGGAGGTTTTTATGCGCATTGTTTTTATAGACGGCATGGGCGGCGGGCTTGTTGCGCAGGTTATCAGCCAGGCAGCAGGGCGCCTTCCGGCGGATACGGAACTTATCGGGCTTGGCACCAACGCGCTGGCCACGGCGGCAATGCTTAAGGCAGGGCTTAAACGTGTGGCCACCGGCGAAAACGCGGTGTGCGTAACGGCGCAGACGGCGGACGTTATAGTTGGCCCTATCGGCATTGTATTGCCAAACGCCATGCTTGGCGAAGTAACTCCGCGTATGGCGGAGGCGGTTGCTTCAAGCCGCGCGCGCAAACTGCTTTTGCCGGTATCACAAAGCCACTTTGAATTTATCGGCGTGGAAAATAAATCCATCGGCGTACTTGTAAAAGAAGCCGCCGAAAAAATTGTGGAAATAGCGTCAAACAAAAATTAAAACTTAATATGCCGCACCAAACGGTTATATGTTAAAACGAGGCTAAGCCTGACGCTTAACCTCGTTTTTTATTGCGTTTTATTTTTTATTATTTAACGCCGGTTTTTAAAAGTTCTGCCAGGGTAATAGCAAACGCTGCGGTGCGCGGTACGGCGGTTTTTAAATCTACAGATTCGTGGTCGGTATGCTCGTCATAGTTTTCCACGCCCAAAGCGTCCAAAGTCGGAATGAATTTAGCGGTGCGGTTGCCGTCCGTTAAGCCGCCTGCCACCCATTCGTTCACTTTGCCGCCGAATTCTTCGGCAACAACGCTGCTGTACACATCAATCATTTTCTGCACGGCAGGAGTTTTTTCCATCGGGCCGGTTACAATGCCGCCGGTAACTTCTACTTTAGTGCCGTCGATAACAATTTTATCTGCCAGTGCTTTAATGGCTGCGTCCAAACGTTTTTGCTCAGCCACTTCAAAGCAGCGCACGTTTACTTCGCAGTAAGCGTCGCCGGGGATAACGCTGATTTTATCGTTGGTGCTGCCGATAACGCCCACGTTAACGGTGTTGGGCGGAATGAACTGGCCGCTGTCCACAATGCCGCGCGCTTCCAGTGCTTTGGCGGTAAAATCTTCCGGTTTGCCTGGCATGGGGCTTGCCAGCTTGTGCAGCTCGGTAATGGTGTAAGCCAGCTGGTGAATGGCGTTGGCGCAGCACTGCGAAGCGTTGCCGTGGTGCCCGCCTTTGCCGGTAACGGTAATTTTGTATTTGGCGTTGCCTTTGCGCTGGGTTACAATGCCCCAGTTCGGGCGCGCAACGTCCATAATAACGGCAAAATCTGCCTGCTGCGAAAGCTCTGCCACAATGCCTTCGGCAGTCGGGCTGCCGCCTTCTTCTTCGGCGTTGGTGTAGTAAATAATTTCTTTATAATCGTCAAAGCCTGCCTCTTTTAAAGCCGCAAGGCCGTAAATAACTTCCATAACCGTTGCTTTATCGTCGCCTACGCCCGGGCCCCAGGCAAAGCCGTTTTCATCCACGCGGAAGGGGCGTTTGGCAGCTTCACCGCGTTTAAACACGGTATCAACATGCGCAACCAAAAGCACAGTCTGCGTGCCCTTGCCTTTAAGGCGCGAAATTAAATGGCAGCCGCGGTCGTTGTAACGGAACTCGGTTTCCGCACCAAGTGCCTGCATTTTGGCGGCTACAAATTTATTGGCGGCTTCCGTACCTTCCAAATCGCCGTTGCCGCTGTCGATATTGGTCAGCGCTTCCAAATCCTTCACATAGTTATCGTACTCTTTTGCCAGATAGTCTTTAATAAATTTACGCATGGCTATCCTCCTTTAATTTGCTATACTAATTAAATTCGCCGCCGCAGGCATTAATCCTGCCGGGCAGAATTTTTTACCGGCGCTTAAACCGCAGCAGCCAAAACACGTAGTTTCCGTATTTGAAAAACTGACAGCTTAATAAACGCAAGCACGCAAAAATGGCAGTAAGGCTCAAACCCTGCTGCCGTTTTGTATTTGCCGCTAAAATCAATACTTAATTCTAAAATAATCAAGATAGGCTTTATACCTGTCCTGCGCGGTAAGGCATGTATCGGTAAGATAACCTTTTTCCCTGCCCCATTCCTTTAAACCACGGTAATAAAACATTTTTAAATTGTCTTCAATGATAAACGGAACAATGCCGTATTTTAAACATTCCTTAAACATAATCAGCCTGCCGACGCGGCCATTGCCATCCTGAAACGGATGTATCCTTTCAAACCGCACGTGAAAATCCAAAATATCTTCCAGCGTTTTTGCTTTTTTGGCACTATACGCCGCCAGCAGCACCTGCATTTCAGCAGCAACATCTTCCGGCAGCGCCGTTGCCATGCCACCTACCTCGTTAGGCATTTTTTTATAGGCGCCGACGGCAAACCAATCCTGCCGCGTATCGCTGGTGCCTGTTTTCAGCATTAAATGCAGCTCTTTTATCATTTTTTCTGTAAGCGCGCTTTTGGCGTGTTCAATAATAAAATCAATGCAGCGGAAGTGATTGGCTGTTTCAATAACATCATCTACATTAACCGCTTCACCCGTTACACATATAGTATTGGTTTCAAAAATATAGCGGGTCTGGTCATGCGTTAAACGGCTTCCTTCAATATGATTGGAATTATACGTCATTTCAATCTGCGTTTTATGGTAAATGCCGCCGCTGTATCTGGCAGCCTTTTCATACTGCAAAATCTCCAGCAAAGTTTGCGGCTTTGCAGTTTTAGTGTTGCTGCGCTGAGGTTTTTCTGCATCTGCGGGAATCTTCCACGTTTTGCCTTTCAAAACCGCGCCTTCCACTCGCCCTTTAGCACAGTAATTGCGAACGCTGCGCTCGGAAATTTTCCATTTTTTTGCCGCTTCTGCTGCCGAAAGATACTGCATTTGCCCGCCTCCCAACTCAATTAACTATATTTAAAGTATAACATATTACCGGCAAAATTTACAATTTTATTCTTTTGTATTTTAAATATTTTTTGCCGGTAATATCTGTCTTTATTTTAGCCCTGCCCGACCAGCACCTTTTAAAAAGCCTACACGCAAGGTAGTTAACAAAAAGACCTTTTGCCACTGACGCATAGCATACAGCCTTATACTGACGGATGCGGACGCGCAAAAATTAAGGAACTGGAATACGCCATGGGCTTACAATAAAATAGCACCCGCACGCAAAAACGGCAGGCTTTTACGCCTGCCGTTTTAATGTTTGTTATAACTTTTTTAGTTTTCAGTCCGCAAATACGGTGTTGCGGGTTTCCCAGCGTTTAAACTGGCAATAGCCCCACGGAATGTAAATGCCGAAGGTAATGGTTGTCAGCACCATAATCAGCAGCCACTGAAAGAAAAAGCCGAAGCCTGTTCCTTCAAAACGCAGCTGCCTGCCGTTAACGTAGGTGTTGCTGCAAATCCAGCGCTGCTGCGCGCTGTATGCCCACGGAAAGAACAAACCGCAGGTAATAACGGTCAGCACGGTTGTCCATATGCAAAGCCACAGATAACCGAAGCCGCTGCCGTCAAATTCAAAATCGCGTTTCATGTGCGCTCCTTACTGCATTTTTTCTTTCAGCAGTTTGTTAACCATGCCCGGGTTAGCTTTGCCGCGGGATTTTTTCATTACCTGGCCAACGAGGAAGCCGATGGCTTTATCTTTGCCTGCTTTGTAGTCGGCAACGGACTGCGGATTTTCTGCCAGCACTTCGTCAACGATAGCGGCAATAGCACCCTCGTCGCTAACCTGTTCAAGTCCAAGCTCCTTAACAAGCTGTTTCGGGGTTTTATCGCTGTTTTTCAGCATTTCGGCAAATACTTTTTTAGCAAGCTTGCTGCTCAGTACGCCGTCTTTGGTTAAAGTTACCAGTTCGCCAAGGTTTTCCGGTTTAACCGGGAACTGTTCAATGGTAATGTTTTCGGCGTTAAGATATGCGGAAACATCGCCCAGCAGCCAGTTGGATACGCCTTTGTCATCCTTGCTGTTTGCGCAGGCAGCGTCAAAGTAATCTGCCATGGCTTTGGTAGCAACGATTAAGGAAGCATCATACTTCGGCAGACCGTGTTTTTCAACAAGGCGCTGCAAACGCTGTGCCGGCAGTTCCGGCAGTTCGCCGCGTACGCGTTCAATCCAAGCGTCGTCAATTTCAACAGGTACAAGGTCAGGTTCAGGGAAGTAACGGTAATCGTGTGCTTCTTCCTTGCTGCGCATGGAAAGGGTTACGCCGTTGGCTTCGTCCCAGGTGCGGGTTTCCTGTACTACATGGCCGCCGTCTTCAAGAATTGCTTTCTGACGTTCAACTTCGTATTCAATGGCGCGTACCAGTGCGCGGAAAGAGTTAAGGTTTTTAATTTCGGCACGGGTACCGAATTCTTTGGCGCCTTCCGGCATGATGGAAATGTTGGCGTCGCAGCGCAGGCTGCCTTCCTGCATTTTGCAGTCGCAAACGTCAATGTATTCCAAAACTGCTTTCAGCTGTTCCATATAAGCGCGTGCTTCTTCGGCGCTGCGCATATCCGGTTCGGAAACGATTTCCAGAAGCGGTACGCCGGCACGGTTGTAGTCTACGGAAGAAAAATCGGAAGTACTGATTGTAGCGCCGCTGTGGTTCAGCTTGCCTGCGTCTTCTTCCATGTGAATGCGGGTAATGCCAAGGCGTTTGGGCACGCCGTCAACTTCAATATCAATATGGCCGCCGAGGCAAACCGGCTGGTCAAACTGAGAAATCTGGTAGTTTTTGGCAAGGTCGGGGTAAAAATAGTTTTTACGGTCAAATTTATTGAATTTCTGAATTTCGCAGCCCAGTGCAAGGCCCGTACGGATGGCAAATTCAACAACCTGTTTGTTCAGCACCGGCAGTGCGCCAGGCATGCCGAGGCACACGGGGCAAACGTGGGTGTTAGGCGTGCTGCCGAACTCGGTGGAGCAGGAGCAGAAGGCTTTGGTTTTGGTTTTTAATTCGGCATGTACTTCAAGGCCGATAACTGTAATATAGTTTTTCATTATTTGTTACCTCCCAGCGGTGCCATTGCTTTATGGAAGTCAGTAGCCTGTTCAAAGGTGTAGGCTGCGCGCAGCACGGTTTCTTCATCCAGAACCTTACCGATAAGCTGCATGCCGACAGGCATACCGTCTGCAAAGCCGCACGGAATGGAAATACCCGGCAGGCCTGCCATGTTTACGGGAATGGTGGTTACGTCCAGCATGTAAATGGAAAGCGGGTCCATTTTGCCGTCAACCGGATAAGCAACAACCGGAGAAGTCGGGGTCAGCAGCACGTCGCATTTTTCAAACGCTTCGTTAAAGTCGCGGCGGATAAGGGTACGTACCTGCATTGCTTTTTTGTAGTAAGCGTCGTAATAACCGCTGCTTAAAACGTAGGTGCCAAGCATAATGCGGCGGCGAACTTCAGGGCCAAAGCCTTCAGTTCGGCTCAGCCTTGTCATTTCCGGAGCGCTGGTAGCGTTGGCAGCGCGGAAGCCGTAGCGCACGCCGTCATAACGTGCCAGGTTGGCGCTTGCTTCTGCCGGAGCAATGATATAGTAAGTAATTACTGCATATTCGGTATGCGGCAGCGAAACATCAACAATTTCAGCGCCGAGTTCTTCGTATTTTTTAACGGCTTTTTCAATTTCGGCTTTAACTTTGGCGTCAACGCCTTCGCCGTAATATTCTTTCGGCAGGCCGATGCGCAGTCCTTTAACGTCGGCGCGCAGCGCTTTGGTAAAGTCGGGCACATCAACCGGCAGGGAAGTGGAATCGTGCTCGTCCTTGCCGCAGATGCAGTTCAAAACAGTTGCAGCGTCGGTAACGTCGCGGGTAATAGGCCCAATCTGGTCAAGAGAGGACGCAAACGCAACGCAGCCGTAACGGCTTACGCGGCCGTAAGTCGGTTTAATGCCAACGCAGCCGTTAAAAGAAGCCGCCGGTATCGGAGCCAAGGCTCCAGATAGCTTCGCCTGCGGCAATGGCAGCTGCGCTACCGCCGGAAGAACCGCCCGGCACGCGGTCAAGGTTCCACGGATTGTAGGTTTTATGGAAGTAAGAGCTTTCGGTGGTAGAGCCCATTGCAAATTCGTCCATATTGGTTTTGCCGGTAAAAATGGCGTCATCCGCACGCAGCTTGCTGATAACGTGTGCGTCATAAATAGGCACAACATTGGCCAGCATTTTGCTGGAGCAGGTGGTTAAAAGGCCTTTGGTGCAGATATTGTCTTTAATTGCACCGGGGATGCCTGCCAGCGGAGCAATTTCTTCGCCTGCTGCAATTTTGGCATCAACTTTGGCAGCATGAGCCAGTGCGTTTTCTTTATCTAAAGTTACATAAGCCTGTACTTTATCTTCAACTTCGTCAATGCGGCTGTATACGTTTTCGGTAAGCTCCACGGAGCTGATTTCTTTTTTAACCAGCTTGTCATGCAGTTCGTGGGCTGTTAATTTATATAAATCCACAGTTGTTCCTCCTTCTGTTATTCGATTACGCGCGGTACTTTAAAGCCGTCGTTGTATACGGCAGGCGCGTTTTTCAGCGCGTCCTCGTGGGATACGCCCGGTTTTACAACATCCTCGCGGAATGCGTTGCTTATCGGCAGTACATACGGGGTCGGCTCAATGCCTTCCGTATCAATCTTTTCCAGAATATCGGCATAATTGAGGATTTGGTTAAACTGTTCGGTAAATTTTTCCATTTCGCTTTCCGGAATCGTTAAACGGGAAAGCCCGGCGATGTGTTCAACATCTTTTACTGTTACCTTCATTAGTACGCCTCCTAAAAAATTTATGATGAATTTTATCAATAACCTGTTTTATTATACCACACAGTACCAGTCTTGTGCAGTATTTTGGTAAGCCTTAGCTAAATAAAATTGCGTAAAATAAATGCTTAACAGCAAAAATGCCCCCGCAAAACCTTTACGGAGGCAGATTGTTTATTCAAATGACGTTAAAAAGTTGCGCATGCAGTCCTCAACGCCGCGTTTAACGGCTTTGGCGCGGCTCGGTTCGCCGATTTTCCAAAAGTTGATGGAGCTGGACGAGCCGATGCTTTCCACGTTCTGGTTAAACAAAAAGCGTTCTTCGTTTACATCTATGCATTTTAATTTCATCGTTACCACGGCGCTGTAAGTTTGCGAGCCTACAATAACCATAAAGCCCGTTTCCTTTTCGCGCACCGGCAGCAGGCTGATAAACAGCACTCTGTCCGCCCCGCAGGCTTTGCCAACGGCAACAAGTTCTTCAAGCGTCGGCACTTCGGCGTTTTCAAACGGATGTGCCAAAAGCGCTTTCTGCACGGCGTTATTGCCTATGATTCTGGTAACGCTTTTCTTTTTGCCGGGGTATTTGGTTTCCAGCGCTTCTTTAACGGCGTTCACCGCCATTTCGCGGCTGCGCCCTTCAAGGCCGGATACATCCACATACGGCAGCACCGCCACGGTATAGGGCTGCGTGCATTCGGTAATTTCGGCATCTGTATTGGTAAAATGCGTTTCGCCGGTATCGGCAACGCCCATGTCGATAGCGTCAATACTGCTTACTTCTTTTTCCGCTGCCAGCGCCGTGCCTGCAAAACACAAAAGCACTGCCGCAACAGCTAAAAATTTATAAAATATCTTCATAATATCACCGCTTTAAAACAAACTCTGTTCTTCGCCCTGCTCCGGTTTTGCCGCTTCATTCTCGGGGCGCGCGTCATTTCCGGCTTCGCCGCCATGTTCGCCAAGCAGTCGCAAAAACTCTGCTTCATCGATAACGGTTACGCCCAGCTGCTGCGCTTTCGTCAGCTTGCTGCCTGCTTCCGCACCGGCAACAACGTAATCCGTTTTTTTGCTTACGCTACCCGTAACCTTTGCGCCAACCTGCTGCGCCATGGTCTGTGCCGTTGCGCGGTCAAGCGTTGGCATGGTGCCGGTAAACACCATGGTTTTGCCGTAAAACGGGTGCGCCGTGTCAAGTTCCGCCGCTTCCATTTCCATATTAAGGCCAAGCTCTTTCAGCCGTTCAATCAAATCAATATTCACCGGCGAAGCAAAATACGTTACCACGCTTTCGGCAATCTTCGGGCCAATATCTTCAATGGCGGCAATTTCGTCCGTTTCCGCCGCCATCAGTTTTTCCATACTGCCAAAGTGCAGCGCAAGCAGCCTTGCCACCTTTGCGCCCACATGGCGGATACCGAGCGCGAACAGCAGCCTGTCAAGATTCTGCTTTTTGCTTTCGGCAATGGCATTTAAAAGATTGTCTGCCGATTTGTCGCCCATGCGCTCCAGCGCCGTCAGCTGCGGCTTAACCAAAAGGTACAGGTCGGCAGGGTCTCTGATAAGCCCGTTATCCAACAACTGGTTAATAACTGCCGGGCCGCAGCCGTCAATATCCATTGCCCCTTTGGAAGCAAAGTGAATAAGCCCTTCGCGCCCCAGTGCCGGGCAGTGCGGATTGGTGCAGCGTATTGCCGCCTCACCGTTCAGGCGTTCCGTTTTCCACCCGCATTCCGGGCATTCAGCGGGCATAAAAAATTCCTGTTCCTCGCCGGTGCGTTTTTCCTTCACCACATGCAGCACTTCCGGTATAATTTCGCCGGCTTTATTAATAACAACCGTGTCGCCAATGCGGATATCCTTGCTGCGGATAAAGTCCTCATTATGCAGCGTTGCGCGGCTGATGGTGCTGCCGGAAAGTTTTACAGGGGTCAGCACCGCCGTCGGCGTCAGCACGCCCGTGCGCCCAACCTGAATAATGATGTCTTCCAGCTTTGTTTCTGCCTGTTCCGGCGGAAATTTAAAGGCAATGGCCCAGCGCGGGTCTTTGCCGGTTGCACCTAAAATATTTTGCTGGTACACGGCGTTAACCTTAATTACCGCGCCGTCCGTATCGTAGGCAAGGCTTTGGCGTTTGTCGGCAAAATCCTTGATTTTGGCAATCGCTTCATTGATATTTTTTACAACGGCATAGCCTTCGCTTACCTTAAAGCCGTAATCGTGCAGCATGGCAAGGCTGGCGGAATGTTTATCCTTATGCCCTGCGCCCACGCCGTAGGCAAAAAAGCTCAGCTGGCGGCTTGCCGTTACTTTCGGGTCAAGCTGGCGCAGGCTGCCCGCCGCCGCGTTGCGCGGATTGGCAAATTCGTTTTCACCAGCTTCGCTGCGCTGCTCGTTCAGCTTCATAAAAGCGTGGCGGGGCATGTAAACTTCGCCGCGTACATCCAAAAGCTCCGGCACTTCTTCGCCTTCCTTAACGTTCAGCGTCAGCGGAATGGAACGGATAGTGCGCACATTGGCGGTTACGTTTTCACCAACTTCACCGTCGCCGCGGGTTGCAGCACGTACTAGGCGGCCGTTTTCGTAAATGAGGCTGCAGGCAAGGCCGTCAATTTTCGGTTCAAAAACATATTCCACCTCGCTGCCTTCGGGCAGGCCGCTTTTTACACGCGCGTCAAACGCAGCAAGTTCTTCATCGCTGAAGGCATTGCCCAGAGAAAGCAGCGGCGTCATATGGCGCACTTCGGTAAACTCCGGGCTTACCTTGCCGCCAACCCTGCGCGTAGGGGAATCGGGCGGCACATCGTCAGGATATGCGCGCTCAAGCTCCTGCAAACGGCGCATTAAAGCGTCATATTCGGCGTCGGTAATCTCCGGCGCATCCAGTACATAATATAAAAATTCGTGATGGCGTATTTCCCTGCGCAGTTTCTGCGCTTCGTCCAGTGCTTGCGCACGTTCTAAATCCATAATGCCCTCCGCTTAAAACTTACAATTTTTTCAGCACCGCATATTTGGTAAGCAGGCTGCGCACACCGGCACCGGCAAAGGCAACCTTTACTTCCTGCCCATCCGGGCTGTCTTTAACGCTTACAACCATGCCTTCGCCCCATTTGCTGTGGCTTACCCTGTCGCCGGTGTTAAAGCGCGTGCCCGTGCCTCCGGCGGCGGCAGCCGGTTTTTGCGGCATAAAGCTGTGCGGGTTAAAAGTGCTTGCAGGCTTCTGCGGCCTTGCGCTGTATTTTTCGCTTACCTGTTTAAAGTTCTCCAGCGCGCTGAAACGTTCCTGCCTTTTAATGGTTTTTATAAGATTTTGCGGTATTTCAAATAAAAATCTGGAAGGTTTATTATATTGATCTTCACCATAAATAGTACGCGCTTTAGCACTGCTTAAATACAATTTTTCTTTTGCTCTTGTAATACCAACATAACAAAGTCTTCTTTCTTCTTCCATTTTACTATCATCTTCCCATTCTTTATTAATTGCTTGAGCACTAGGGAAAATGTTTTCTTCCATACCTACAATAAAAACTATTGGAAACTCCAAACCTTTTGCTGAATGTAATGTCATTAATGTAATAGCATCACTATCAATTTCTGACTCATCTATATCTGACACCAGCGCAACACTTGCAAGGAAGTTTTCTAAAGTTCGTTCTTCTTCATTTTCATCAAACTCTTGGGCAAAAGTTATAAATTCATTCAAATTTTGAATTCTATTTTGAGATTGCGGTGTATTTTCATTTTCTAATTCTTTTACATAACCCGTTTCATTTAACAAGAGATTAATTAAATTAGCAACAGGTATTTCATCTATTTGATTCATCATCTCAAAAATAATTCTAGACAGATCATCAAGTTTTGATACAAAGCGGCTGCTTAAACCATCAATTGCCGCCGCGTTGGAAACAGCCTCAAACAAGCTTACATTGTTGGCAGCGGCATAAGCCTGAATTTTTGCCAGCGAAGCGTCGCCAATGCCGCGCTTCGGAACGTTGATAATGCGCAGCAGGCTCAGCGAATCGGCCGGGTTAAAAATTACGCGCAGATAGGCAATGATGTCTTTAATTTCCTTACGCTCGTAAAATTTTAGACTTCCAACCATATTATAACTAATGCCGCTTTTAACCAGCATTTCTTCAAAAATACGGCTTTGTGCATTTGTACGGTAAAGTACAGCCATATCACCTAATTTTTTGCCTTTTGTTTGTTGTAAATTTTGTACTTGTTCAATAACAAATCTGGCTTCATCACGTCCATCGTTAGCACAAAAATAAGTAATTTCAGCTCCGCCTTTATTATCAGTCCACAAATTTTTCGGCTTGCGGCCGGTATTGTTTTCAATAACTGCATTGGCAGCATCCAGAATAATCTGCGTGCTGCGGTAGTTCTGTTCCAGCTTAATTACCTTGGCGTCGGGGTAATCTTTTTCAAAATCAAGGATGTTTTGAATATCGGCGCCGCGCCAGCCGTAAATACTCTGGTCGGCATCGCCTACAACGCAGATGTTGCGGTGCTTTTCCGCTAAAATTTTAGTCAGTAAATACTGAACATGGTTAGTATCTTGATATTCGTCTACTAACAGATAATCAAAACGCTCCTGATATTTCTCGCGCACTTCTTTGTTTTCCTGCAAAAGTTTAATGGAAAGCATCAAAAGATCATCAAAATCCAGCGCGTTGTTTAATTTTAACTGAGTTTGATATCTTTCATAAACTTCTGCTACTTTTTTATCATTAAAATCAACAGAATCAATACTTTGCGAAAAATGTTCAGCATCTATCAACTTATTTTTAGCTTCAGAAATTTTATTCAGAATTTTGTTTGGGCTAAATCTATTATCATCAATATTTAATTCTTTTAAAATACCCTTTATTAACTTTTTGGTGTCATCGGTATCGTAAATAGCAAAATTTTTATTATACCCGGGCAGCTTATCTATTTCCATACGCAAAAAACGCGCGCAGAAAGCGTGGAAGGTAAACAGCCACACATCCTTGGCAGCCAGGCCGCTCATATTGTTTACGCGCTCGCGCATTTCGGCGGCAGCCTTGTTGGTAAAGGTAATTGCCAAAATGCGGTACGGGCGCACGCCCTTTTGCAAAAGGTTGGCCACGCGGCAGGTAAGCACTTTGGTTTTGCCGCTGCCTGCCCCTGCCATAATCAGCATCGGCCCTTCGGTATTAATAACAGCTTCCGCCTGCTGCGGATTCAGTCCGTAAGTACAATCAACAGTCATTCTTTCCTCCATAAAACACTAACTAAATACATTCATTCTATACCAGCATAACTTTATTATTATTCTCCCCTTCCTGAAATTTTCCTGCCGCATTGCCGTAAATCTTTAATGTAATTTTCGCAAGCATTCTTTTAAAATTTCATCAGTTATAACTGATAAGATTGATAATTTTACGCATTTTATAAGTTATAACTGATAAAATTGTTATTTCAGCGTTGTTTATCAGTTATAACTTACAAAACTCCGTGTTAAATTCCCGCAAAATTTTACTGACCGGCAATTCACTTCTTGCGCTGAGCAAGGCAGAGTTTTATAATTATATAATGTATTTTTGTTTTGAGGGGGATTTTTTTATGCAGGAAAACAAGCTTACCATCCGCGGCGAACTGTCGCTGCTTCTGGTCATTATCATCAACAGTCTGGGCGTTGTTTTAATGCTGCATTCCGGTTCCGGCATTTCGGCAATTTCCAGTGTGCCTTACGCCTTTGCCGATGTGCTGCCGGTTATAACACTCGGCGCATGGACCGAGGTTTTTCAGGTTTCGCTGGTACTCAGCCTGATGCTTTTAAGCAAACGCTTTGTGCCGGTATACCTGTTCAGCTTCGTTGTCGGCTCGGCCTTCAGCGCCATGATTGACGTGCACGAAATGTGGATTAAGCAGCTGCCGCAGAGCCTGACGCTTGATATTATTTATTTTATCATCAGCTACATTGTTATCTGCTTTGGCGTGGCGCTTGCCAACCGCTGCCAGCTACCAATTATACCGACCGACCTTTTTCCGCGTGAACTTGCCGCCATTACCGGCTGGAGCTATGCGCGCATTAAAATAGGTTTTGACGTTATCTGCCTTGCCATTACCGCCGCCATGACATTTTTCTTTCTGGGCCGTGTGGACGGGCTGGGCTTCGGCACAATACTTGCCGCCTTTACCATGGGCAAGGTTATCGGCAGTATTGGCGAATACATGGATAAGCACGTAAAATTTGTTTCTTTTTTAAGCAGCAGGGCTTGACATAGAGCCCGCTTTAAGTTTTATAATAAATTACAGGTTGCAGGAGCAACCGCCTGGCTGCCGGAGCAGCTGTTAAAATTATTCTTTTAAAACATAAACCAAAGCCATGAAGGCTGTAACCGCTTCGATAAGCGGCAGTTTCTTCATGGCTTTTTTATTTGGGTGATTGTATGAAATTTTTAGCTTTGCTTGTACTTTCCGCCGCGCTTTTAACCTCTGCCTGCGGCAACAACGCCGCCACCGACGGCGAAAAGGTATTCCGCTACGGCACGCCTGCCTACGGCATTGCCAACGAAAATGCCGGTATGGACCCGCACGAAGCCTATCAGGGCTGGAGCGCCATCCGCTACGGCGTAGGCGAAACTCTTTTTAAATTTGACGACGCCATGCAGCCTCAGCCGTTGCTTGCCGAAAAGTACGAATTTATTAACGAAAACACAGTTAAAATTACCTTAAAAGACAATATTTACTTTACCAGCGGCAACAAAATGACAGGCGCAGCCGTTAAAGCCTGCCTGGAGGATTTAATAAGCCGCCACAACCGCGCCAGGGTTGATTTAAAAATAACGGGCATTACCGCCGAGGGGCAGACCGTAACCATTACATCGGCCGCCAAAGTGCCGGTGCTGATTAACTACCTGTGCGACCCCTACGGCTGCATTATTGACATGAGCCGCGGCACCGGCGACGATACCAAAATAAGCGGCACCGGCCCCTTTATGGTAGAAAGCCTGACGCCGAAAGAAGTTGTGCTGGTTAAAAACCCCGCTTACTACGGCGGCATGCCGAAAACGGACAGAATTATCGTCAGCAGCATTACCGACGGCAACACGCTGGCACTGGCGCTGCAAAACGGCGAAATTGACGCTGCGCAGGGCCTGCCCTATGCTTCGCTGCCGCTTTTTAAAGACAATGCAGCTTATAAAACCAGCAGCACCGATACCTCGCGCACGTTTTTGGCAGCCTTTAATTTTAACACACCTGCCCTGCAGGATGAACGCGTACGGCGTGCCGTTGTTATGAGCCTCGACAAGGAAACTTTTGCCAGAGTGCAGCTGATGGGCAACGGCATTGCCGCAGGCGGGCCGTTTCCGCCGAACCTGCCTTTTGGCGGCGATAAGGTGCATGCGCCGGAATATAACCCCCAAGGTGCACGCCAGCTGCTTGCCGAAGCTGGCTGGACGGATACCGACGGCGACGGTTATGTGGATAAAGACGGCAAACCGCTGACCCTGCGCTGGCTTACTTACAGCTTCCGCCAGGAGCTGCCGCTTTTGGCAGAAGCCGCACAAAGCTGGCTTAAAGAAACAGGCATCCGCCTTGAAATTAACCCGACGGACGGTTATGCCGACTTTCTGCGCCGCGGCGAGTGGGATATTTACGCCAAAGCATTTGTTACCGCGCCCACCGGTGACGCGCAGTATTATTTTACCACCCACGTGCTGAAGGAAAGCGCCTACAACAGCGGCAATTACTATAACCCCGATACCGAAAGCCTCGTAGGGAAGCTCGGCAGCGAGTTCACCCCCGAAAAGCGCACGGAGCTTGCGGCAGCCATCAGCCGGAAGCTGGTTGACGGCAGCGCCTTTGCCTACATTGCCCATTTAAAAATGACGCTGGTAATGAAAAGCACGGTTCAGGGCTTTGCCGCGCACCCCTGCGATTATTACGAAGTTACCAAAGATTTAAGCATAGATTAAAGGAGCATTATTATGAGTGAAATTTCCGCAGCAAGCATTATCCACCGCACAGACGAAAAAGAATATATAACCGGCTACTGGCAAAAACGCAGCACAGGCTTTGCCAATCTGCGCAAGGCAGAACTGCACAGCGAAAAACAGCTTTTATGGCAGCAGGAAATTACGCGCCACCTGCCGCAGAACCGCAGGTTAAAAATTTTGGACATTGGCTGCGGCGCAGGCTTTTTTGGCATTTTGCTGGGGCAGAAGCAACGCGTTACCGGCATTGACCTGACCCCGGAAATGATTGAAGCCGCCAGGGCACTTGCCGCCGCTGAACGCAGCAATGCAGAATTTATGGTTATGGACGCCGAAGCGCTGGACTTTGCGGATGCAAGTTTTGACGCTATAATAAGCCGCAACGTAATGTGGACCCTGCCCCACCCGGAAACCGCCTACCGAGAATGGCTGCGCGTGCTTAAACCGGGCGGCCTGCTTTTAAATTACGACGCCGAATATGCCCGCGCGCACCACAGCCAGAAGCTGCCTTCCAAAAACGCCCATGCGGATATTGCGCCGGAGCTTTTGGACGAATGCCATAATATTTACCACATGCTGGACATCAGCGTCTATAACCGCCCGCAGTGGGACGAAGAATTTCTGCAAAGCACCGGACTGTGCACCGTCAGCACGGATACCACGGTAGGCAGCCGCATTTACGCCGCCGAAGATATTTTTTATATTCCCGTGCCCATGTTCTGCGTTAAGGCCGTTAAGTTTTAAAGCTGCATAAACGCGCTGCGCACGCACGCTCCCGCAGCGCCGCACGCCAGCACTTCTTCAAGCTGCGCCTTATTAAGCCCAATGCCGCCAATGGCATAAACAGGCACCGGGCTCAGCGTGCAGATTTCCTTTAAAAACGCCAGGCCGCGCGGCGGCACGCCCTGCTTGCAGCTGCTTGCGTAAATATGCCCGGCTGTTAAACATGCCGCGCCCAAAGCAAGCGCCGTCTTTGCTTCTTCCGCACTGTGTACGGAAATGCCAAAGTGCCCTGCCTGCAAACGCTCTGCCGCTGTCATTGCAGTGCATACGGGCAGCGGCAGGTGAACTCCGTCCGCGTCAAGCGCCAGCCCCGCCCGCCAGAAGGTATGCATAATAAATTTAACGCCATAGGTTTTGCAAACTGCCTGCACCTTCTGTGCAAGCTGCGTGTATTCCGCTTCGGTTAAATCCTTTTCGCGCAAAATAAGCGCTTTGGGGCGCAGTGCGCAGATTGTTTCTATCTGCTGCAAAAACGGCGCGCGGCTTATTTTTCTGTCCGTAACGCAAACAAAATTTTTATACATAGCTGCCATCCGTAAGCACCGGCTGTAAGCCGGCTTTTTTTATGCTGTTAAACACCTCGTCCACGCTGCGGTTATCGTCAATTTCAAACTGCTCGTCGCCTTCGCGCTCCTGCTTACTGTGCGTGCCGATACCCGTGCTTACGCCTGCGGAAATTTTCGTTGCCGCAATCTGCAAAAGATTATCGCGCACTCCGGCGCCTTCGCGGCTGGAAACGGTAATGCCTGCCTGCGGCATAAACAGGCGGTAAGCGCACACCGCCTGCACTAAATGCCGCAAATCAGTGCCGTTGGCTTCGGGCGGCAGTTCGTTGCCTTCCGCCGGGCGCAGGCGAGGGCACGAAAAGCTGATTTCCGCAGCCGGGTATTTACGCTGCACCAAATATGCGTGCAGACCGCAGGCAAAAATATCGCGGCAAAAGCCGCTCAGCCCCATCAGCGGCGCAAACGCCACGCCGCGCATACCGCCTTTTAACGCGCGCTCCTGCGTGTAAAAACGGTACGGGAACACACGCTTATGCCCGGCCAGATGCAGTTTGGAGTAAGCATCAATGTCGTAAGTTTCCTGAAACACCGTTACATAATCAGCCCCGCATTCGTGCAGGTACGCGTATTCATCACTGTTCAGCGGGTATACCTCAAGCCCTACAACGGCAAAATACTTGCGCGCCAGCCTTACGGCGGAGGCAATATATTCCACGCCGCTCATGCTGCGGCTTTCGCCGGTTAAAAGCAAAATTTCACGCAGGCCGGTGGCGGCAATGGCCTGCATTTCGCGCTCCATGCCAGCTTCGTCCAGCTTTAAGCGGTTAATTTTGTTATGGCAGTTAAAGCCGCAGTACACACAGTAATTTTCGCAGTAGTTGGCAAGGTACAGCGGCGTAAAAATGCTGCGTGCCGCGCCGAACCACTTAAAAGTAAGCTTCCTTGCCTGTTGCGCCATTTCTTCCAAAAACGGCAGCGCCGCCGGTGAAAGAAGCGCCGCAAAATCCTGTACCGTTTTGTGTTTGCGCATAAGCGCAGCCTTTACGTCCCGCTCCGTAAAAGCGTTAAAATCCACGCTGTCTGCCGCGCACTGCACTTCGCGCAAAATATCCGATTCTATTACTTCCATTCCCGGCAGGTAGGCCATGCAGTCCTGCGCAGCTGCCGCAAGGTTTTGTTTTTCCTTCATCAGCGTCACTCCCCTATAAAACCTGTCAGCGGGCTGCTTGCAGACGCGCGCCCGGTTACTGCGCCAAGCCCGGCAAGGTAAGCTTTGCGCCCGGCACTAATGGCCAGCTTAAACGCTTCCGCCATGGCGGGAATATTACCGCTGGTAGCAAGGGCAGTATTGGCCATTACTGCCGCCGCGCCCATTTCCATTGCTTCGCACGCCTGCGAAGGAGAACCGATACCGGCATCGACGATAACAGGCAGGTCAATTTCATCAATTAAAATCTGTATAAACTCTTTTGTTACCAGCCCCATGTTGCTGCCGATAGGCGCGCCAAGCGGCATTACGCAGGCAGCACCGGCATTTGCCAGGTCGCGCGCGGCGTTTAAATCGGGGTACATATAGGGCATTACCACAAAGCCTTCGGACGCCAAAATTTCCGTTGCCTTAATCGTTTCGTAATTATCTGGCAGCAGGTATTTGCTGTCGCGGATTACTTCTATCTTTACAAAATCACTGCCGCATACCTCGCGCGCCAGACGGGCAATGCGCACAGCTTCCTGCGCATTGCGCGCGCCGCTGGTGTTGGGCAAAAGCGTAATGCCTTTGGGGATATAATCTAAAATATTCGCCATGCCGCCATCGTTTACGCGGCGCAGGGCCAGCGTTAAAATTTCCGCACCGGCGTTTTCCACCGCCGCCTTAATAAGCTCCAGAGAATATTTGCCGCTGCCCAAAATAAAGCGGCTGTTAAATTTATGCCCGCCTAAAATAAGTGCATCTTCCATTATTATTCCTCCAATCCTAAAATAAGCGCCACAGCAAGGTTTGCCGCATGCGCCGCACATAAGGCTCCCCTCGGTGCCGAAAGCCGCCCGCAGGTTTCTATGCCGCTTTCGCCGTCGCCGCACAAATAAAAGTTTTTGCTTATGCGCCGCGTTTTAATGGCGTTGCTGCGCCCTGCGCCTGCAAGCCCGCTGCACGCAATAAGCGTTTTATCCGCATAAGCGGCAAGCAGCGTGTTTACAAGCATGGCTTTGGTTTCCGGCCTGTCCACCGCTTCGCAGATAATGCCGTCTGCTTTAAAAACAGCGGCGGCGTTTGTTTCCGTAAGTTTTATATTTTCCGTTTTAATTTTAAGCGCGGGGTTAATTGCCAAAAGCTGCTCTGCCAGTGCTTCTGTTTTAAGCCTGCCCACATCGCGCAAAAAGTAATGCTGACGGTTTAAATTGCTTTCGTCCACGCGGTCAAAATCAACAAGGTGCAGGTGTTTTACGCCCGCACGCGCCAAAAACACCGCTATGTGCGAGCCCAAGCCGCCCAGTCCGGCAATACCCACACGCACTTGCGCAAGCTGCTTTTTAAAATCATCTGCCACGGCTTTAACCTCCTCCAACAAAACTTACAATTTCCAGTTCGTCGCCGTCTTTTAAAACGGCTGCGCCAAATTCCGCACGCGGCACAATCTGCCCGTTGCGCTCCACCGCCACCAGTTCTGCGCGGTAGTTATGCGCTGCCAAAAATTCCGCCAGCGTCATACCGCGTTTAAGCTCAATTTCTTTTCCGTTAACGCGCATCTTTTCTCCTTTCCGCCGCAATTAAAAAAGCCCATGAAGAAGCCTGCACCCGCGGTGGTGCACCCCTTCATGAGCTTTGCTCACTCTAACGGCATATTAAATTGCAACTGCCTGATATAAAGAAACGGCAAGCACCAACAAGGCACTTGCCGTCATCTGCAAACATTCCCTACGTTGGCATTATCCAAATCAGGTTTAGGGTCGAAGCGCACAGCTTCCTCTCAGCCTATCTGTAAGCTCCCCTGTTCAGTTAAATTAAGTATAAGGTTTTGCGCCGCCGTTGTCAACCGCAAATTACAGCGCAAGCATTACGGCACACATTAATTTTGCACGCATAAACAGCGATTCCACATTGGCAAACTCATCAACCGTATGGTTGCGGCCGCCTTTAACGCCCATAGCACACACGGTAGGCACGCCAACCATGGTTGTGTAGGCAGAATCGCTGCCGCCGCCAACGGTAATTGCTTTCGGGCTGCCAAAGCCTTCTTCTTCATAAACTTTTTTAACAAGTTCAAACAGTTCTTTGCTGCTTTCCAGTTCAACCATCGGCTGCATTAAAGATACCGGCGTCATTTTGCAGGTTACGCCGTCAACGTAAACTTTATCGTTAATCTCCTGAAATTTGGCTTTCATTGCTTCCAGCATTGCCGGGTCGGTAAAGCGCATATCCACAATCATTTTGGCATACGCCGGTGCGGAGTTATGCACAGTGCCGCCTTCAATAACGCCGACATTTAAATTAAGCCCCTTGCTCCAGTCGGTTAACGCTTCAATATCCAGAATTTTGTATGCCAGTTCTTTAATGGCGCTGCGCCCTTCTTCCGGAGCATTACCTACATGCGCGCCGCGTCCGAAGGCTTCCATGGCAAAGCAGTACACGCCTTTGCGCGCCAGCACCAGGCTGTCATCCATAAAGCCGGTTTCAAAGTTAAAAGCATAAGCCGCGCCTTTGGCTTCTTCCATCATCTTACCGGCAAAATCGCTGTGCTTGTGCCCAACTTCTTCGTCGCCTGCCAAAATAACCTTAACGCCGTATTTGTCAAAACCGATGCTCTGCAAGGCCTGCAAAGCATGAATGGCCAGCGTTACGCCGCCCTTCATGTCCAGCGCGCCCGGGCCGTAAGCAGTGCCGTCTTTAATGGTAAAGGGGCGTTTTTTGGTGGTTTCCGGGTCGTCAAAAACGGTATCCAGATGGCCTGTAAAAATTACAAAAGGTTTATTTTTGCAGTCGCCAAACTCGCTTACCAGCATATTGCCTGCATTTTCGTGTTCAATAATGCGGGTTTTGCCGCCCATGCCTTCCAAAATGCCGGCAACTTTTGCCACAATGGCATCAACGCCCGGCTTGTTGCCGGAGCCGCTGTCCATCATAACAAGTTCTTCCCACATTTTCAGCATCTCACTGCGGTACGCATCAATATACGCAAACGCATTTTCCTTAATACCCATCATTTTTCCTCCTCATAAAATTAAAATAAAACAGTATTTATCCGTCACCGCAGACAAATACCGTTTTCAAGCAAATTAGTTTACTTTTTTGCTTTACTTTATTAATAAAATAGCAAAACTTCACATTTCTGCCAAGAAGTTTTGTATAATTATTTTGAATTTCAGTGTATTTTTGTTTATTTATATTGTACTTTTAATTGTTTTTCCGCAAAAGTATTTATTTTATGCCGGTTTCTGTGCATTTATGCTATGCTATTATTATTGTAAACTATGCTATTAGTAAAAGAGCAGATAACATCTTAAATCTGTTTTATACCGTCAGCAATTTCTTTTAAACCCACATAAATAAAAAAGCCCGCAGCATTTGCCGCAGGCAGATTAAACATTATTATTTTAAGAAAACAAACTCGTTTGCACCGGATAATTCTCCGGCAAAACTGTAACCATTAACGGTAAAATTTTTCACCTCATCAATGTGCTGCACGTTTTCTTCCGCACAACGGCGTACCATCTCGCCCCGCGCCATTTTTGCCTCCGTTGCTTTAACCTTAATTTTGCCGTTTTGCAGGCTCCCGAACACGCAGGTTACAAAACGGATTTTATCCGTAACGTAAGGCTCCACCGCTTTGCTGTATTCTTTGGAAGCCAGGTTTAAAACTTCGTTATCTTCTTTAACAAGTTCATCATACAGGCTGCTGCCCCAAAAAGCATACAGGTTCTTCGCTCCGCCGCAGGCAAGCCGCGCCTGCATTTCCAGACGGTAAGGCACAACACCGTCAAACGCGCTTAAAATTCCGTAAAACCCACTGAGTATTTTTAAATGCCCTTCCAGATATTTTAACGCTGCTTCATCCAAAACATTCGGCGCAATATACTGGTACTGCAAACCGTCATAACTGAAAACGGCAGGCGTTAAATTGCGGCGCAAATCCATACGCTGCAAGCGGTTGTAATTAAGCTCCGCAATAGCGTCATTGCAATGCCACAACTTTTGCAGGCCTTTGTAATCCAGCGCGCGCAGGGCAGTTAAAAGTTCTTCAGTTTTCGTTAAAAATACCGGCAAACGTGCCGCGCCAATATCGTCATTATCGATGCGCATCTTCTTCGCCGGCGAAATTATGATTTGCATGGTGTGTTCCTTTAGATGATTGGATATTCTGGAATATATTGTTTTTCTGGCATTTTAAAGTTCTCTTTATCTATTTTATATTTATTACAATAATAGTCAACATTTTCCTTAGTTACCAAATGACCAAAATCTTTCGGAATTTTTTCATCATATTGATTAGTTATAACTTTTAATTGCCAATCACAAACAAAATATCTCGGATGTGATGTTTCATACCAAAAATAATTATTTACCGTAATAAAATTAATATAATTAAAATCATAAAAATCGGTAATATTTGCTAATTCTTTTTTAAATCTATTAGAAATTTCTATATCATCTTTAAGATATGATGTTATATGCACAGGATTAAAGAATACAACTAAATTAATATTATTATCATCACAAATTTGTTTAATTTCTTTTATTATAGAAATTGTGGAATCTATATGTTCGTTTTTATCATCAACATATAATGGTTTTTTAAATTTTTCATTATAAACATAATCTTTTGTTGACTTTTCAATATTTTTTTCTACTAAATTAGGTACCATTAATTTCCCAGAACTTATTAAATAATTTTCTATTAATTCTGTATTTTCAATACAACTATATACTTTTATTTTATCATAATCTGGTTTTTTTAATGCTGCTTTCATTAAATATTCTATATTTTTTAATTTAACTTCACTATATGGAGTGGTATGAAAGCTTCTTATATCTTTCTCATTATCGTATTTATAAGAAAAATTGTCAATTCCTAAATAAACATTCTCTATTTTTATCCTATTATTTACAAAAATTTTCAATCCTCTTAAACAATCTTCTACCCCTCCTGATGTAGCCCCCATATTATAACTTCTTGTATTTAGAATAAATGCATCCATTTTTTGAACACGGCTTGATCCCCAAATAAAAGTATTATATTTCTCTTTATTTTTTAAAATATATGATGTTTTAGCATATCTATCACTAATAGGCCCATAATAAATTTGTTTATTTTGTCTAAAAATGGCATCAGGATCAAAATAATAATTAAAAGAAATGATAATCATTATTATAGTTATAAAAGAAATTATAAAACTATATGTAAATTTCTTATAGTTCACAATAATATCTCCCTAAATTTATTTTGATTTTTTAAAACTGAAAATATAAAAACTCTGTATATTTTCCTAATTGTAATATATTGTAAATCAATAATATTGCTACTAATATAGAAATAAAGATAGTATTAAACTTTTCTAATTTTTCTAATTTAAGCATAATCATAGAAACAAATATCAAAGGTATTATCAGCAAAAAATCATTTAAAATTAAACTTGTTTCTGTTTTATCGCCAAAAGCAGTAATATATTTAGACAATGTTCTGCTATATGGATAAGCAAACCTATTAACATCAAACATTGCTATCAAAATATTCAGCGCATCGCTAAAGCTTGCTGCCCTAAAAAATATCCATGCTATATTTACGGCATTAAATGTTAACAACCAATTCATCCATTGCGGCAAAGTATATTTTGTTTTACGCCAAAGGTGATTTATACAAATATAAATTCCGTGCAGCACACCCCAGAAAATAAACGTCCAGCCAGCACCATGCCATAAACCGCCTAAAAACATTGTTATCATAATATTACGCAGGTGGTGTCCTGTTCTGTTGCCACCCAGCGGAATATATAGATAATTTTTTAAAAATGCCGATAATGTCATATGCCAACGCCGCCAAAAGTCAATAATGCTTGTTGCCCTGTACGGCAGATTAAAGTTCAGCGGCAGGTTATAGTTAAACAGCAAACCAAGCCCTATTGCCATTTCCGAATAACCGGAAAAATCGAAATACAATTGCAGTGTATAGGCCAACGACCCGCCCCAAGCGTCAAGCATTGTCAAATCAGCTGTACTGCTAAAAACGCGGTCAGCATAAATTGCCAGTTTATCAGCAATAACAACTTTTTTAAACAAACCTATAGTAAACCATAAAATACCATAAGTTAAGTTTTTATAATTTATTTTATAGCGTTCTGCCTGCGAAAATTGTGGTATCATATCACGGTGGTACAAAATTGGTCCTGCTATTAAATGCGGAAAAATCGTTACAAAAAGCAAATAATCGCTTTTGCTGTATGCTTTGGTTTCGCCGCGGTATATGTCAACAAGGTAGGCCGTTTGCGTAAAGGTAAAAAATGAAATGCCAAGCGGCAGAACGATATCTTTCATTGCTATGCCGGCATTAAAAAGGTAATTAATATTTTCTAAAATAAAATTAGTGTATTTAAAATACCCCAAAAACAGCAGGTTAAAGGCAATACCTACCGTAAGCAATTTTTTACTGCGATTATTCGTCAGGCATCTGCCAAAAACATAGTTTACTGCGATTGAAGATAAAAGTATAGGCAGGTTATTAATATCCCAGTAAGAATAAAAACAAAGCGATGCAAAGATTAAAAATAGCTTTGCAGCTTCATTTTTAATAAATTTGGCAGTCAAATAATAGCCTAATAACGTAATAGGAAGATAAACAAAAATAAACTCATAAGAATTAAACAGCATATTACTCTCCAGATTACTATAATACTAGAAATATATTTCTATTTCTCTAAGAATAACATTTTTATTACTTTCAAAATAAAAGTATCAACTTCGCATAATTTTAACTTTCAAGCATAAAAATTTTAAAACTAGGTGCATAATTAAAGCTTTTTCTTTAGTTCCTTATCCCTCTGCCGCGCATACTTAAACACCAGCCAGAAAAACTTAACCGCCGTAAAAAACATAACCCATCCTGCCCGGCTGAACCGCGCTACAGAACGCACTCTATTCGCTTTTAACAAATGCCCGGCAAACAACCCGGCAAGAAGGATTTTAATTATTTTTATCGGCATGGTGAAGCTCCGGAATTAAAAATTTAAATTTTTAATAAACGTTTGTAAACTACTTTTCCAATTTGGCAATTCATAAAAATTCTCTTTGATTCTTTTTTTGCTTAATTTGCTGTTTAAAGGTCTTTTTGCTCTTGTTCTATATTCAGCAGTAGTTATATAATTTACATTTACATCCATTTTTGCAATTTTAAATATTTCTTCAGCAAATTCTGCCCAGCTACATACACCTTCATTTGTTGCATGATAAATTCCATATTTCTCGGTTTTTATCATTTCTACCAATAACGATGATAAATCAGCTGTATAAGTTGGACTACCATACTGGTCAGATACAACATTAATTTCTTTATGCTCTTTACCTAACCGCATCATAGATTTCACAAAATTATTGCCATGTTTACCAAATACCCAAGAAATACGTACAATAAAATATTTCTTTAATATTTTTTGTACTGCTTCCTCACCTAATAACTTACTTTTTCCATAAACATTAATAGGGTTTGTTTCATCATCAACTTCATAAAACCCATCTTTTATCCCATTAAAAACATAATCCGTACTTATATAAAGCAATTTAGCATTTATTTTCTTGCAAATTTCAGCAATATTTTCAGTAGCGGAGGTATTTACAAGATGACATAACCCCTGTTCGTCTTCGGCCTTATCAACAGCAGTATACGCAGCACAATGTATTACTGCATCAGGCATATAATTAATAATAAAAGTATATGTTGACCTAAAGTCAGTAATATCAAAATCTTTACGTGTTGCCCCATAACATTCAATATTTTGTTTTTGCAGTTCTTTTACAACATCATATCCAAGCTGCCCATTAGCACCTGTAACCAACACTTTCATTATATTTCACCATACATCTTTTCGTAATACTTTTGGTATTCACCGCTGATGATTTCCTGCCACCATTCTTTATTATCTAAATACCACTCAATGGTTTTTGCTATGCCGTCCTCAAACTTTGTCTGCGGCAGCCAGCCGAGTTCGTTGTGTATTTTTGTCGGGTCTATTGCATAACGCCTGTCGTGACCAGGACGGTCTTTCACAAAAGTTATTAAATCCTCACCCTTGCCCAGCGCTTTTAAAATAATTTTTACTACATCTAAATTACTTTTCTCATTATGCCCGCCTACGTTATAAACTTCTCCTTCTCGTCCATTACGGATGATTAAATCTATTGCACTGCAATGGTCTTCTACATACAGCCAATCGCGCACGTTAGCACCATCTCCGTAAACAGGCAAAGCTTTGTCGTGCAAGGCATTGATAATCATTAAAGGAATTAATTTTTCAGGGAAGTGATACGGCCCATAGTTGTTGCTACAGCGTGAAATCGTTACTGGCAAACCATACGTTCTGTGGTATGCCAAAACCAACAAATCTGCACTGGCTTTAGATGCAGAATACGGGCTTGATGTATGCAGCGGCGTTTCTTCAGTAAAAAACAAATCAGGCCTGTCCAGCGGCAAATCTCCGTACACTTCATCCGTACTTACCTGATGATAACGCTTAATACCATACTTGCGGCAGGCATCCATTAAAACGCCTGTACCGATAACATTAGTTTTTAAAAACAGTTCCGGCTCTAAAATACTGCGGTCAACATGGCTTTCTGCTGCAAAATTTACTACAACATCAGGCTTTTCTGCTTCAAACAAACTGTAAACAAAATCGCGGTCAGCAATATCGCCTTTAACAAACTTAAAGTTTGGACGATTCATCGCATTCTTTAAACTGCTTAAATTACCCGCATACGTCAGTTTATCCAAACAAATAAATTCATCCTCAGGATGATGCTTAAGCTGATAATATATAAAATTGCTTCCTATAAATCCAGCACCGCCAGTGATGATGAGTTTCATAACTATATACCTCTACCACAAAATTACTTTAATTTTAATGAATTATATTCTTCTTTAGTTCTATAAAATTCTTTTTGTTTCATTCCATTCACAAATAATTCACTAGGAAATTGTACTTTAAATTTATTTTCTTTATAATACCATTTTTTATGCCATTTAATCGATGCAATATTTTCACAAACAATATGAGCATATGTTACATTTACATTTAATATATTATATATATATTCATTAAAAACATATACTCCTTCTCTCCATTTATAACTTCCTCGATATTGTAATTCTCCAACCAATAATCTACCTATAATACATATTTTTTTATTTTCATCGTAGTCAGTATATCCAATAGTTGCAAAAGGAACTTTATTTTCTTTATCTATAACAATAAACAATCCTTGTGTTAAATCATTTACATATTTTTCCTCATACCATTTCTTCTCTAATTCCATAGTTAATTTAAAGGGCTGATTTAAAAACTTATTATTTTCCGGATTGTTACGCCATTCAATTACTTTTCCAAAATATTTAGGGGAAATTTCTTCTAATCGAACATATTTACTTTCTAAAATTAATTTTTTCTGCATACCATAGCTCCCATCTTAAATTAATCAGGTCTAAAAAATTCAACTATATTCTTTTCATTTTTTTCTATCCCTCTCATATAAGCATCATAATCTTTAGCTAAATGACCAATATCCCATGCAATATAACCTTTTTGTGTTAATTTGTAAACTAAAGCTTTAGCACAAGGTCCCAATATAAACACAAATGTCTTTTTGTCGGGGGGGAAGTCTAACGCTGCATTTAATAAATTATCAAATTCACTAAACGCATGAAGATTAGGAGCTTGAATATATTCTCTAGATTTAGCTAGTTCAAAAATATCAAACTGCAATTTATCTAACACCCCCTGTCCAGCTACTATTACAAGCTCCTTATCTTTAAATAATAATTTTACTTTTTTAAAATAATCAGAATAATTATAATCAACCAATACTGTATATAGTTGAGTAAATCCTGCTGCTATATATTGCCTTTCATTATTACAATGTTTTAATAAAAAATTCCTATATTTTGATGCATATAATATATAGAATTTTCTATTAAAATCATTAAAATTAGCAATTGAATGAAAATAATTATAGTTTATACCAACATATAATTTGTCATCATTTTTTTCTAAAATTTCTAACATTATATTTTTTAATCGTTCATCATATTTTTGATATGGATAGTTATTTCCCATCATAATTTCAATATCTGCATCACCAAATCTACAAAAACTTTTAGGGAAATTTAATAATAATTCTATCGTTCTATCATAATTTAAAACATCTAACATATATTCCTTATCATCTTTTTCTTTATCCAAAATTTCATAACGATATATATCCTCTACTGATTTTAAAACATCTAATTTTAAATCTTCATTGACTTCATTCAAATCATATTTCATCAAAAATTTTAAATTTTTAAAAAGTCTTCTTAATGAAAATTTCATAACTTCTCCTCTAACAACAAAATCACTATTCTATTTAAATTCATTAATTTTATCAATAACATAATTTACTTCTTCATCCGTCATTTCATAATACATAGGTATACTTAAAACTGTTCTGCTAATTTCCTCAGCGATTGGCAATTCGCCATGTTTAATTGCTAAATCTTTATAACATTCCTGTTCATGCATAGGTATAGGATAATGTTTCAGTGTTCCAATTCCATTTTCGTTTAAATATTTTTCTAATTCATCACGTTTATCGCAGCGAATAACAAAAACATGATAAATATGCTCAAATTCATCAGTAGATTTTAAAGGAAGTTTTAGTAAAGGATTTTTTATACCTTCAAAATATTTTTTTGCTGTTGCACGCCTATTTTCATTCCACCTATCCAGATTAGGTAATTTTACTCTCAAAAATGCTGCCTGAATTTCATCTAATCTGCTATTAACACCTTTATAAATATTATGATATTTATAATCAGAACCATAATTTCCTAAAGCCCTAACTTTATCTGCCAGTTCTTTATTATTAGTAGTTACACAACCGCCATCTCCAAGAGCTCCTAAATTTTTACCGGGATAAAAACTAAATCCGGCAGCGTCACCTAAAGAACCAGCTTTTTTACCTTTGTATTTTGCTCCATGAGCTTGTGCTGCGTCTTCTATAACTTTTAAATTATGCTTTTTAGCGATAACATTAATTGCTTCCATATCCGCAGTCCGCCCTTGCAAATGTACCGCTATAATTGCCTTGGTGTTAGATGTTATTTTTTCTTCTATTCTACTTGAATTTATATTAAATGTTTCTATTTCAGGTTCTACAAATACAGGTTTTGCTCCAGTATATGAAACTGCTAATGCAGTAGCAATGTAAGTATTTGACGGTACTATAACTTCATCACCATTACCTATATTCATAGCTTTTAAGATTAAAAATAGTGCATCTAATCCAGTAGCTACACCAACGCAATACTTTACTCCACAGTATTCAGCAAATTCTTCTTCAAATTTTCTACATTCATCCCCCTGTATAAAATAACTTTTATCTAAAACGCGGTTATATGCAGAATCTAATTCTTGTCTAATTTCATTATGCATTGGCAAAAAAGTTGCAAATGGTACTTTCATTTTTATTCTCCTTTATTTACCTTAACAAAATTCAAAAATTCATCATAGTTTCTTATATAATCATTTTCGTCATATAACTCGGATGCCAAAACCATTAAAACAGCATCATTAGAAAAATCATACATTTCACGCCACATATTATTAGCTACATACAGTCCTTCATAAGGCTTTTCTAAAGGTATAATTTTCTTTTCTTGTCCATTATCTAAAAGTATTTTGCAGCTTCCATGTATACAAACTAAAATTTGTTCTAAAGATTTATGTGCATGATGACCGCGCACTACGCCTTTAGCAGTATCATACATATAATAAACACGCTTAATTTTAAAAGGTATATCTTTAAATTCTTCCAATGCCACAAGTTGCCCACGTTCATCGCCATGTGGCTGAAAAACATATTTAATTACCTGCATTAATATCTCTCCTATTTTATTTTAATCAAATTGTAAAAGTAACTGTACACAATATTATTATTCAAATTATTATTATTCAAATTATTATTATTCAAAAATTTCTCAACTTGTTTTCTTTTATATTTGAATATTTTCTTATCTATTAAGCAAGCATTAAACACCTTATAAATTAATTTTAAAAAAATATTTATATTTGGCAAATCAAAATATGTAGCACAATATGCATATTTAACATACCAATCATCATTAATAACTTTCATTAATTTATAAAAATTATATATATCTATTTTTATTTTATTTTCAAATTTTTTATTAGGATTTGTTGAAATACCGCTATCGGCTTCATACCAAATTATAAATTCATTAAAATAATATATCTGATGTTTATTTAATGCAAATAATTGAACAACTACATCTTCTGTATAAATAACAACATTTTTAATTATATCTAAATATTTATATAGCAATTTAGTTTCATAAAGAAGTGATGCACCTAAAATAAAATCTCTATAATATATTTGATATTTTACTATTTTTTCAAAATCGTATAAATTATCATTTGTATATATATTATTAAAAACAGGTGCGCGTTTTTGTAAAATATTTATACCTGTAGAGTTATATGTATAATACACAGCATCAGCAAAAACAATGTCAGCAGCATTTTGGTTAGCAAAAGCAATTAAATTTTTTAGCGTAGTTTCACAATATAAACAATCACCTGGACTAATCGGCTTAATATACTTACCATCAGCTAATTTTATTGCTTTAAATATATTTTTTACAGTACCTTTATTATCTTTATTTAAACACAATTTATAATCTTGAAAATTAAATCTTTTAAAATAATTACAAATGAAATCTTTGTGATTATCAACCGATCCGTCATCAGCAATAATCACCTCAAAGCTACATCCATCTTGATTTAGTAATGAATTAAGAGTTATTGCCAATTTATTAATATCTGAATTATATGTACAACATATTATTGATACATCATATTTTTTCATTTTCATTATTCCCTACATTAAAATTTTTAATATAATATGCTTTTTCTTTAAATTCACTGTACTATAAAACTATATTTTTTAAAAACGGATTTTTTTTATCCTTTTCAGATAATATCGGGGTTTCTAAGCCCCATTCTACACCGATATCCGGGTCATTCCACCGTATGCCTGCATCAGCTTCCGGTGCATAGTAGTTATCCGCTTTATACAAAAACTCTACATCGTCAGTTAACGTTACAAAGCCATGCCCAAATCCACGTGGAATTAAAAGCTGTTTTTTGTTTTCAGCACTAAGTTCTACGCCTACCCATTGTTTAAAAGTAGGACTGTTTTTGCGTAAATCAACTGCTACATCAAGCACTGCACCTTTTACACAGCGCACAAGCTTTGCCTGAGCTTTTTCGCCTTTTTGAAAATGTATACCGCGAAGCGTGCCTTTTACCGTACTTTTAGAATGATTATCCTGTACAAAATCATAAAAAAGCCCTGCCTCTTCCATTTTCTTTTTATTCCAGCTTTCCATAAAAAAGCCTCGGTTATCGCCAAATACATCTGGCTCTATTATTACTACGCCATCAAGCTTTGTTTTAGTTATTTTCATAATTATATGCCTCTAAAAATTAATATTTTATCTTTCCGTCTGCTACTTTTTTAAGGTACTGCCCATAAGGTGCTTTACCATATTTTTCTGCGCTTTCCAACAGCTGCTCTTTTGTTATCCAGCCATTGTTGTAGGCAATTTCTTCAAGCACGGCAATGGGAATTCCGGTTCTTGTTTCTACAGCTTTTACAAATTCTGCCGCTTCGTTTAAGCTGTCTACCGTTCCAGTATCAAGCCATGCATAACCGCGTCCTAAAGTAATTACATTCAATTTATCATTTTGCAGATAAATTTTGTTTAAATCAGTAATTTCCAGTTCGCCGCGAGCGGATGGCTTAAGTGTTTTAGCATACTTACAAACATTGTTATCATAAAAATATAAGCCGGTTACTGCATAGTTGCTTTTAGGCTGCACAGGCTTTTCTTCAATAGATACTGCTTTGCCGTCAGCGTCAAATTCGACAACACCAAAACGTTCCGGGTCATCTACATAATAACCAAAGACGGTCGCACCAGTTTTATTACTCGCAGCTTGTTTTAAATGCTTGCTTAAACCTGCACCGTAAAAAATGTTATCTCCTAAAATTAAAGCACAGCTATCGTTGCCTACAAATTCTTCACCCAAAATAAAGGCTTGTGCCAAACCATCTGGTGAAGGCTGTACTTTAAAACTTAATTTAAGCCCGTATCTTTCGCCTGTACCTAATAATTTTTCAAAGTTTGGCAAATCATGCGGCGTAGAAATTATTAAAATCTCTCTGATACCTGCCAGCATTAAAGTAGATAACGGATAATAAATCATCGGTTTGTTATATATTGGCAATAACTGTTTACTTGTAACCATGGTCAGCGGATAAAGACGTGTACCGCTGCCGCCTGCTAAAATTATGCCTTTCATAAATCATTACTCCTTATAAAATTTATTAACAAACTTTTCTATATCATACATATATTTAACATTTTGCCTTATCTTATCATCGCTCCAATTCCACCATTTTATTTTTAACAATTTATCTATAATTTCCTGTGAAAATCTATATTTAACAATTCTATCAACGCCCACAACAATCGCATAGGGGGGGACATCGCGTCTTATTATACTCCCAGCTCCGATTACTGCACCATCACCAATAGTAACCCCCTCAAAAATTATGCAATTTGCACCAATCCAAACATCATTGCCTATTGTTACACTATTGCTTGGATCATCGCCATATTTCTTCTCTAAACATTCATCTATCATATCAAAATTTTTATATTGCAAAATTGGGCTTGTTGTTACAAAAGACATTATATGATTATTACGTACTATTTCCGTCCCCTCTCCGATTGATGAAAACGCTCCTACTTCTTTTAAAAAAGTAATGCCAAGCTCTGAATAACCATATGTATATTTACCTATTTTTATATTTCTATAGATATAATTCCAATATCTATCTAAATCACCACGCCATCCATATATCTTTTTTGACCTTTTATATATGTACTTAGGACAAGTAGCAGTGCCTCTTATTCTCCTAATTACATAACATAATATCCTATCAAACAAAGAAATTTTTATTTCATCTATACCTATTTTCATTTTCATCATCCTTCATAATTATGCAACTAAAAAACAAATACAAAAAAATTAATTTGCACTGCTCAGTTAAAGAATATTCAAATATACTTGTACCTATAAAACACAATGTCCACCCTAATAAAATAATTTTTTCCAAATTAAGAATTTCTGTAATGCCATTAAAATTTTTATATAAGCTTTGTATTAATATCGAAACAATTAAAATAATGCCTGGAATACCGCCAAACATTCCAACTGAAAGAATAAAATTATGTGGATCTCTAAAATTATGTTTAAATAAAGACTCAACATAATATTCTGGCAACTTTGTGCAAACCTCAAACCCTGTAGGACCAACTCCAAAAAAAGGATTATCCTTTAAGATATTTATTGATAAATTCCACATCTCAAAACGCATACCTTCGCTAGTTCCTGCACGCCATGTTTCATGATTCGCAAGCAATAAAATTTTATGAGTTAATATATTATCAGGAAATATTATCCCCATAAGTACTGTTCCCAAAATTGGTAAAAGTATAACTAAGCTTAACAGTATTTTAGCACTCTTACTATTTCTTTTTATTGCAAAACTAAGTAATAAAATTATAATTGAAAACAGTGCAATTAATATTGCTCCTCTTGATGCCGTAAGTAATAAAGCAATACCGAAAAAAATATTTCCAGCAAAATATTTTTTATCTATTTTTTTTAAAGTTTCAAGTTTATATAAAAATATTGCAAATGTTGTTACCAACAATACAGCAATAATAAATCCAACAAAATTAGGATCTAAATTTCTTGATATAGATAGCAATCTAGGTACATCATTAAACAAATACAAATGTATATTTTCAGTTCTATTTCTGAAAATATGAAAGAACCAATCTAAATTATTTCCCAAAATAACCTCTAAATATCCCAAAAAAGTAAATATCGTACCAACAGATAAAAATTTTATAATAAAATTTTTAAACCCTATCACTGGAATAATTAAAGAAGCAGCTAAAAATAATAAAAAATATTTTATATCTTTTTCTATAAAACTACTAGTATAATTTAAAAAATCGTTATATGTTAAAACAACACTAACAAAAATCCAACCAAAAAATAACATTATCGTGATAAATAACTTATTTTTAGTTATGTTTCGCCAGTGAAACGCTAAATAAATTAAGGAAAAATAACCTAAAATTGATGTTGAACTTGATATAGGATAAAAGCAAGAAACAATTGCCAAAATCATTATAAAATTCAAAACATAAATATTGTCAATAATATTAATTATTTTTTCCTTCAAATTTACCATCTCGTCCCATAATAAAGTCTCTAAACGCAAACCATTCATAAACAGCATAATATATATATTTTTTATTTACTAATACACCTTTTAAATATCGCCGTAATATTCTTATTGGTATAACAAAAAAGTTATTTATCCAAAACATAATCTTATATGGAAATTTCATGTATTTTTGAGAAACCAATAATTTATTGCGCCATTGATAATACAGTTTTAAATTAGATAATTTTTTAGTACTAATACTTTCTTTGTGCCATACTTTAGCTTTAGCTGAAACAATTAATCTTATATTCCGCTTTTTCAATTCCAGAGAATAAGCTATGTCTTCAACATATAAAAAATATCTTTCGTCAATTAAAGTATATCTAAATATATCAGCCCTTCCAAATAAGCTACATCCGCTAAGCCAAGGTACTTCATAATCTTCTTGTCTGATTTTCTCAGATTTACTACATTCGAAATTTAAAAAATTATCTAGTTCATAAGTATCATACAGGATTACATCTTTATTATAATAATCATAAACAGATGCACCTAACATTATATTTGACTTATCATAAGATTTTAACAATTCTTTCAAACAATTTTCATCAACAACAGTATCATTGTTCAATACCCAAATATATTCCGCATTGTTATTTAGCGCATACTTTATCCCAATATTATTTCCGGCTGCATATCCATTATTTTCATTGTTAAATATCAAATGAACAGTTTTATCATTTTCATATAATTCATTAAATACAGTACAACTATCATCCTGTGAAAAATTATCAACCAGAACAATTTTTAAATCTATATCATCTAAATTCATCTTTTTTAATGAATCAATACACTCAATAGTATCCATGGGTGCTTTATAGTTCAATAAAATTACATAGACTTTAATTAGTTGCATTTTTATCACTCACAAAATTATAATAATCATTTAAAATTTCTTGTATATTATTTTTAAAGGTATAATACTTTCTTGTTTTATCCATACCAGACTTACTAATTTGGTAACGTTTATCAGGTTCGGCTAAATAATATTTTACTTTTTTAATTAAATCCTCCATATCATTACTATCATAAATAACTAAATCCTGTTTATCAATCAAATCAATTCCGGTAAAATCCTGATTATCACAAAGTTGAAAATTTCCATTACCCAAAATTTCAAAAGTTCTTGGGTTTGGTCCAAAATGAATATCTTGATGAATATTAATGCAAATTTTCGATTTACCATAAAGTTCGTTGGCTTCTACAGGAGTTATATAGCTATTATTAATATAAGAAAATAAAGCAGGATACTTATTTTTAAATTTTAATGCTCCTATAATCCTTTGATACCCATGCTTATTATGCCAGAAATGCCCATAAATAAGCATTTTTTTCTTTTCACTCTGGCAATATTCTGCCAATTCATTTAAAATTCTTAAACGTTTATCGTCAGCTACACCTACAAAGCAAATATCAATAGGGCGTTTTTCATCAGATTTCAAAGCCACGTTATTACAAAAAATCAAATTATCGCAGCCGAAAGGTAAAAATGCTGCTTGTTCTACACCTGAATAATTACTTTTAATATATTCCAAATCATGATATTCAAACACATATAGCTTATCAATGCTATGTAATAAATTTTGATTAACTTGCATAGTTTTTATAGAATCTAACAACCATACAATAGTATTATTTTCTTCAAAATATGGAATAAACTTTTCTTGTAAATAATTACCAATATCAGAAAAATCTGCTATTACCAATATAAAATCAGGTTTAAGTGTGTTAATTTTTCTATTCAATTCTTTAAGTAATTTATCAGAATATTCATTTTCATAATTTTTTATACCTGCTTTATAAGCTATTTTTTTTAGCCCAGTAAGTTCATGTGAAAATATACCTATTTTAAAAAAATCTACATTTTCACAACCGTTAGCCATAAACGCAGCTTTAAATCCATGTTCATACCGATAATATGCTTCACTTAGCAAAATTAATACTTTCATAACTACACCTTTTTTATAGTTTCTATTTTTTTTAACAATCTTTTTATATTAATTTCATAACTAAACTCATTTAAAACAAACTCTTGTGCAGATTTTACTTTTTCCGTAATTTTTTCATCCAGCATCGCCTGCTCTATTTCTTTAGCCCATACGTCACTGTCAAATGAATCTACTACTTTTCCATAATGTTCATTATCTGTAAGATCATTAACTACTAATCCATAATTAGATAACAACAAATAATTTTTATGATATAAAGCTTCTAATGCAGCTATTCCAAAACTTTCATGTCTGCTTGTTAAACAGAAAATTTTAGATTTAGCGTAATAACTATACAACAAAGTCCTATCACTTATATTGCCTGTAAGAAAAATTATATCTTTAAGGAGTTTATTTTCGCTTTGAATTTCCTCTAAAAATTTTTTAAACTCTACAGTATATGGACCAATTAAATAAATTTTCCATTGTTTCAAAATTTCTGGCTTTATTTTATTTAAAGCTTTAATTAATAATTCACTATTTTTCTCAAAACTACCTATTCTGGCTACATGAAGTAATATATTTTCCTTTTTCTTGTAGATACTTTGATTTTCTAACAATTTTAATCCATTTGGAAAATATAATAATCTATTTTGAAACATAATATTATCTTTTAAATTCTTATAATAATCATAAGTTTCAACTGAAAACAAATCTACATATTGAGATTTAAATCTCTCGAAAAAATTTTTTATTTTTCTCAAAAAATTATTTTCATAAAAATGCCTGTACCCCCCCCATTCCCATATCTAATTTAGACCAAATAATTATCTTTGGATTATATTTTTTGCAATAGTAGGAGTATTTATATAAATTAGTTCCATAATTATAAAAATTAACAACATCATATTTATGTATATTTCGCTTTATAAAATCTATTATTATTTCTCTATTTTTGTGATCGTCTCTTGCATTCTCACCAATACATATTAAATTGCAATACTTCTCAAAATCAATATTACTAATTATATGATCAGATTTCAAATAAGCAATAGTACTTTCCCAACCATCACATTTTCCAATAGTAAATGGTATCATACCTACATCTTTACTAAACATTAATTCATCACCAGCTCTAGTTATAGTAATAAATTTTTTCTTTTCACTTCTCATTAACTATCAGCCTCTTTAACAACTTTTCCCATTTATCCCAAACTTTTTGTGGCGCATATTCCGCCATAGCAGCTCTAGCTGCCGTACCCAATTCTATACGTAATTGTTGGTTATTCATTAATTTATCCAAAGCAGCTGCTAAACATTCTGCTCCATCATCACATAAAATTCCATTTTTTCCATCTTTAATTAATTCATTAACAGCAGAACAATTTTTAAACCCAATAGCAGGCAAACCAACACTCATTCCTTCTGCTAAAGCCATGCCAAACCCTTCATATGCACTAGGGAAAGCAAAGATATCCGCTTCTTTTAAAACCTGCGGCACTTTATCTGTAGAGCCTTTTAAAAATACTTTTTGTTCCAACTTATTCGATTTTATTAAATGTTCGAGTTCTAAATAATATGCTTTTTTATCTGATGCCCCCCAAAGTTCAACAATCCAATTATGATATTTAGAATTCAGTTTGGCAAAAGCTTCTATTAAAAGATGCGGTCTTTTATGATTTTTAGTTAATCTGCCAACAAAAATAATTTTATAAACATCTTTATTTGCTGATAAATCAGCACTAAAATCAAACTGCGGAATTGCATTACCAATTGTTATTGTTTTTGCATTAGGCAAATGTTTTTTTATATGTTCTTCAAATGAGGGCATTAACACTTGGTTAATAGTACTTTTTTCAATAGCCGGTATTTCTTCCAACGGATAAGTTTGGAAATAATCCTCTGGATCTCCATGGGACATAGTTATAACAGGTATACCTACTTCCAAATCACAAATTAATGCTTTACTGGCAGCAGGTTGAAAAGAAACTATAATATCCGGTTTTATATTACTTAATAATTCTTTTAAGTTGCCAAGTAAATACTTCTTTGTAAAATCATTATTTACAGTACGCGCTTTAATTTTGCTGAAAGAACGCAAAATTTCTCTTTTTACCTTCATATATAATGGAAAATCTATACTTTTTCCATTATAATGTCTTAAATCATAACATTTTACTTTATCATTAATATGGTAAAAAAAATCTCCTATTTTTTCATCACTGTAAATTAAAACTACTTCATGTCCACGTCTTGTCATCTCATTGGCAAAATTAGCAGTAACTTTAGCTAATCCACCACTATCATCAACCATTTTTGTGAAATTAGCTAATAATATTTTCATTGTTTCCCTCCATTATTGAATAAAATTTCAATAATATTTTTAATTAAATTTCCCTGACTGTATTTTTCATTAGCACCTAATAATCCAGCTCTATATCCATCTGACATAGAAGTAAAATTATTAACAAAACATTCAAGTTGTTTACTAAATACTTCTATACTATCTAATTTAACTGCTTCTCCTATTTTAAATTCTGCAAGTACCTCTGGACTCATTTCAGCGGATTGCAAAACCGGTTTAAAATAACCGATAGCGGTAAAAAGCATAGCGCTTGGCTGATATCTGTAGCGTTCTGCTCCATATGGCATTAAAATTGTATCACAATCCATTAACGCCTGCTGCCATTCTATACCAAGCAAATTTTTATGTAAAAATTTTATATTTTTATTACTTTCATATAATTTTGCTAGTCTTTCAAAATCATCAGAATCTTCTTTCGTTGCCGTAGCTCCCTGTACTAATAATTCTACCGAAGTTTTAAATTCCGCTTTAGCGAAAGCCTCTAAAAAGAATTCCAGATTTTTTTCTTTACGGTATTGTCCAAAAAATCCTAATCGCAAAGGCTTATGTACTGCAAATTCCGGTTTAACATTCAAATCAAAAGGTATGTATACCGGCGGCAATATTGTATGAAAGTTCGGGCAATCAGCAAGCTCAGGAAATTCTGTCTGCATTCCTAATGCCGCTATATGCACATTTTTGTAATTCCTTAAAGAGCGTACTCCATTTACAAATTTGTCCCTGTCACTTGGCATAATACCATGCATCATAAATAGTACCGGCACTACAGAGTCTTTTAATTTGCTTTGCTTGAGCGACCTTATTCCACGCCAACTCGAGGTTGGTATTATAATAGCATCGCACAATCCAACTTTAGCTTTTTCATAAGCTGAATTAAACCATGCAACACGGCGTTTTTCTCTTAAAACAGATAACCATATTTTCTTTAATTTGCTTACTCCGGCATAGCTTACTGCTTCGCCGCCATCAAGATATTCTATATCAGTTTTATAATCAAGTTTAAATGGATAATTTCGAGGAACAAAAAATACCGGTTTATGACCTTGTTTTTTCATTTCTTCTACCAGTATTCTATCAAACTCAACTTCATGTCCTGCAGGCATTACAATGCTTTCCAAGATAGCTATTTTCATTTATTTTCACCTTTTCTCTGCAATTCAAGTAATTTTAAATATTTCATTAGAGTGTAAAAAAAATGATTTAAAGACATCACTAACCCCATAAGTCCATCTAAAAATCCTTTTTTTAATATACCCATTTGTATAAATCCAAAAGTTGCATGGAATAAAGCTTTTGTTAAAGTTGTTTTTTCCCCATTTCCATAAGCATTTTCAGCCCAAATGGTTGTATATTGGTCAAACTTTTTAAGCCATTGTTCCCAACTAGTATAAGTATAATGTTCTACATACCCTGGTAATATTTCAAACCTATCTTCGCAAATAGGACGCTCGTGCACTTTATTAACCCATTTTACATGTCGTGTTTTAAAAAGGCGTAGCACAAAATCCGGCTTTAAAACTCCATAATTAAATTTTCTGCCAAAGGCAACTGATTTTCTTTTTATTCTATATTGTATATTATCATCTTTTTCTATAACTTTTTTTATTGCGTTTATAAGTTCATCATTTAGCCTTTCATCTGCATCCAAATATAAAACCCAAGGAGTTGTTACATATTGCAAAGCAAAATTACGCTGCGCAGAAAAGTCATTATCCCAAGAACGAAAAATAACTTTGGCGCCTGCTGCTCTTGCAAATTCTACAGTTTTATCATTACTGCCTGAATCTATTATTAAAACTTCATCAGTACATTTTTTTGCATTAGTTATAACTTCAACTATATTTTGTTCTTCATTTTTAGTTAGAATAACTACTGTTATTTTATCCATTTTATCCTCTATTCACAAATTATTTCTCTTGTAAATTATTATATCATAGTAACATTAAACTTAAAATCTCTTTACTTAATATTCTCATCCAACTATAATTATATTATAAAGGTTTTCAGCTTTAATACTAACTAATCAAGAGAGGATTTCTTAATGATTAATTATTTAATTACTATATTATCAATATATATGCTTTCCTATATTTTTTATATTTCTGTATCACATGGATTAGGCCGCAAAGCAGAATATTTGCAATTAAGGCGTTTTATTCCTTGCGCAATCTTAGCAATATTGCCTATAGCTTTGGCTAACCTATCTCTATTATCACCATTATTTATCTCCAGTTTTATTACAGGTTTGTTTTGGATAATTACCTATCCTTTATTATATTTTTTTACATACCGCAAAAATTCATCAGATTTTGGATTTCACTTAGATATAGTTTTTGGTTTATATATAATCGGTTGGTTAAGTGGATTAAAAATTTTAATTATAAATTTTAACTTCTTTCCTGTTCTGACAATGACTATTATTTCAAGTATAGAATTTATTATTTTATTAATTCCTTTATCTCAATGGATATATTACTTTCTTTATGGCTCTTGTATTACCGAAACAGGAATAACAATGATTCAAGAAAGCTATTTTAACGAGATAATCGAATTTTTCAAATCATTTTCATTTAAGTTAAATACATTAATTATAATTTTTTTGACAATCGTTTATTCATTTTTATTAAATCTAAATTTATTAATACCAAATATAAATTTAGATTTAATATCGCTTATATTCATTGCTTTTACAACAATATTTTTATCATACTACATTTGGAAAAATGGCAACAGTGCAAAAAAACAGGGTGTTTTTGTACGTACAGGCATTATTAAATTATACAAAGATGTTAAATCATATTTGCAATCCATACATCTTTATAAAGATAACTTAAAAGAACGCTTAAAAACATTACAAGTTTATCCTAATAAACCATCTTTTGATAAACCATCTACGATTATTATGATAATTGGTGAATCTGCGTCACGCGATTACATGAAAGCTTTTACAGATTATCCAGAAGAAACTACTCCTTGGCTTTCAGAAAAGAAAGATGACTATCATTTTATTTTATATCCACATGCCTATTCCTGTATACCTCATACAGCTACTTGCTTGGCCAATGCTTTAACAGAAATTAATCAATATAACACTAAAGAATTTTATGCTTCTTGCTCTATAATTGATATTGCCCATAAAGCCGGTTATACTACTAAATGGTATAGCAATCAGGGCAATTTGGGAACTTCTTCCACAGCTGTAACAGTAGTTGCAGAAACATGTTCTATAGCCAAATGGACAAAGCAAAATCTTAATCAGGTGCAATATGATGAAGCATTATTGGCGTATCTTGATGAAATAGATCCTACAAAAAATAATTTTGTTATATTCCACCTAAAAGGCAGTCATTTTAATTTTATTAATCGTTATCCACAAAATTTTGCCAAATTTAGTAAACCCAATAAATATGATCTAATTCCTAATTATATAGACTCCATTGCTTACACCGACTTTATTTTAAAAAAAATATGGGAATATGGTAAAGAAAAGCTAAATCTTCAATCTATGATATATTTTTCTGATCATGCTACAATACCAGACAAACGCCGTTCTCCTAATTTTGACGGATTTGGTGCTGTACATATACCAATGTTCACTTATTTTTCTGATGAATATATTGAAAAGCATAGCAATGTTTACAATACATTAATCAAAAACCAAAATAAATATTTTACAAATGATCTTATTTATGAATTAATGTGTGGTATCTTTGATATAAAATCAAATCATTACGACGAAACAAACAGTTTGGCCTCATTACAATATAAATATACAAAAGATATATTAAAAACAAATATGGGAACTTTAAGCTTAAGTGAAGATAAAAGCTAATTTCTCTAAAGGAGTTATTTGTAATGAATTCAAATGATATTATTAATCTTAATACGGCTCAATTATACGGTAAAGGATCTCATAAAAAATGCTTTATACATCCTCAAAATGCAAATCTTTGTATTAAAGTTCCTTATAACGAAGGCGGTAAAATAGATCTTTTGCGAGAAATTAGATATCTTAATATCTTAAAAAAACGCGATAAAGACTACTCTATTTTACCAAAATATTATGGTGAAATATTAACATCTTTTGGAACAGGTTATGTTTTTGAATTGATTAAAGATTATAATAATGACACGTCTATTACTTTAGAAGATATCTTAAAAAACAGTGTTCTATTTGCAAAAATGTATTCAACGGTAGAAATATTATTGAAATCTCTAAAATCAGCATTATTTAACAACGAAATTATCACTATGGGAATATTTCCCGAAAACATTATTTTTCAAAAAATTTCTTCAGACGAATATCGTGTCCGTATCGTAAATGATATGGGCAGTGGCGTACTAATCCCATTAGAATATTATTTTAGCTATTTTGCAAAAGCAAAAATTACAAGACGATGGAATGAATTTATTAATACATTATTATTACAATATAATACAGAAATAACAAAAAAACTAATTAAATCAATTAAATAACAAAAACTCTGTTTTAAGCAATTGCTTAAAACAGAGTTTTTGTCTTACATTATTTTACCGTTTTTTAATATTCGCCATGCCGTTACTTTCTTAGCGGCGTCAGCGCGGTCTTTAATGGAATCCGGGGTTTTAGCGTTAAGGTCGTAAATTTTATCTTCCCACGCATAGAAGCGGTGGTTAAATACAGGTTTATCGTTTACAAAAAGGCTGGGCAAAATGCTGCTGTACTGCATAGCTGGCTTACCGGCAATTTCTGCCAGTGTCGGCAATATTTGCATAGCACAGCCGGTTGCGTTGCTTGGCAGCCAGTCTTTTTGCACGCCTTGCCCGTAAATAATACAAGGTATAGCAGAATACGTTTTATCGTCAACGTCCTTACTGAAAGTAAAGCGTTCCGCATGATCGCCGGTTACTACAAACAAGGTATCCGGTTTTAATTTTTCTGTGCTGCGAACAAAACTACCCATTGCCATATCAGCGTACCAAATATGCCCAAGTTCAATTATTTTTTCATTGTCGGCAGCAATATCATCCGGCAGGTTTTGCAAAACTTTGTTTTTGTCAAAACCTTCTTTGCCTACATCAATAGTATAAGGCGGATGATTGGTGGTTGTCAAAATAATATGAAATGTTTTCTGCGCAGGATGACCTTCAATATACTGATATACCTGTTCAAACAATGTTTTATCCGGGCAGCCCCAGGAGTTGCCGCCGCTGTATTTAAAATCACTGGCGCAATAGCACTCGTCAAAATTTTGTGCAAGCACATAGTTTTTAATATCACGCCACGAAGGCATGCCACCATACCAAAATACCGTTCTGTACCCGGCATCTTTCATAATTTTTCCAATACCAGTGGCATACTGGCTTTTATAGCTTTCCGGCATACTTTCTTCCGTAATGCCTGCTTCTGCAAGGCCTGTTACAAAGCCGTTAACTGCCGGCATAGTGCCGCTGCCATGTGCAAGCATAAGCGCCGTTGTACAGCTTTTATCACTGTTTATCATACGCAGGGCTTCATTAGTAAGTCCCATGGGCTGATATTTCGGCAGCATAGGCCACAGGGCATAGCTCTCGCCTAAAATTACAATTACATTTTCCGGCTGATTTGCAAGTTTAGGCTCGTCAACCGTTCTGATAAAAGCATCTTCAATATTATCTGCCTGCGGATTGCCGCCGAGAACCGTGATTTCTTTGCGAAGTTCTTC
>ENA-OWRJ01000727-OWRJ01000727.1-human-gut-metagenome-genome-assembly--contig:-NODE-727-length-41124-cov-3.808152_pt1 | contig 41124 bp, 29 predicted proteins | sample MGYA00248269_ERZ651897 | MGnify/ENA primary metagenome ERZ651897 (study PRJEB26924, sample SAMEA4378252) | human gut metagenome | biome: human gut; feature: human-associated habitat; material: faeces...
TGCGCAACTGCGCGCGGAGGTTATACCCCGTGGCCCCAGCCTCCTGCGCTGCTCTGCTCGAAACGTAAAACTGAAGGTGAAGCATGTAAGGTCTCGGCCTTATGGCCGGGACCTCATTTGTTTGCTGAGATTTTTCTAGGACAGCGAGAGTAGTTAAAAAAGCCCCGCGCGAAATGAGCTAGTTGAGGAGTTGGGCCATGGCGTTGACGAATTTTTGTACTTGGAGGGTGGGCTCGAGCGGGTAGTGCAAGAAGACCGGCACCTCGCGGCCACATAGGAACGGCACGCCTACAAAAGCCGGGTGCACGCCCGACCATGCGCCGCAGGTGAGCACCGCGTCGCCCTTTTCCTCCGCCTCGTTAAAGAGCGCAAAGTCAAAACTGTCCACGTCGATCACGTCCACGCCGCCATCGGCCAAAAGATCGATGCGCAGGCTGTCCATGGCGTCGTTGCCGTGGCGCAGTACGCGCAGACGCATACCCTCCAAGTCGGCAACCGTAATGCGATTCTTGCGCGCCAGCGGGCTCGTGCGCGGCAGATCGATATAAAACGGCACGTTGACAATGCGGAGCTTTTGGCAGGCATCACCCCAGCGTGGGGTAGAAAAACTCGATTGCACCACATCGACCTCGCGGCCCAAGCTACGCATGACGGTCTCGCGCTCGTCGTAGAGATCGCTTACCGGCACGATTTCAAATCGCAGCGACGGTTCCAGATCGTGGATGCCCGACCACATCGACAGCGTTTGGCGCCCCGGGCACATCATCGACACGCCCAGGCGCACGGCACCGCCATCGCCCGCCGCGCGTCGGGCACGGCGCAGCGCGTCCTCGGACTGCCGCATGATCGAGCGCGCGTCGTCCACCAGTAGTGCGCCGGCCGGCGTCACTTTGACGCCCGAGTGCGAGCGTTCGAACAGCGTGATGCCGAACTCGGCCTCGAAGCCCGACACCTGTTTGACGAGTGCCGGGGTCGACACGCGCAGTTTTGCCGCGGCGCGCGAGAAGCTTCCCAGCTCAGCGGCGGCCGCTATGGCCTCGAGTCGTCGTTCGTACACGTCAATCTCCCGTTTACAGACGTATGGACATGCGCTGCCGAAGGGGGTCGTTTTGGCAGGTCACACACTCAATTAAGAACAAATTGCCTTGCGTGCTGTAAACCATAGGTTTACGCCATTCTAACAAATATGCAATTCACCTGCGCAAATGCAAAGCATACGATAACCAGCGAAAACCACGTGGGTCGATTAATGGGAGCGACCCACCGGGAGGCACAAGAAGGGAAGTTCCTATGAGCAACTGGCTTAAGCTCGAGGGCGATGTCTGCGCTGTGACCGGCGCACTCGGCGGCATGGGCGTCGAGATCTGCCGCGAGTTCGCCCGCAACGGCGCCAACGTCGTCCTGCTCGACCTGGACGAGGAGAAGGTCAAGGCCGCTGCCGCCGACCTTGCTGCCGAGTTTGGCATCCACGCCGAGGGTTACAAGATGAACGCCACCGACGAGGCCGAGGTTCAGGCCGCCGTCGACGCCACCATCGCCAACTTCGGCCGCGTCGACGTTCTCGTCAACACCGCCGGCATCCTGCGCTTCGCCGCTATGGAGGACCTGCCGCTCTCCGACTGGAACGAGGTCATCAACGTCAACCTCACCGGCTACTTCATCACCTCGCAGCGCTTTGGTCGCGAGATGATCAAGGCCGGCCAGGGCCGCCTGGTGCACATCTCGACCGTCGCCAGCCACTCTCCCGAGACGTTCTCGGGCGTGTACAGCTCCACCAAGGCCGGCGTCAACATGATGTCCAAGATGCTGGCCGCCGAGTGGGGCCCCTACGGCGTGCGCTCCAACTGCGTCGAGCCCTGCTTTGTCAAGACCCCCATGTCGGCGAGCTTTTACGCTGACCCCGAGGTCGAGAAGAGCCGCAGCCGCCTCATCGCCGCGCGTCGCATCGGCGAGGTCAGCGATATCGCCAACGCCGTCATGTTCCTGGCGTCCACGCGCTCAGACTTTACCACCGGCGACGCCATCAAGGTCGACGGCGGCTTCTCCAACATGATGGGCGACCTCACCGCCAAGCCCGGCGGCCGTCGCGCCTATGCCGACAACTATCTTAAGAACAAGGGCGTCGAGCTCTGGTCCGATGAGTCCGGCGTCGCAAAGCCGACTGACCAGTAAACAAGCCCGGTAGAAAGGGACGCGTGGCAAGCACCTAGGCGGCGTTTGCCCCTCCCCTCCCCCGTATCGATTAGAAAGAGTCCAATGGCTTCCACCAACTCCAACAAGGGTCGCGCCGTCGTGCTTTCCGCCGCGTGCGTCACCATGTTCTTCATCAGCTCCATCGCGCTGTATTCCGTTGTGAGCAAGAACCTGCTCGCCGTCTATCCCGAGTGGTCCAGCGCTCTTACCTGGGCCTTCCCGGTCTTTCAGACCATCATGGCCGTGACGGGCATCTTCGCCGGCCGCATCTCCGATAAGATCGGCCCGCGCAACGTCGTGATCGCTGCCGCCGTGTGCTACGGCGTGGGCTGGTTCATGTCCGGCACCGTCACCGAGCCGTGGCAGTTCTACCTGTGGTTCTCGCTCGTCGCCGCCATCGGCAACGGCCTGGGCTACAACCCCGCGCTCACCACCGGCCAAAAGTGGTTCATCGACAAAAAGGGCCTCGCCTCCGGCATCACCCTGGCCGCTTCGACCGCCGGCCCCGCCGTGCTGTCCCCGGTGCTCGCCTCGCTGCTCATCCCGAGCCTTGGCATCTTTGGCGCCCTTAAGGCACTCGGCGTCATCTTCTTTGTGGCGATCGCCGCCTCCGCCCTGTTCCTGAAGGCCCCCGAGGCCGGTTGGCTGCCCGAGGGCTTCGAGGCCCCCAAGGGCGGCGCGCACGCCGGCACCTTCGGCGACCTCACCCCGGGCGAGATGGTCAAAACCCCGCGCTTCTGGGTCCTCATCGCCACCTTCGCCTTCGCCGCCACCGCGGGCACCCTGCTCGTGGGCAAGGTTGCCTCCATCGCCGCTGTCCAGCTCTTCGCCGACCCCACGAGCGCCGCGGCCGTCGCCCTCGGCGGCGTGGTCGTCTCCGTCAACACCTGCGCCAACCTGGTCGGCCGTCTGTCCTTTGGCCAGATCATCGACAAGCTCGGCGCCTACAAGTCGCTGCTCATCAGCCTTGTCGTCACCATCGTCGCGCTCGTCATCATGTCGATGAGCTTTACGCAGAGCATGTTCTTTGTGGCGCTCGCCCTGCTCGGCTTTAGCTTTGGCGCCCTGCTCGTCATCTACCCGCCGCTCACCGGTGGCGCCTTTGGCACCAGCAACATCGGCGTCAACTACGGCATCATGTTTTTGGGCTACGCCGCCTCTACCTGGATCAGCCAGCCCATCACCGCCGTGCTGTATCACGCCGAGGCCGGCAGCGCTGCCTACCAGCAGTCCTTCTACGGCGCCATCGTGATCGCCGCCATCGCCGTCGTGCTCACCGTCTACATGATGGTCTCCGACAGCAAGAAGAAGTCCGCCTAGTTATACCAATGTGGCAAAGGGACAGTCCCTTTGCCACATTCGCCAGCCACCAGCATTAAGGAGTCGAAATGTCTGAGCTCAACCCCGTCCGCATTGCCGTCATCGGCGCCGGCGCCATGGGCCGCAACCACATCCGCTTTGTCACCGAGGAGCCCGAGGCCGAGCTCGTCGCCATCGCCGACGCCTTTGAGGGCGCCCGCGCCACGGCCGAGGCCGCCGGCGTGCCGTTTTACACCGATCCCGCCCAGATGATGGACGAGGTCAAGCCCGAGGCCGTCATCATCGCCACCCCCAACGACCTGCATCTGGGCGTTGCCCGCGAGGCCGTGAAGCGCAACATCGTGCCGCTGGTCGAAAAGCCGATCTCCAATGACCTCGAGGATGCCCAGGCCTTCGCCGCCGAGGCCGAGACCGCCGGCGTGCCCGTGCTCGTGGGCCAGCACCGTCGCCACAACCCCTTCGTCAACAAGGCCAAGGAGATCATCGAGTCCGGCGAGCTGGGCAAGCTCACCGTGTCGAGCTTCCACTACATGATCTATAAGAATGACGAGTACTTCGATGTCGAGTGGCGCCGCAAGAAGGGTGCCGGCCCGATCCTGGTTAACCTGGTTCACGACGTCGACCTGCTCCGCTATCTGCTGGGCGAGCCCGTTGCCGTCCAGGGTATGCAGTCCAGCGCCGCCCGCGGTTTTGAGACTGAGGACTCCGCCGTGGTCAACGTCCGTTTTGCCGATGGCGCGCTCGCAAGCATGACCATCTCCGATGCCACCGCCAGCCCCTGGAACTGGGAGGCCACCGCTCGCGAGGACCCGCAGTACCGTCCCTTCGACGCCGACGCCTACTTTATCGGCGGAACCTTGGGCGCCCTTTCGCTGCCCCGCCTGCACCAGTTCTCCTACGACGGCGCCTCCAACTGGCACAAGCCGCTGCAGATGGAGATTCCGGCCGTGGACCCGGCGCTGCCGCACAAGATGCAGCTCAAGCACTTTGTAAAGGTTGTCCGCCGCGAGGTCGAGCCCGTCGTGACCCCCGCCGATAACGTCAAGACGCTCACACTTCTCAACGCCATCAAGGAGGCCGCCGAGACCGGCCAGCTCGTCGAGCTGTAATGTCTTAAGAGCGGGCCGCGGCAAACTCACCGCCGAGCGCCTTGGCCCGCCGCCAACAAGCCCCCTCTTCTTTGCCCCGCGAGCAGCCTCCTGCCCGCGGGGCTTTTTGCTACTTCGCTGACGATTTTTCTGAGGCGGGGGGGCCTTTTTGCGCCTCAGTTTGGTTCGTTCGCCACGAAATGGGCCTATCTACTACGTTTAACCGATCACCCTCAACCATACCGAATTTCGCGAAATAAAAACCGCAGGTAGACGGGTTGCCGATCTTCGGAAAACCCAGGCATGGTCAGCCCCTACGGGTAAAACGTAGTAGATAGGCCGTTTTTGTGGCGCGGCCCCAAAACAGTCTTTTGGGACGGGTGGTATCCTTGGTAGCTCTGTGCTGCAAATGCACCATAAACGCAAGGAGTTCCATGGATCTTATCGCGCAGCTCGCCCGCGAGCTCAACCTTAAGGCCGCCAACGTCGAGGCGGCTGTCAAGCTCATCGACGAGGGCAACACCATCCCCTTTATCTCGCGCTACCGCAAGGAAGCAACGGGCGGCATGGACGACGTTGCCCTGCGCGCGCTCGACGAGCGCCTGTCCTACCTGCGCAATCTTGAACAGCGTAAAGAGGACGTCATCCTGCTCATCGACGCCCAGGGCAAACTCACGCCCGAGCTCGAGCAGCAGATTCGCGAGGCCACACAGCTCCAGCGCGTCGAAGACCTCTACAAGCCCTACCGTAAAAAGCGCATGACCCGCGCGCAGAAGGCCCGCGAGGCAGGTCTGGAGCCGCTTGCCAACATGGTCATCATGCAGGCCTCGGCCAAGGGCAGCGCGCTCGACGCCGCCGCGGCATACGTCAACGAGGAGGCCGGCTTCGACACGCCCGAGAAGGCGCTCGCTGGCGCCGCTGACATCGTGGCCGAGACGGTAGCCGAGGACCCCGAGAACGTCGCCGACCTGCGCGCCTTTACGCAAAACACCGCCGACATCGTCGTCGAGGCCACCGACCCCGCCGAGAAGACCCCCTACGAGCCCTACTACAACTTTGACGAGCCGCTGCGCCGTATTCCCAACCACCGCGTGCTGGCTATCGACCGCGGTGAGCGCGAGGGCAAACTCCGCGTGCGCGTGAACGTCGACGGCGCTGCCGCCACGGCGCGCCTCGGCAGCCGCTGGCCCCGTCGCCAGGGCGTGTTCGCGCCCGTCTTTGACGCCGCTATCGCCGACGGTTACAAGCGTCTCATGGCCCCCTCGCTGGAGCGCGAGGCCCGCGCCAAACTCACCGTCCGCGCTCAGACCGAGGCCATCAATGTCTTTGCCAAGAATCTCGAGGGCTTGCTCTCGGCACGCCCCGTGCGCGGTGCCCGCGTGCTCGCGCTCGATCCGGGCTACCGCACCGGCTGCAAGGTCGCTGTCATGGACGAGACCGGCAAGCTGCTCGACCACGGCGTTGTCTACCCCACCAAGCCGCGCCACGACGTCGCCGGCACCAAGCGCGAGCTCGCCCGCCTCGTCAAGAAGGACGGCGTCAACACCATCGTCATCGGCAACGGCACCGCCAGCCGCGAGACCGAGGAAGTCGTCTCGGAGTTCATTGCCGAGCAGGCGCCCGGGCTGCGATACACCATCGTCAACGAAGCCGGCGCGTCGGTGTACTCCGCCTCCGAGCTCGCCAGTCAGGAATACCCCGACCTGGACGTCACCGTGCGCGGCGCCATGAGCCTGGGCCGCCGTCTGCAGGACCCGTTGGCAGAGCTCGTCAAGATTCCGCCCCAGTCCATCGGCGTGGGCCAGTACCAGCACGACCTTGACCAGGCCGAGCTTTCGCGCACCCTGGGCCACGTGGTGGAAGACGTCGTCAACCGCGTGGGCGTCGACGTCAACACCGCAAGCGCGAGCCTGCTGGGATACGTATCGGGCATCACGCCGAGCGTGGCCAAGAATATCGTGGCCTACCGCGAGGAAAACGGAGCCTTTACCGATCGCCGCCAGCTCAAGAAGGTCCCCAAGCTGGGACCCAAGGCATACCTCAACGCCGCGGGCTTCCTGCGCATTAGTGGCGGCAAGAACCCGCTCGACGCGACGAGCGTCCACCCCGAAAGCTACGAGGTGGCCACGGCCGTCCTGGAACGCGCCGGCGTTGCGGCAAGCGAGCTCAGCCGCGGCGGCGTGCCCGACATCGAGCGCCGTCTGGGCAGCATTTCGGCACTGGCAGGCGACCTGGACTGTGGCACCCTGACGCTCATCGACATTGTCAACGAGCTCAAGAAGCCCGGTCGCGACCCGCGCGACGACGCGCCCGAGGTGGTCTTTAGCCGCTCGGCACTTTCTATTGACGACCTGGAGCCCGGCATGGAGCTCAAGGGCACGGTGCGCAACGTCGTCGACTTTGGCGCCTTCGTCGACGTGGGCGTGCACCAGGACGGCCTCGTGCACATCTCCAAGCTGGCCAGCCGCTTCGTCAAGCACCCCAGCGACGTGGTGCGCGTCGGCGACACGGTGAAGGTATGGGTAGAAAAGGTCGATCGCGACCGCAAAAAGATCTCCCTCACCATGGTGCGGGGCAAATAAGCCGCTGCAGGCGCTCGGCGGGCCCCATTCCGCCGAGCGCCTCTCCTTCTAAAACGATTTGGCGATATCCCGAAGTGCGAGACGCCGTTTCCGCTAATCATCACCTGCAATTTTTGAGATATTCGGCCTCGCTGGGCCGCGATAACACTTCTTCAAAGTGCAAGCTCAACAAATAGGCATCAGATATTCCACAAACGTCCCATATCTGCACCCGCAGAGGTGCGGTACGGGACGTTTTTCAGCCATATTGGCAATCTTGACGGCACTCTGAGGCCGAATATCTCGATTTCTGTTGGTGGGACACTTATGGGCACGAGCCGCAAAGACCTCGTTTGCCCGGTAGAGCTGTTCAACCACGTCAAGCATGAGATCTTGCATGCGCGGAACAAAGGGATAATCGAAGGGTCTTGGGCGACTTGCGCGTCGCCCCGAACACATAGCCGGCAGGGTCCTTTGCCTTGGCGATGACTGCCAACTCGGGGCCGGATCGTTTTCGATACTTGATAGATATGGATTAGAAGATCATTAGATTACAGGTTGATCCATAATGCGGAACCGCGTTGTCCACGCGATGCCGTCGGAGCCCACGCCGCCGTCCGAGGTGACGCCGGCCGCGTAACACGAATCGTCATCCGGCGAACGAAGCCGCCAGTGGCACGCGGCGTTGCCATCCGAGCCCAGCCCCATTACTGCCCGAGACAGTTGGCGGGGTAGCACTGTCGACCCCCATCGGAATAAAGGTAGCGATTCAGCTCAGGACCTACCGACGGGTTCGTGTCGGCAGCCCCGGCCTTTCCTTTGCCTAGCGCGACCCTCGCGAAGCGCGTGAGCGATAGGGAAAGGAAAGGCCGGGGCGAACAACCCGCGGCGCAGCCAGTGTTCGCGTTACGGCAGGATATGGAAGCCCAAAGCGGCGATATCCTTGGCAAAGCCGCGCACGGTATCGAGCGAAACCTCATACGGGTCGCGACCGATGTTCTTGCGCTCGGCCAGGATGCTGTTGGGCACCGTGATGATCTGACAGCCGCAGGCCTGCGCCTGGTAGATGTTGATGAGCTCGCGCGTGGACGCCCACAGGACCTCGCAGTTGGGCTTGGCGGCGGCCTTCTTAACCGACTCCGTCATAAACGGAATGGGGTCAACGCCGGTATCGGCGATACGGCCGGCAAAGAGCGAGATGATAGACGGCGTCTCGGCGTCAACGGCCTCGACCATCTCATCGACCTGCTCGGGAGTAAAGATGGTGGTAACGTTGACCTTGATGCCGTCGGCCGAAAGCTTGCGCACCAGCTCGGCGGTGGACTCGCCCTTGGTAGTCACGCACGGAATCTTGACGTAGACGTTCTCGGCCCAGGCAGCAATCTCGCGGGCCTCGACCTCCATGGTCTCGACGTCGTCGGCAAAGATCTCAAACGACACGGACACATCGGTGATGTGGGCCAGGACCTCCTTGGCAAACGCGCGGTAATCCGTCACGCCGCCCTTCTTCATAAGGGACGGGTTGGTCGTGAAACCCTGAACGTTGCCGCTCTCGTACATGTCGAGCATGCCCTCGAGGTTTGCACCGTCAGCGAACACCTTGATTGCCATCTGCCTGATTCCTTTCGTTAGCATACGGCCGATAAACTGCTAAACACTTTATCTACGTTTATCAAGGCGTGAACTGCGGTTTTTTATCTTCTCGGCGAACGGTTTTGCAGATTTACCATTTTTATATCGACGCCCCAGCGGCAAAACGTTTTTGCCGATCATTGCGTTTGATTCCGTTCACGGAACAGAAGCAGCGCCTCGCCGGCTCATATTCACAATCGCTCCAAAGCAAAAAGCGCTGACGCCTCGATTGAGACGTCACCGCTTCCGTGTAGGAGCCGGTTATCGGAGCTCCGCCCGATTAGGGCTTAACGTATGCCTGGATTACTCTTCCTCAACGTGATTGATCACAGCACCCTTGGTGTGGATGAAGTTGGGGACGAAGGCAACGACCAGAAGGACAGCGAGAATCGCGTAGACACCGGTGGTACCGAAGGCCTCGGCAGCGCGGCCAAGCGTAATACCAATGACGGAGAAATCGAAGTCGCCGAACGTAGTGTTCTTGAAGCCAAAGACGTCAAGAACGGGCAGGAGCAGGGCCGGGGCAAAGGTGATGAGCAGGCCGTTGACGAAAGCGCCAAGAGCTGCGCCCTTGCGACCGCCGGTAGCATTGCCGTAGATGCCCGCGGTAGCACCGCAGAAGAAGTGGGGAACCATGCCCGGGATGATGAAGATGCCCAGGGTAGCGCCCACGATGAACATACCGACCACGCCACCGATGAAGGAAGCGACAAAGCCGAGGATGACGGCGGTGGGAGCATAGGGGAAGAAGACGGCGCAGTCGACGGCGGGGATGGCACCGGGGATCAGCTTGTTGGAGATGCCCTGGAAAGCCGGGACCAGATCGGCGAGGATCATGCGGACGCCGTTATAGACGATGGTGACACCAACGGCGAAGGACAGAGCACAAGTCAAGGCATAGACGATCACGTTGTCGCCGCCAGCGGTCTTGGTAACGACCGCAGGATCTGCAGTGTAAGCGGCGAAAGCGGTAACCAGGTAGAAGAAGGCCATGGTAAGAGCCGTGGAGATGGTAGTGTCGCGCAGGAAGGCGAACTTCTCGGGAACCTCGATCTTCTCGGTGCTGTTCTCCTCGGCGTCCTTAGCAAAAAGCGTACCGACTGCAGCGGAGATGTAATAGGCGAGCGAACCGAAGTGGCCCATGGCGATTTCATCGCCATCGGTAACCTTCTCGGTGAAACGCTGACCAACGGCGGGAAGCATAGCGCTCACGAGGCCCAGGAACATGCCGCCCACGATGACAAGCTGGACATCCTGGAAGCCAGATGCCTGCAGAACGGCAGACAGCAGGCAGGCCATAAACATGCTGTGATGGCCCGTCAGGAAGATGTACTTAAACTTGGTAAAGCGGGCAATGATAATGTTCACGACATAGCCGAGAATCAGGATCATCATGGTCTGAACGCCGAGAACGCTCTGAGCCATCGAAACAACGACCTCGTTGTTGGGCACGACGCCGGTGATGTGGAAACCGGTCTCGATGAAGGTACCCAGCGGAGCAAGGTTCTCCTGAACAACAGCGGCGCCGGCGGACAGCATGATGTAACCAAGAATGGGCTTCAGGGTGCCCGTCATCACCTTGTGGGCAGGACGCTTAAGCGCGACAAGGCCCACAAAGGCAAATAGACCCATAATCCACGCTGGCTTGGTCAGAATCGATTGGATAAACTCAAGTATGGGAAGGATGGCTTGCATCTGCGCTTCCTTTCTCTCTAACGTGGGCGCGTTTCCCTCTTCCACAGGGAACCGCCCTTTTTTGTGCCGCTTTAGGCGTTAGCGGCGGCCGCCTTGATTGCCTCGAGGGCGTCTTCGCGGATCTTCTTCTTGTTCACATAGCTGCGAACGATCACAACGTTGCCGTGGAGCTCGGGGGCGAGTTCTTTAACGGTGATGAACAGATCCGGATTTGCGGAAGAAGCACCGTTCAGGTCCATAGACTCAACGTCGGCCTTGATGCCCTCCTCCTCGCAAAGCTCCTCGACTTTGCCAGCGAGCATCAGGCTGGACCCGATGCCGTTTCCGCATACGGTGATGATATGCATGGCAACCTTCCTCTCCTACACGTGACGGTTTTCCGTCTATCCAAAAGCGGCGACGCATCGCCGTGCCATTAAGGCCTAAAAGAATGAACGCATGGTCTCCAAAACCTGCTCGGGCGTATCGCATGCGCTGAGCTTGGCAACGCAGTCCTCGTCCTCGAACATCTGCGAAAGCTCCGCCAAGCAGCCAAGATGAGCCTTGGGGTCGGGTGCGCAAATACCCACGAGCACGTGAACCGGATCGAAATCCTCGTGTCCAAACGCAATGGCAGGGTCAAGCGTGACGATACAGATCCCCGCTTCACTCACATTGCCATCTGCCTGAGCGTGGGGCATGGCGATGCCCTCTTCCAAGACCATATAGGGGCCGAATTTGTGAACCGATGAAATCATGGCGTCAACATAGCTCTGGTCGCATTTGCCAGCGTCTACGAGCAACTTACCGCATGCCTTGATCGCTTCCTCCCAGTCGGAGGCCTCGACGTGGCAGGCAACAAGCTCGGGCTTAAGAAGATCGGTCAGCATGCTCGTCCCCTACTCCTCGGGCAGGATATGAAAACCAAGCGCCTGAATGTCGCGGGCAAAGCCCTTGACCGTATCAAGCGAGTACTCAAGCAAATCTTTCCCGAAATTCTTGCGCTTGGCAAGAAGGGCATTGGGGACCGTAATGATCTGACAGCCAACGGACTCCGCCTGGAAGATATTGAGGACCTCGCGCGTAGACGCCCAGAGAACCTCGGCAGCAGGCTTAACGGCAGCCTTCTTTACGGACTCCGCCATGAGGGGCAGCGGATCGACGCCGGTATCGGCAATGCGACCGGCAAAGATGGACAGAATAGAGGGGGTCTCAGCAGAGACGGCATCGACAAACTCGTCGACCTGCTCGGGCGTGAAGATAGTGGTGACATTCACCTTGATGCCGTCGGCAGAAAGGCGCTTGACCAGCGCGGCAGTGGACTCACCCTTGGTGTTGAGCGCCGGGATCTTAACGTAGACGTTGTCTGCCCAGGTTGCGATCTCGCGAGCCTCGGCTTCCATACCCGCCTCGTCGTCGGCGAATACCTCAAAAGAGACCGACACATCAGTAATGTGCTCAAGAACCGTCTTGGCAAAAGCGCGGTAGTCGGTCACGCCGCCGGCCTTCATAAGGGAAGGATTGGTCGTGAAGCCCTGAACGTTGCCATTGTCATGCATGTCAAGCATACCCTCGAGGTTAGCGCCGTCGGCAAACACCTTGATCGCCATGTTCGGTCCTTTCTCATCTAACACTATTGCTATCGAAAGCCTTCTTCTTTGTTTCAAAAGCTTTTCGGTTTTCTTTTATAAACCATTTCAAAAGCTATCGAAAGCTCAATTGTCAACTTTCCGTGAACGGTCGAATATCGGGCGTGAACGTACTTCTTTTGGGCGGCACCTTCAGAATGAGACTCTTTATAGCCCGTTTACGTGCGAACTATCTGCTACGCATGCATTTGTGACATGCCATTCCGTTCTTTTGATTCATTCGAATTTGCCTTGTTCTTTTCATATCGATACGTTATATTTCGATTACGAAAGGCGCATCTTTTACCTTTTGTTCAAAAGGAGCGGCATATGGCATCTACTTCAGACCTTTCACCGGCCGAGCGTCAGCGATTTATCATGAATTGGCTGGCCGAAAAGCCAAATATCTCGGTATCCGACATCGTTCGCCGTTTTTCGGTTTCGGAAGTCACCGCACGACACGACCTCATCTCGCTGGAATCCGAAGGCAAGCTGCGTCGCGTACGCGGCGGAGCGGTATCGCTTTCTCGCTCCAACGCAATCTCGTATCCCGAGGAGCGCATCAATGTCCAAGTCGAGGCCAAGGAAGCCATCGCCGCAACCGCAGCAACTCTTGTTGATGATGGCGATGTTCTGGTAATTGATATCGGCACCACAGGCTTTTACTTCGCTAAGGCCCTCATGGACAAGCGTGAGATCACCATTATCACCGGCGATCTTGCAATCGCGAACTACGCCAGCTTCAATCTCCCCAATGCTTCGGTAGTGCTGCTGGGCGGCTCCGTGCGCAAGGGCCACCTCTATCTCGCGGGCGCACTAACGCTCGACTGCATGAGCAAACTACATGCCGACAAGGCGTTTGTCAGTGCCGACGGATTCCACCCCGACCACGGTTTTACCGTCGAGCACGACTTCTCGGCCATGATCAAGCATATGTACCTTACCAACTCAAACCAGGGCTACATGATGGTTGACCAGGGAAAGTTCAACAAAACCAGTTTTTATCAGTCCGCGCAGATCGATGACCTCGACGGCATCATCGTTGATGGAGACGACGAGGGCATCATGACGGCGGCGATCGAGAGCAGTCGCAGTCATCCCAAGCTCTATATTGCAAAATAGCTCAAATGGCCGGGTCGCCCCCACTGCGGGCGACCCGGCCATTTATTAAATCAACCCAAAATGCTGCATCGCTGTGACGGTACCGTCGTGTGCGACATCGTCGGTCACGTAGTCGGCGAGCGCCTTGACTTCGGGCATGGCGTTGCCCATGGCGACAGCTGTCTCGACCGCAGCGAGCATACCCAGGTCGTTGCCCGAATCGCCAAAGCCAAAGGTGCGCGCATTTCCCGCGCGACCCAGATACTCCAGCGCCCGCGCCACGCCCACGCCCTTGTCGATGCCCTTGGGGCTCAGCTCGCGATTCTGACCACCGGTGTTGCACAGCTCAAACTCGCGCTCGATAAAGCCGTCATCGTTGGCTACGCGAGCCAGGTCGCACGCGTTAATGCACACCTTGCCTACGCGCAAGTGGCCATCGACGCGCATCTGATCAACGCCATGCACCACGCCGGCGCCTAGCAGAAATGACTGTTCGACACCAACTGGCTCAAGTGAATAGGTGGCACCGTTCGTCTCGAACAACGCCTCGCCGCCCGCCACAGTAATGCGACGCGCGAGCTCCTCAACAATGTCCTCGTCAATGCAGTCCTCGTGTGCCACGCGGCCCTCGACCTCTAGCGTGGCCCCCGCCATGGCAACGATACCCGCCGGGTTCAGCGCGCGCAGGCCATCGGCAATCAGCCACAAGGGGCGACCCGTGCAGATAAATGCCTGGTGACCCGCATTGCGCAGGCGATGAAACGCCTCGATGACCGCCTGCGAGGGGCGCACCGCCGAAAAATCCTTATCGGTCATATCGTCGGGATCGAACGACGTCAGCGTGCCGTCCACGTCAAAAAAGAGCACAGCGGGTTCGGGACACGCATCAATCATATGGGTTCCTTTCGAGGATAAGGGCAAACGGAGCATCCATCATATAATGGAGCGACGCAACCAGAGAGGTCACCCATGGAATTTTACGCAAGCTGCCCCGAGGGCTTTGAGTCCGCACTCGCCGATGAGCTTAAACGCCTCGGGCTTTCGCATGTCCGCCGCCTGAAGGGCCGCGCTACATTTGAGGGCGAGCTCGAAGAAGGCTACCGCGCCTGCCTGTGGTCGCGCCTGGCCAGCCGCGTGTTTGTGGTGCTCGGGCGCTTTGGGGCACAGGATGCCGATGAGTTGTACGACAGCGTTTACGACATCGCCTGGGAGAACATCGTCCGCCCCGGCGCCACCATCGCCATTACCGCCCGCGGCGTGACCGAGCAGCTGCGCAACACGCGCTTCTCGGCCCTGCGTGCCAAAGACGCGCTGTGCGACCGCCTGGCCGAGACCACGGGACGTCGCGCCGATGTCGATGCCGCCGACCCCGATGTTCACCTACTGCTTTCGCTGCGCCAGCGCCGCGCGAGCATAAGCCTAGACCTTTCGGGCGACCCGCTGTTCAAACGCCTACCGCCCGCAGCGACCCGCGCCGGCGAGGGCGCGCACGTGCTGCGCCCCGACTACGCCGCCCTGGTGCTGGCGCAGGTCGGCTGGACCGCACTATGCGAGCGCGAGCTGACGGCCGACGATTACGAGAACGAAGCCCTTCCCACGCTGATCGATGCCTCGTGCGCCGGCGGCGGTCTGCTGCTGGAGGCCGTGAACATTCTGACCGACCGCGCCCCGGGCGCCGCACGCGAGCGCTGGGGCTTTGAGGGCTGGCAGCTGCACGATGCCGCCCTATGGGAGCAGTTGCTTGCCGAGGCACGAGAGCGCGAGGCGGCAGCGCGCGAGCGCCAGGCACGCATCGTCGCCGTGGACATTGACCCTGCCGCCCGCAAGACCGCCGAGCGCATGGCCAAGTGCGCCGGTTACAAGCGCTTTGTCGATTTTTGCGCCGCCAAGCCCGCCACCGTGCTGGACCATGCGGGCGCTGTCGCCGGCGCCGCCCTCGTCGCGGATACGACCGAGACACCGCTGTCGCTTATGCATGACGCCATGACGCTGGTCGGCGAGCTGCGCCGCGCGCCCGAGCTTGCTTCGGCACCGGTCGCCGCGCTCACCCGCGACGGCCTGCTGGCCCGCGCGCTCCATGCCGAGCCCGCGCGCTCCATTGCCGTCATGCCCAACAACGAAGAGGCGACTATCGAGGTTTGGCCCTCGCTCGACCACGCCGCCGCAGCGTTTGAGGCTGCGACCAGCGCGGATGCCGAGGCCGAGGTTGCGGATGCCAACGACGTCATCAGCGACGAAGCCGCCAACACCCCCATGTCCGAACCTGCCGCCACGCTCGACCTGGGCGACGGCAAGCCGCTGCCCGTGCTCATCCCCGAGTCCGAGCAGTTCGCCAACCGCCTGCGCAAGAACGCACGCCTGCGCCGCAAGTGGGCCAAGCGCGAGGGCGTGAGCTGCTACCGCGTCTACGATGCCGACCTGCCCGATTACTCCGCCACCATCGACCTGTACGAGGGCTGCCCGCAGACACCGGGCCGTTGGCTCGTCATCGCCGAATACGCCGCACCCAAGACCATCGACCCGGCGCTGGCCCAGGCCCGCATGCTCGATATCTTGGCCATCGCGCCGCGCATCCTGGATGTTCCGGCCGAGCACGTGCACGCCAAGGCACGCATGCGTTCGCGCGGCGGCTCGCAGTACGGCAAGCAGGGCGCCGGCAAGGGCGGCTCGGGCGAGCGCGCCAACATCGCGCGCCGTCGCCTGCCGCTCATCGAGGAAGGCGGTCTTACCTTTGCCGTCAACTTTGACGACTACCTGGACGTGGGCATCTTCTTGGACCACCGCGTCACGCGCGATCTGGTGCGCGAGCACGCCAAGCAGGCACGCCGCTTCCTCAACCTGTTCGCCTACACCGGCACCGCTACCTGCTATGCGGCCGACGGCGGCGTCGAGGAAACCGTGACGGTCGACCTCTCCAACACCTACCTGGACTGGGCCGAGCGCAACATGCGCCAGAACGGCTTTGTGGGATCGCAACACCACTTTGTGCGCGACGACGTGCTCGCCTGGATTCGCGACCAGCGCCAGACGCACAACCGCTGGGACCTGATCTTTGTCGATCCGCCCACGTTTTCGAACTCGTCCAAGATGGGCCGCCGCACCTGGGATGTTCAGCGCGACCATGTTGAGCTTTTGGCCGGCGTATCGCGCCTGCTCGCACAGGGCGGCCATGCCATCTTTAGCTGCAACCTGCGAGGCTTCCGCCCCGAGACACGCAAGCTCGCACGCGCGGGCGTGGTGCTACAGGACATAACGGCGCAGACCATCCCCGAGGACTTCGCACGCAACCAGAAGGTGCACCATTGCTATATCGTGCGCCGCCTGCCCATCGAGGACGCCATGGCCGAGGTCGGCTTTAGCGCCGAGGAAATTGCCGAGCGAACCGAGGAGCTGCGCAACCCCGAGGCCCGCAAGCCCCGTGCGGCAGTACCCGCGCACGCGCAGGCCGGCAACGGCAAGTCCAACTTTGCCGGCAAACCCTCCCCCGCCGGCAAGCCCAAAAAGAAGAAGTTCTACGCCAGCAAGCCCAAGGGCAAATAACAAAGTTGCGGTGGAATAGTTCCTAAAAATGCCTGGTAAAGGACCAAACAGGAACTATTTCACCGCAACTCATATTGGGATGGTGGTTGGCGATCTAGCCTTGGGTGACCAGTCGGTAACCGATGCCCACGTGCGTTTGGATATAGTGCGGGTGCGCGGGATCGGACTCGATCTTTTTGCGCAGCGTACCCATAAAGACGCGTAGGCTCGCCAGGTCGCTCTTAGTCGCCGTACCCCAAATCTCGTGCAGGATAAACTGGTGCGTCAGCACCTTGTCGGCGTTGTGTGCCAGCAGGCATAGGAGTTTGTACTCGATCGGCGTCAGATGCAGCTCCTCGCCATCCATCGTGGCGATGCCGGCATCAAAATCGATATGCAGCTCGCCGGTATCGAACGATCCCGCAGAGGCAACGCCGCCCGTTTGCGCATACGAAAGGCGCCTGAGCGTCGTGCGAATGCGCGCGAGCAGCTCCTCGACCGAAAACGGCTTGGTCAGGTAGTCGTCGGCGCCGGCATCGAGCGCGCGGATCTTGTCCGCGTCCTCGCTGCGTGCCGAGACCACGATGATCGGCATGCCCGACCACGCGCGCACCGACTCCACCACCTTGACGCCGTCCATATCGGGCAGGCCCAGATCGAGCAGCACAATGCTCGGCGCCTGCGACGAGGCGGCGGCAATGGCGGCATGGGCGGTCTCCACGGCCATATGGCGCAAGCCGTGCGCCTCGAGCGCGGCAACGATAAGGTTGCGGACGGCGGGATCGTCCTCAACGACCAAGATGAGCGGTTTTGCGGCAGAGTTCGGCACGGCGCTACTCCTTATCAAACGAAACATCGGCGGCGGGAAGCTCAATCGTAAAGACCGAACCGTGTGGATCCGCCGCGGCAACCTCTATGCTACCGCCATGTGCCAACATAATGGAGCGGCACAGGGATAGTCCCAAGCCCACACTGCGGCAGCTGTCGGCCAGGCCATGGTTGGCGGTGTAGAACGACTCAAAGATGCGCTCGCGGTCCTCGGGCGCAATGCCCGGGCCGTCGTCGGCGACCGAACACCTCACGCACCCGCCGTCGACGCTAATCGAAATCACGATATGCGAGCCCGCGGGCGTGTAGGTAATGGCGTTGTTCACCAGGTTTACCACCAGCTGCACCATCAGGCGCGCATCGACGTTGACGAGCGCCGGCTCATCGCACGCCACCACCTTAAGGTCGTGCTCGCGCACGGCCGGGTTTACGTGGCGCAGTGCCTCCTCGACGATATCGTCCATAAGCTCGAGCGTAGTCGACAGATGCATGCCGCCGCCCTCGAGCTTGGTGATGGCGAGCAGGTTCTCGACGGTGGCGTTGAGCCATTGCGCGTCCGAGCGAATGGATAGGAGCATGCCGCGGCGCGTCTGGTCGTCAAGCACGGCCGTGCCGGTCGAGCCCTGGTCGAGCAGCACGTCGGCATTACCCGAAATGCTGGTAAGCGGCGTGCGCAGATCGTGCGAGATGGAGCGCAGCAAGTTGGCACGCAGCTGCTCGTTTTTAGCGAGCACCGCCGCTTCCTCGCGGGCCTCCATGGCGCGGGCGCGATCGAGCGCCAGCTCGCCTTCGCTCACGATGGCATCGGCAAGCGTCCGCTCCTCGGGCGTCAGCGCATCGGGCTCGGCGACAATGGCGAGCACCCCCACCACCGAGTCGGGATCACCCGCGCGCACCATGGTGTCGCCCGAGTGCACGGTCAGGTATATGCCAAAGAACGCCGAGCCGCCATAGGTGGCATCGAGCGGCGTTCCCACATAGGCGGATGCCGAGAGCCGTGGCGGCATCTGGGGCGCTAGCTGGTGCACCGGCGCGGCATCGCCCACGGCCGTGTACATCGTGCGCGGCAGCAGGTCATCGTCTTCCGGATCGGCGCTATACCACACGACCGGACAGTCCGAAAGACGCGCCAGTTGCGTTGCCATAGCATGCACAATCTGTTGCTGATCGCCGCACCGCTGCAGCATGCGGTTGGTCTCGAGCACCATCTGCGTGCGACGGTCGCTGGCGGCAGCCTGCGCCAAGGCGCGGCGCAGGGCCAGCGCAATCGAGCTCGACACGAGCGAGACCACAAACATGATAAAGAACATGCCGGGATAGACGCGGTCGATGAGCGACAACGAGTAGCGCGGGTCGACAAACAAATAGTTGTAGAGCGCCACGGCAGCAGCCGAGCTCAGCAGGCAATACAGGCGGCTCCAGGTAAAGAATGCGCACAGCTGCACGGCGAACACATAGACGATCATGATGCTCGGCGCGAGTCCCGGATGGTCGAGCAGCGCGCCCACAATCGTCGCCGCGGCCAGCAGCCCCGCCGATACGCAGGCGTCATACAGAGGGCTGCGACGCGTCAGCGTTGTGCGCCGCCACCAAAAGTTCTCGGCAATATCGCCGTCCGCATGGACGTCCATCAGCGCCCCGCCCCTCTCTCAAAAACAAAAACCACCACAAAGGGGACAGGCACCTTTGCGGTGGTGGCCTCCTTGTGGTGGTTTCAAGTGTATAGCCTTTGCAGCCCGCAGTCGCTAGACAAACAGCAGACGTCGACTACGGGCGCTCGTCGGGAGCCAGGCGCTGCATCTTGCTCACGGCCTTAAACTTGGTGAACAGCGGCACGTACTCAAAGCTCACGTTGGAGTTCTCCAGGCCGTACCAGCGCGCGGGGGTGCCGGCAGCGCGGCGGATGATGTACTTGAGCGTGATGGCCGTACGCTCGCTGGGCTCCACGTCGCTTTCGGGCGCCAGCAGCTTGCGGATCATGACGAACTTAAACGTACCGATGTTGCCCGGGTCCTTGTAGACCGAGTAGTCGTGCGTCTGCGCCGGCAGCTCGCCGCTGGCAGCCAGGTCCTGAACAACCTGGCGCAGGTAAGCATTGACGCGCTGGTTGATCTTATAGCCCAGGTACAGATGCACGCGGAATACGTAGTCGGTGCCGAACGTCTCGACCGAGTAGGCAAAGGTATGCGGCTCGTCCATGGTCTCGACGTTCACGAACCACCAGGCACGAGCGCGCTTGGGGTGCTTGTCCAAAATCGAGTAGACGATATCGCGGTCGATATAGTCGGTGTTGGTGTCCTTGGTCAGGTACACGATGTTGTCGCTCACGAGCTCGTAGCGATCGTCGTCGCGCAGGCGCTTGAGCTGCGGCAGATAGCTGCGCAGCGGCAGCAGCGTAAACTGGCGCTGCTCAACCGCCGTGCCGTTGTACCAGCACACCATGATGCCCATGATGAGCGCGGCCATAAGGATGGTGAAATAGCCGCCGTGGAAGAACTTGGTGAGCGAGCTCACAAAGAAGAAGCCCTCGAGCATAAGGAAGAAGGCGGCAAAGATCCACGGCGCGACCTTGAGATTGCGCTCCACGTGCAGATAGAAGAAGAGCAGCATTGTCGTGCACATCATGGTCAGGGTAATGGCCAGGCCGTACGCGGCCTCCATGTGCGCCGAGTTCTGGAACAGCAGCACCACGACGACGCAGCCCACGAGCATGACGTTGTTGACCATGGGGATGTAGAGCTGGCCCTTGGTCTCGGCAGGATAGAAGACCTGCATATGCGGCATGAGGTCCAGGCGGCTGGCCTCGGACACCAGCGAGAATGCGCCGGTGATGAGCGCCTGCGAGGCGATGATGGCCGCGACGGTGGAAAGGCCGACGGCAAAGGGGCGCAGACCCGGGGCGAGCATCTGGTAGAAGGGGTTGAGGTCGGCGATACCCATGAGCTCCGGGTTGCCGGCGTTGTTGATAAGCCACGCGCCCTGGCCCATGTAGGACAGCAGCAGGCAGCACTTAACGAACGGCCAGGTGGCATAGATGTTGCCGCGGCCCACATGGCCCATGTCGGAATAGAGCGCCTCGGCACCGGTGGTAGCGAGGAAGCAGCTGCCCAAAATCATGATGCCCGCATGGTTGTTGGGGCTCAGCAGAAAAGCGATGCCACGCAACGGGTTGAGGCACAGCAGCACCGCGGGATACTGGCAGACAAAGAACAGGCCCGTGCCGCCCAGGAACAAAAACCACAGCGTCATGATGGGGCCGAAGGCGTGACCGATCTTGGCCGTGCCGATGCGCTGCACCAAGAAGAGCGCGATGATGATGGCAAGCGTGATGGCGACGACACGACCCTGGTCGTCACCGAGCACGGCATGGACCGCCGGGATGGTGCGCAGGCCCTCGATGGCCGTGGTGACGGTAACGGCAGGCGTCAGGATGCCGTCGGCGAGGAGTGCCGCGCCGCCCAGCATGGCGGGGATGATGAGCCACTTGCCGCAGCGCTTGACCAGGCTGTACAGGGCAAAGATGCCGCCCTCGCCGTGGTTGTCGGCGCGCAGCGAGATCAGCACGTACTTGACGGTCGTCAGCAACGTGACCGTCCACACGACAAGGGAGAGCGCGCCGAGCACGAACTCCTGCGTGACGCTTCCGATGCCGCCGTTGCCGGCAACGAGCGCCTTGGTTACATACATGGGGCTGGTGCCGATATCGCCATACACCACGCCCAGCGTGACGAGCATCGCCGAGATGCTCACAGGAATCGCAGCGTGCGAGGCTGCCTCCTTGGCCTTTTGTTCCATAAGCCGGTTTCCTCCCAACTTTAACGTTCGAAAGGATTATAGGTAATCGGCCATGTTTTAATGCACTGTTTTCCCAGCTAGATAAAGATTTATACAGTCTTTAGGCCACCGCGGCGATATGGAATGTGACAAAGGGACGCCCCCTTTGTCACATTCGTCATTTTCCGAGCCAGTTTTTGAACCACCACTCCATAGAGCGGCTCATCTCGGCCATAAAGGGGCTCGTGTGCTTACGGGTGTAGATGTCGATGACGCGCTCGCCCACCTCGCGGGCGTGCGGGCGAAACATCGCATCCATCTCGGCCACCTGCGCATCCATCGTCGCGGCGTCGGCGCGACAATAACGCTCCTCGTGCACCAGGTTCACCACGGGATGCGCGATTGCCGGGCGCTCCTTACGGGGCGTGCCGATGATGAGCATCGACAGCGGCATGGTATAGGCAGGCAAGTCCAGCAGTGCGGCAACTTCCTCGGCGTTCTCGACGATATCGCCGATATAGCAGCTCCCCAGCCCCAGAGATTCGGCGGCGACCACGGCGTTTTGAGCGGCGATCACGGCATCCTGCGCCGCGATGGCAAAGTCGCCCAAACCCGGCGCGCGGCGGGGCGCCTTGCCCGTGCGCCCGACAAACTCGGGTTCAAAGCAGCCCACGTGCTCAAACAGATCGATCCACTTGGCATAATCGACCACAAATATAAGTGCCCAGGGCGCCTTGGCGATCATGGGCTGGTGGTCGCACAGGTCGGCCAGACGGTCCAGCGTAGCCTGCTCGCGAATGCTCACGATGGAATACATCATCATGGCGCCCGCCGACGGCGCGCGACTCGCCGCATGCAAGATCGCCGCCCGCTGCTCGTCGGTCACCGCCACGGGACGGCCGTCGTCATCGCGCGCAAAAGCGCGCGTGGACGAGCGGTGCTCCAAAATGTCCAGTACCGCGTTGCCCGTAGTCTCGACCGGATAGCCGTACGTATCCACGCCCGCAGCTCCGTCGCCGCCCATGTCCGCCTCGCAAACCTGCTCGCTCATCGCCCTACCCTCGCCATTTCTTTAAGAAGCCTTTACGTTTCCGTGTAATTCCCGTCCATTATCGCGCAGGTCGCCACTACATTGCGCCACACCGCCACACGCGCGCGTTAATATGGCTGGTTGGTGTGCGCAGCCACCAATTGCTGCGCATATCTTGGTAACAATCGGGTAAATCCCCGCTTTCGTAGGTTTTAGTTTGTGAGGAGTCTCAGCATGTTCGCTGCCGCCATCTCGCTCGTCGGTCTTGCGGCGACCGTCTACCTTGTCTTGCGCGAGGCCAAGGCCATTTGCGCAAAGTCGGGCACCGTTGCCAAAGGCGCCATCGCCTGGAGTGTCGCCTTCGGCCTGTTCCAGCTCTTTTTGACCATTTGGGGCGCCATTGGCCTCGTCGCCCAAAACGAGCCGCTCGCCTTTGTGATGCTCATCCTGACCAACGCCATCCTTACCGGATGCGCCTGGGCCAGCATTGCCCGCGACCGCATCGCCCCGCGCGTCTTTGCGTTCGCCGGGTCCGATGCCCCCGTCCCCACCGGCAAGCTCGCCCGCCTGCGCGGAGCCTTTGTGGGCAAACCGCTCGTCGCCGCCGTCTTGTGCCTGCTGCTCGCCGGCGTCTTTGCGCTGCTGGGCATGGAGGTCTCGTCCAACCACGACTTTACCTGGGTCTACCCCCTGTGCATTCTGCTCGAATGGGCCATCATCACCGTGCTCATGGTCGGCTTGTTCTTCCTATTCCAGCGCCACGGCGCAGCTCCCGCGGTCCTGGCCTTTGCCCTCTTTGTCCTGGGCATTGCCGAGTTCTTCGTCATCACGTTTAAATCCATGCCCATCCAGCCGGGCGACCTTTCGGCCATCTCCACCGCCGCCGCGGTCGCCGGTAACGGCTACACCTTCTCGATCTCGCTGTTCTGCGTGCTGTCCATGGGCTTTACCGCCATCGCCATGCTGCTGTGCGAGTACGCCGGCCTGGTGGCACCGCACCGTCAGAAGGGCGCCGCTAACGCCAAGCGCATGCTGCTCACCAACCTGCTCGTGGCGGTGCTGTGCCTGGGCGGCGTGACCGCGCATGTCACGCTCATCGACTACTACAACACCCTCGGCATCACCGTCTACACCTGGCGCCCGCTCGAGAGCTACTGGCGCGAGGGCTACCTGCCTGCCTTTATTAGTGCGGCACAGTCCATCAAGCCGCCCAAACCCGCCGACTACTCCGTCGACGATGCCAAGGCCACGCTCAAAAAGTACGCCAAGGCCTACGACAAATCCGACGCGGCCAAGAGCGACGAGCGCGCCGCCGCAAAGGAGCAGTTCGACAGCGAGAAGCCCACGGTCATCGCTATCATGAACGAGACGTTCTCGGATTTGTCGATCTACCAGAACATGCGCGCCGGCTACGAAGGTCCGCAGTACTTTAAGAACCTGTCCAACTGCCTCAGCCGCGGAAAGCTCTACGTGAGCGCCTACGGCGGCGGCACGGCCAATACCGAGTTTGAGTTTATGACCGGCAACTCCATGGCCAACCTGGGCTCGGGCGTGTACCCCTACACCATCTACAACATGGAAACGACCGGGAATCTGGCAGAGCAGTTCAAATCGCTCGGCTATTCCACCACGGCCATGCACCCCAACCACGCGACCAACTGGAACCGCGAGAACGTCTATAAGGACTTTGGCTTTGACCAGTTCCTGTCCATCAACGATTTCCAAGGCGCCGATACCCTGCGCGGCATGGTGACCGACCAGGCGACCTACGACAAGATTCTTGAGCTGCTCAATCAGAACGCCGATCCGCAGTTCATCTTCGACGTGACCATGCAGAACCACTCGGGCTACGACACGGGCCTGCTGCCGGCAGATAAGCAGATGCACCTCAACATCGACACGACCGATCTGGACGCCAAGACCGTCGAGGACGGCACGCTGTCCGATGTCGACGAGTACGTCTCGTGCATCGAGCAGTCCGACCAGGCGCTGCGCTACTTCCTCAACGCCTTGAGCAGGCTTGACCGCAAGGTGGTCGTGGTGTTCTGGGGCGACCATCAGCCGTTCTTCCCGTCCAAGTTCAACGATAAGTGGTTTACCGACGAGGACGACGCCACCCATCAGGAGCGTCTGTGGCAGACCGACTACATCATCTGGGCTAACTACGACGTTGCCGGTTGCGACCAGACGAGTGAGACCGACGACCTGTCCACCAACTACCTGTCCACCCAGCTCATGCAGCTGATCGGCGCACCGCTGACCGACTACCAGAAGGCGCATATGACGCTGCGCGAGTCGCTGCCCGCCATCAACTCCGTGGGCTACGAGGACGCCAGCCTGCGCTGGGCGCTCTCCTCCAACGTCACCGGTGACGACGCCGCTGCCGCAGCCGCCACCAAGGCGCGCGAGGATTACGCCAAGATGCAGTACTACAAGATGTTCCGCGACGGCAAGAACGTCTATACGGAGCACTTCCAGACCGAGGCCAACGAGACCGACCCCAACCTGGCGCCGGGCACGACGAAGATCAAGTAACAGGGTCGGGGGCCCGAATCGGCGGCAGGCGGAGGCGCGGGAAAGGTCTGCTGCTCAAACAGTCCTGCGCAAGACGGGGGCCACATTAAGTGGCCCCCTTTGCGTGCGGAACTCGCGATGAACCTTATATGCCTCCGCCCGGACAGACGCCCTGTTGTTGGAGTACGGCTTGTCATGGGGGCATCCGCTGAACATATATAAGTTGAAGGCCACGTCATGTGGCCTTTTTTGCATCCGGAAGCCGTATCCCAGAATTCACGTCCGGAATGGGATGCAGTTTCCGCTTACGGCCCCGTTGGGAAACTGTATCCCATTCCGATTGCAAATTCCGGGTCGCATTTTCCACCAGAGCCCTCAACCGGAAACCGCATCCCATTCCAAAGCCAAATTCCGGGACGCACTTTCCGAAACGCCGCGCATTCGGAAAGTGCGTCCCGCTCTGAATACATCCGGACATGGAATATCCGCTTATTAGGCCTTCCATCAATAAAGGGGCGCCCTCCCGAGCGGCGGGCTCGAAGTTCATCGCGAGTTCCGCACGCAAAGAAGGCCACTTAATGTGGCCTTCTTCTTGTGCAGGACTGTAGAGCAGGGAACTTCGTGCCCGCCGCCCGGGAGGGCGTTGCGTTTAGAAGATGGACCTAGCGCTTGTTCCTCCGGGACAAAAGAAGCGCGGCTATAAATGCGATGATTGCAAGCGTCAGCAACACCAAAAGCAACGTGAGTGTGCTGTCGCCCGTTGCCACGAGACCGAGCAAGCCGGGCTTCTTGCTGCCAGCAGACTGCACGGGGATCTTCTCGCCGTCGTCCTCGGCGGTAATCTCCCAGCGAATGGTCTTGTTTGCGTCGGCAAGCTCGTTGCCTACCGACGTCGGGACACTTAGTTGCAAATTGAGCACCGTGCTGCCATCGCTCGCAAACGTTGCGACCTGCGTGGGATAGGCAAACACGCTGCCCGGCGTTCCCGTCTGGAGCCAACCGGCAGACGCATCGCCCGCCGACGCTGTCAAGGTAATGGGCGACAGCAGGTGTGCCGTCTCGTGATCGACAACGGCCCGCACAAACACGCGTACCTGGGACTTTACGCCCGTGGCACGAACCTCGATCTGCTGCTCGCGCACATCGCCGGGCATCAGATCTTTAAAGGCCAAAAACAGATCGGGCTCCCCCGAAGAGCCCGTCGCTCCCGAGACCGTCAACTGTCGCGCATTTCCGTCATAGGCAATCGCGGGAGCGTCGGCAAACGCACGAGCAGGCGCGGCGAGCGCGACAATGCAGAAAATGGCCGCGACCACGCAGCGCAAGGAAGTCGCAACGTCTTTGCGAATTGGGAAAGCCATACTTACGCACCCCCATGCGGCGGCACCAGCACGCCATCCTCGACTGCACAGCCCCATGCCTCTGCAACTGCATCGTCGGGCGTGGATTGAATTGCCTGGGTCGAAATGTCAACGACCAGGTTCTTCCCACCTGCTTTATGCTCAGTCACGCTCTTGATGAGCACATCGGTTTTGTCCATCGGTGAAACGGGAGACGTCCAGTAGTAGAATCCGTCGGACGCGACAACCCAAGAGGCGGCTCTGTTGGAAGCAGATGCCTTGGACACACTGCCCCAGTCAATGACGTAGTCGGTGCCGGCAACCGGCTCATCCCACAGGCGCGCGCCATCCTTATCCTGCCAGTAGATATCCACCGCGACACGCAGGTATGCCGGAGCCGAGCCCGTGTTTTTTACCGAGACATCCCTTTTCACGTTGTCCTTGAGCGTCTCGTCCACCGAAGGCGCCACCGAGCCAAAGCCAAACTCGTTGACCAGCACGCCCGTAACCGAAAGCCACGCAAAGGTGCCGACGACGCCGGCCAAAAGGAGGACGCCGACAAGGAGGGCAACGATCCGCTTGCGCTTAGTCATCCTTGTCCTCCCTCCTCAGCGTGCCGTTTTCCCAAACATTCTTGGCACGCGAGCCGCCATCGACCCATTTGTCCTTCGCGCGCGTGTTGACGCACGTCACCATCGCATCGCCCGCGCTCGAAGCAGACGAAATCGTCAGCTCGGCAGATTTACCGGGCGCCTTGCCCGGCGTGCTCAGCTCGCCCTCGTAGCGCCATGCCCAATTCGTGTCTTCCTCGACGGTATAGATGCCCGTCGGCGCGGCAAATTGCACGCTGCCGACATACCAGGTCTCGCCGTCTTCGTCGCGCCTCTCGCTAACTTTCACCTCGACCATGCGCGTCTCGGCAGGAGAATCCTCCGACGCCTTGCGTGCCACCTTAAAGCGGAACGTTTGTCCCATGGCGCTGGCATCGGTGGTCTTTTTGACGATCGTCAGCGCATGGGTCTTGGCGAAGTCGAACACGGCATTGCCGTCGCCTTGCTTGCCTTCGCCCGTCTTCTTGGACTCCAGGCGGTTGGCCAAGTCGAACGAACCGTTACCCGAGCCCAGGCTGTAGAGCGAGACATACTGGTCGTTAACGGGTTCCTCCGTCATGGACGCATCAGGACCGTAGCTCGCCCGCTTAACGGTAACAGTCAGCTGCGTCCCCATAAACGGCTCAGCAAAGCAGACCTTAAAGGGTGCTTTGTCGGCGCTATTGTCGACTGTGTTGGCGGCGTTGGGATCGAGCAGCCATTTAAGCTGCGCGGTGGTCATGGTTACGTGGTTCTCGGGGTCGGATGTATCCTTGGCGACCACGCGATACGTCACGGGATAGAGGTCCATGTCGCCCTTGACCGGCTTGCCCTTAAACTCATCCCAAGACCTCGCAACGCCATCGGCGCCCACATATCGCCACTCCAAGAAGAGCTCACGCATATCGCCATTGGCGGCCGCGCGCTCATCGAGCAGCGCGACGATCTTGGAATGGGCGTCCGGGTCGTATGCCACGGACTTTTGCTCCATCACGGGATTACCGTTGTTGTCATAGACAGGGTTGCCGCTCTCGTCCATTTTGGGAACATCGACCGTGTAGACGAAGCCTGGCTTGCCGTCCTGTGCGCGCTCATCGCCCGAGTCGACCGTCGCCGTAAAGATGACCGACCCGTCGACACCGTGATAGCGCACCTTATATGGCGTGATCTTGTACACCGCAGTGTACGTCACGTCCTTAAAGGGCTCGTTGCCCTCGAGGGGGTACTTGTCATCACCGGTCATCAGGGTGTATTTGCTATCGGATTCATAGTCACGAGACCAACCGACAAAGTCGTACTTGGTGCCATCCTTGCCGACAACCTCAGTTGCAGCTTTTACCTCCAGCGAAATTTGATCGCCAGAGTCGGTGCGCGAAAGATAACGCAAGGAACCGGGGTCGTCCAAGTTGGTATCGATATTTGATCGGACATGCACCGGGCTGGTACGGTAAACCGGGTACAGCTCCATGGGGGCCTTGACCACAGTGTTTTTATCCACCATGGGAACGCCGTCCGACCAAACGACATAGCCGTTGTCGGACACCGGCTTGGTTTCAGTCCAGCCTACGAAGGCATTGTATGCGTTCGTTGCAGCATCGATGTCGCCAACGATATACGTCGGCAGCGGCATGCCATCCTTAAGGCTGCCGAGCGTATTGCCCTCCTGCGCGAGCTTGCCATCGATATCGGTGTCGTTCAGGTGATACACCACCGCAATGGGCGTGTAGTAGGCCACAAACGTATAGGGTTTACCCGGCTCCACGGTATAGGAATAGGTATTGCCGCCTTCGCCCGTCTGATCGAGCTTCTTTACCATTCCGTCGGGAAGCTCGATCTCGAGCTTCTTAAGCTGATAGGCGCCACCAGTACCGTCGGCATACACCGTCGTCGTAATGTCGGGGCTCACCGTAGCCACCACGTCACCGTTCTGCTGGGGATCAAGTTTGGGCGTAATGTCGAATCGCGGAACATTGATGCCCGGCGTTCCATCAAAGCCCTTGCGGTGCAGGTTGGTGGTGTAGTTAACATCGTACTTCGCGTAAACCGGATAGGCATCCTGCCACTGGGTGACCTTGAAATCTGGTTTCACCAGATACGGTGCGGCCTTATCCGGGTCAGAAGTGGTGAATTTATCGTCCTTGACATCGTAGATATAATTCCAGACGGGAGAACCCATCTGGACCTCGGCGGTCGAAATCCAGCCCAGGAACTTATGACCCGGAACCGCCATCTCGGTATCGGTCGGAGAGGCTTCGAGCGTCAGATTGGGATTGACGTCACCATCCTTTCCGTCGTAGGGCTTTGTATTAACCGTCCTATTCTTATAGAGATGAGGATAGCAATACAGGAACGTCGGATCTTTACCTTCCGCCGTTTTCCGCTGAAGCAAGTTGCTTTTATAGCGTCGAGTAGCAGCCTGCTTGACGTTGCCACTCTTGTCATAGAAGTTGACGTCCGTGGTCACCATAGCACGGACATAATATTGCTCCGTCGTTTCAACAAAACTCGAAAAAGGATTCTTTATATAAGTCCAGGAACCGTCGTCGGGTCTTTCGAGCGTCCAAAAACTGAAGTGGTACCTATCATGCGCGGGGGTAAATTGAACTTTAATACTTGAGGCTTTCCACTCATCACTCAGTTTACCGGCTCCTGGAAAATCAGTGTCGGCAATCATATCCTTGAGAGTGTTCGCGCCGCTGTCGTTACGCACATTATGCGAGTAGGCGTTAATAGGCGCAACGATTTGCGTCGCATCAGAGAGAGCGGTGGTGCACTTATCTGCTGGATTCTTATCATCGTGTAACACATGGGCGGAGGCGTCCGTGCCAGCACCCCAATGGATAATGTTTTCACGAACATATGTCGCACCGACGTTTTCCTCGAAGGGCGACTTGTATTTATTCCAAATCGAGCACAACTTCTTGCTGTCCGTTAGACCGCTATTTGTAAATGCCCGAACGTAATAGTCCACCCGGTACTCAAAACGAGCCGTATAGGTATGCAGGACGGTCAGATCGACGTTTGCGGGAAGCTTATAGCTGGGGTCACGGCTTACGCGCACCTCGACCTGGGACCCATCGGCGGCCTGCTTGTTTTCATACCAACCCAGGAAGCGGTAGCCATCGGGCAGCGAGCCGCCTTCGGACAAGAGCTTGTTGTCCACGCCGCGCACCTGCACCGTGTAAACGCTGGCCCCATCCTCGGCAGTCTGGACATCGACATGAGTGTTGCCCACGTCGACACGCTGGGTCGCATCTTCAAGCCCATCCTGCTCATTACCCTCGAACACCGTCATGATGTTCGAGACGTAGTCGCTGTACACCGGATAGAAGTCGGTCGGACCGACGACGGTGATCGCCGCATCGGCGGGATAGAACGCGTTTGCGTTTTTAAGCTCGGCGAGCTGGGTCGAGGTAATGGCCGCATAGCCGCCGTTCATCCCAGCCTCGCCGCTCGGCTGCGTCGTCCAACCGATAAAGGTGGCGCTGGGAGACAGAGCGCCGCGGTCCGCAGGGGCAGCCGGCGTCAGGCTAACACCATAGCGGTACCAATCCGCCGACCTGTCGTGCGCAGCACCGCTCTGCCAATCGAGCGTTTTGCCCTTGACGTTATAGAACAGCACTTGCGCCTCGTACGAAGCGATGAACAGGTCGTTGCCCTTAAAACCGTCGGCCCCGTTCGCATTATCGGCGGTATAGGTCGACGTTTTCTCGTGCGTCTCGTTCTTCTGGACCTGCTTGCCAGCAGCCACAGCATCGGCATCGGTCTTGCCGTCAAACCAGCTGTTGTCTTGTCCAATTCGGTTCACACGCACATCGGGCTCGCGGAACCAGCCCATAAAGCGGTAGCCGCCGTTCGCCTCGCTCAGCCCCTTAGGCGTTGCGGAGGTATCCTGCTTAAACATTACCGACGTATCGCCCGTGGCAAGGCCCTGAGCCGTTCCCGCCAGCACGGCGCTCACGGCAAAGGTGTACGGATCGCTGGTAGATTGATCTTTTCCCAACATGGTTGCCAGAACGGCTGCCGTACCCGCACCGGGGAAGTCGGTCGTCGTCTTCACGCTTTTGCCGTGTACGGGGATATTCAGTTTGTAGTCCATCGCCCATTCGTTTGCATGCTCGCCCCCCAAGAGCAGGTCATTGACAGTCGAGCGCTTGGTGCCGGCACAGAAGTCGTAATCATGCTGCTCCCACAGCTCACGTGTGACGTAGCGTTCGTCGTCCCAGGGACCGAATCCGGCACCGGATACCGTGCCATCACCCGCAAGGGCGTAAATCTTCTTCTTGGCTGCCGTACCCTGGCTAAACCCGGATAGGCTGACACTGGGCTTGAAGTAGCAATCAGTGATAGTCGCATCACCCGCGTTAGCGCGTGCAGCAATACCGCCCAGGTTCACGTCGTTTTGAATAATGGGGATCACGGCGATGGGGTTGTACTGGCGCGAGCTCAAATCGCCGGCGAAATGGCTGCGAGCGATTTCATTACCGCTCTTAGACAAGATGCGGCCTGCAAGACCGCCCGTCCAAGCGCGCGTTACGGAGACAACGCCCACGTACGAAGCAGCATAGCTATAGCATTTCGCCGTTGAAAAGCAGTCAATGACTTTAGCGCCTTCTGCCATGCAGCCCACAAAACCCGAGGCGTACACGTTGTTGCCGCCCAGGGCGCCAATGGCCACGTCGTACTTATTGGTGACGTCGGTCATGCCCTTCTCGGCAATCGAGCCGTCGTCCTTACGCGTCGGCGTCACGCGGCAGTACTCAATCGTCGAATTTGTAACGTAGCCGGCAAACGCCGCCATATACAGACCCTCGCCGCCGAGCGCCTGCACGCCCGAGGTCGTATTGTTGACGGCACGGCCGCCACGGACCTCGCAGTTGTAGAGGGTGCAACCGTCGAGCTCGCCGGCGATGAGACCGCCCTCAAAGCCTGCGTTGGTAATGAGGTTGAGAGCATTGTTGGCGCAGGTCACGTGCAGCGTGCTCTCCATGACCATAACGTTTTCGAAGCGCGTATTGACGGCCTTGCCCACGATAATGCCACCGCGGAAGTCCGCCCACACGTTGGCGTCCTTAACCAGGAAGTTTTTGATGGTGGCACCGTTGGTCTCGGCAAAAAATCCCGTATCGCGCTCGGGGTCAAAAGCGTCTTTATCGTAGTTCAGGCCCTCAACGGTGTGGTTTTGACCATCGAACACGCCCTTAAACGGATGCTCCTTGTTGCCAAACGACAGATGCTTAACGGTGTTTGCAACGATGTCTTTCATGTCGTCGCTGTCGAGCTCAATGTCGTTATCGAGATAAACGTGCCAGCCGGACGTATCGCGCTCGCGCGACAGCGCCACACACGACAAAAAGTCAGCCTCGTTTTTGATGTGGAATTCGGTTTTGGCCTCGGGCACATCCTCGGCATGCACCGCCATCGGCAGCGCCATGACGCAGCAAAGGGCAATCGCTGCGACGGCAACCAGCCTGCTAAGCATGCCCCGGTTCATGTTCTTGATCTTCATAGGCTAGTTCGCCTCCGGCCAGCCCGCGACGTCAAGCACGTCGAGGACGGTATCGCTTGCCTGCTGGTTTTTGGCCTGCACGGCCTGAACAGCGATATCGAGCCTGAATGAGCCGCCGCGCGCGGCATCGTGGTAGTCGCCCACAAAGCGCAGCGAGTCCATGAGACTTTCCGTCATGGCGCCGGGGTCGAGCGTGCCGCCACGCCCGGCCAATCCGCGGTAGTAGTACCACCCATCGCCGCCATCGATCCACGGGGACCCCTCGCCCGCGTTCACATTAAACGCAACGCTGTCCGAAGCATCCGCGCTCGAACCGTCGGGCGCCACCGACGTCATGCGCAGACGCGCGCGAACGTACTCAGGCTGCGTGCCAGCGTTCTCCACGCGCACAATGCGGCTGATGTCAGAGCCCCCGGCCTTGGTGTCGGGATAGTCACCGTGCTCGTTGGGATCAAACGGAATCTCCTCGCCCTGCTCGTTGAGGGTGTATTCGCAGACTCGTACCTTCACGCTGCCAAACGATAGAACGTTGTTCGCCGGAACCATATCAACGGTAAAAGCCAGCGTGCCGCACAGACACGCCAGGGCCAACAGCGCCATCGCGGCAAGCGCCAAGGTGCGTTTCTGATTGTCGGAAAGATTATTGAGCATTACGTTCGCCAATCGTCAATAACAGGGGGACCGAGATCCCGGCCCGAAAATGGGGATGGGGGTGGACCGGGATCTCGGTGGAGGGGGGGATTAAGCCTGAGCCTGAGTCTTAGCCCATTCCTTGGCCTGCTTAAGAGCGTTAGCGGCAGCGTCGGTCTCGTTACCCTTCTGGTCAGCGCCGAAAATGTAGGCGGAAACGACAATCTTAGGCTCAATCTTCTTGCCCGCACCGTCCTGGCCCGAGACAACATCCTCGCTCGTCATTGCGCCGGGAATCATCACCTGGCTAAAGAGCTCGCCAGTGTAGACATCCTGGGCAGCATTCTTGGCACCCAAGGCGACGGGGCCATTCGTGGCGCCCTTGGCGTACATGAACAGACCGCTTACGTACTGGTTCTCAGTGCCGTTGGTCGTGGCCTGCTCAGCAACCGGCTTCCAGTTGTTGTTGAGGGTGAAGTAAGGAGTCTTCGCATAAGTTGAATCGTCCTTGACCACAGCGTTCTTTACATAGATGAACACAAAAGCGTCGTCGGAACCCTTTTTAATGCCCACATTCGGGTTCTTGTCCATCGGGGAGCCCGGAATCATCTTGTGTTCTGTCTCGGGGTCCCACTTGGTCTCGAACAGGTAGGCCTTGCCAGCGTTCGGCTTAGTGGGGTCCGGATTCTCGGGGTTTTCCGGGTCAGGCTTATTCTCGGGAGCCTCAAATTTTCCAATCGTAAACACGTTGTGCAGGTCGGCAGTCGCCGACAGCCATGCATAGGTGCCCACGCCGGCAGCCAATACCAGCAGCAACAGGGCGGCAATGATGCCGTAGCGCTTTTTCTTCTTGTTTTCCATCGTTCTCTTCCTTTCGAGAATCGTTTTCCCCGGCAACGGCCCCTACCGCCGCCGACGCTTTTCCCTGCCGCTATGAACGCCGCTCCCTCGCATGCGCGCGGGCATGCTTGCCCGCAGGCTCGTCGGGAACCACCCGATCGAGCACAATCGACGCCGCGACCAGCAGCGCCAGAACGGCCACCACAACAAGCAAACCGGGCATCGTCGTGCAATATGCGTTAACGAAGCCCAGGTAAGGGACACAAAAAGAAACGACACCGATCACGCGTGAAAAAGGCGTCTGCTCGGCGTCGTGCATGATGGTTCCATCTGCATTTTTGTTTGCGATTCCCTGCGTGCTAATCGTCTGCGCCACAGGGTCGATCTCGTACACCTGATGCGTCACCACGGCACCGTCCGATCGGTAAAAGGTTGCATTGTCGCCCACGGCAATATCCGTTGGCTCAACCTGGCGAACAAACACCATGGAGCCAACGGGAAGCTCGGGTTCCATAGAGCCCGAAAGCACAGCAAAGGGCATGTATCCAAATGCGCGAGGCACAAAAGAAACAACGGCAAGGGCTATGACAAGCGCGAACGCCAAGCTACTCAAAAGTGCAATAAATCGTTTGAGTCTACGCGCAGCCAAAGTGATAATTCATCCCCCTTGAGGCCCTATTCGACCCATCCAAAGGTCAGCAAGTTTCAACAGGAACCGCAAGGCGCTTGAAAAGTGAGTCCGAAATAAGCCAATTTGGAATCTTTTCCTAATAAAAACATAGCGATGTGCTACACATTTTTCAATGTTTTGTCGCTAAATGCTACCTATTTTGACGTAAGTGGTCATTTATCACCAAATTAGTCTGTTTTATCCAATATCTGTGACTAACCCCCTACGCAACTTCCCCATAGAGGAATCGATTTTTTGCGAAACTAAAATAATGGTACCCCCCCCCCACATTAAAAATAATTGCTGGAAGTGCCATTTATTTCCGACCCCTTTTACTGGAGTTTTATGACAGCCCCATCTAGTTCGCAGCCCATAACCCTCTGAAAACCGTGTCCCAGAATTCGCTTGCGAAATGGGATGCGGTTTCCGCTTGTGGCCCCGCTGGGAAGCCACATCCCGCTTCGATCACAAATTCCGGGTCGCTCTTTCCGCCAAGGCCCTCAACCGGAAACTACATCCCATTTCTCGACCGAATGCTGGGATGCATTTTCCGCAGAGCCCCTCAACGGGAAACCGCATCCCATTCCAAAGGCGGGACGCAGCTTCCGCAACACCACCCATCCGGAAATCCCATCCCACTCCGCACGCATCCGGGCATAGAACAATCAGCTTATTAGGCCTTCCATCAATAAAGGGGCGCCCTCGTGTCATGAAAAAAGCCCCGAGAATTTCGAGGCTTTCACATTTGTATTGTTTTGCACGAAGGACCGCGAACGGCGAAGCTACTCGCCCAACACGGCCTTCTTGGCCGCCGCCGCCATGTTGTCCAGATCCTCCTTGGTGGGATGGTCCTTCGCGGCAACCCAGTTGTCGAGCAGCATCTTAAATCGGGCGTTTTCGGGATCTTGCTCGAGCATGGCCTCGTAGCGCTGCTTGACCGCGGGGCCCATCTTGCCCTGGCACATCGCCCAGCCCGCAAGCTCGGCATCCTCGGCCAGATTTGAGGTCACGCGATCGATAATCTGCCTAAAGTACTCCTCGCTGGCCCCAAAGCCGCAGGTGCCAAACAAAAAAACGCGCTTGCCATGCAGGGCGGAAAGCAACGCCGCGACCGAAGGCGTGCACGCGCCCTTGTCGCACCAAAAACCGACGAGCACCGTGTCGGCCGCGCAGGCGCCCTGCGCCTCGAGCGCAACCTGATCTGCGTCCGCATCGTCGCTCAACGCGGCGGCGTGGACAAACTCAACGCCCGCAGCCTGCAGGGCGCGCTTGATCGCCCCCGAAACCATCCTGGTATTACCGCTCTTGCTGTTAACCACCATAGAGCATGTCATAGTCACGTTGCCTCGTTTCCCCCGAAACTCGAGCCATTAATGCAATTTGTTAGATGAATATCTTAGTACTAACGTGACAGATGTAAACCACCGTCTGTCGATTGATTAATTTGCCCCACGGGCTTGCTCACTGGGCAAACTGGCTGCGATAGAGCTCGGCATAGAAGCCGCCTGCCGCTAGCAGCTCGTCGTGCGTGCCGCGCTCGATAATCTCGCCGTCGCGCATCACCAGAATGCAGTCGGCGTTGCGAATCGTCGACAGGCGATGCGCAACGACAAAGCTCGTGCGGCCGGCCATGAGCTCGTCGAATGCCGTCTGAACCTGCAGCTCGGTGCGGGTATCGATGCTCGAGGTCGCCTCGTCCAGCAGCAAGATAGCCGGGTCGGTGAGCATGACGCGCGCGATGCACAGCAGCTGCTTTTGACCCTGGCTAAACGTTCCGCCGTCCTCGCCGATCACCGTATCGTAGCCGCCTGGCAGCTGCACGATAAACTTGTGCGCGTGCGCGCGCTTGGCCGCCTCGATAACCTGCTCGCGCGTGGCATCTGGGCAACCGTAAGCGATGTTTTCCGCCACCGTGCCCTCGAACAGCCAAGTGTCCTGCAGCACCATGCCAAAGGCGCGGCGCAGGCTTGCACGCGTGTAATCACGCGAAGACCGGCCATCGACCATGATGCGTCCGGCATCGATATCGTAAAACCGCAGCAGCAAGTTGATGAGCGTCGTCTTGCCGCAGCCCGTGGGGCCGACCAGGGCAAAGCGCATGCCGGGTTTGGCCTCAATACAGATATCCTGCAGCAGCTTGCGGTCGGGCACGTAGCTAAAGTCCACATGTTCAAAGGCGACCTCGCCCTTCGGGGCGGCAAGCTCCGCGGCATCCGTCGCATCGGGCTCCTGCTCGCGCGCATCGAGCAGCGCGAACATGCGGCGCGCCGAGGCGTACGCGGTCTGGATCTGCGTAATGACGTTGGTGACCTCGTTGAACGGCTTGGTGTACTGGTTGGCGTAGGACAGGAAAATCTGCACGCCGCCCACCGTGAGCGCCGCCGGCACGCCCGTGATCACGCCCACGCAGCCGATCACAGCGACAACGGCGTAGATGATGTTGTTGATAAAGCGCGTGCCGGGATTAGAAAGCGAACCCATGAACTGCGCGCGCTCACCTGCCGTATAGAGCTCGGCGTTGAGCGCGTCGAAGCGCGCTTGAGCGTTGGGGCCGTAGGCAAAGGCGTCGACAAGCTTCTGCTCGCCTACGTACTCCTCGATATGACCACCGAGCTGCCCTTGAATACGCTGCTGCGCCGTAAAGCTCTTGTTGGAAAGCTTGGCGATGGCGCCGGCCGCAAAGATGGAAAGCGGCGTGACGAGCACCACCACGAGCGTCATGGCCAGGTTAATGGAGAGCATAAACGCGAGCGTGCCCACGATGGTGATAACGCCGGTGAAAAGCTGCGTGAAGCCCTGCAGCAGACCGTCGCCCACCTGGTCGACGTCATTGACCACGCGGCTCATAAGGTCACCGTGGGCATGGCTGTCGATAAAGCTGAGCGGCATACGGCTGAGCTTGTCGCTCGCCTCCACGCGCATGTCACGCACCGTCTCGTAGGACAGGCGGTTGACGCAGTAGCCCTGCAGCCACTGGAAGGCCGCGGCACCTACGACGACAATCGCGAGCTTGGTGACAAGCGGCAGCAGTGCATCGAAATTCACCTGGCCCGCGGCAACGATCAGGTCGATGCCCTCACCGATAAGGATAGGCGTGTAGAGCTGCAGAATCACCGAGATGGCGGCGCTCACAAACGACGCCGTAAACGAAATACGGTGCGGACGGACGTAACCCATCAGGCGGCGGGTCACCGCGCCCACGGGATAGCGCTCAGGGTCGCCGGGCTGGCGTGGGCCGTCACCCAGGTCGTTGAGGTTATCGTTGCCGGACACATTGGCCGTCATCGTGGCGACCGAACCGGAAGAAGTATACGGATTCATTTAGCAGCCCTCCTTTGCGCAAGTGGATGCCGGGGCAGCCGGGGCGGACGCGGGACTTGGGACGGACGCGGGCGCCGCGCTCCCCTGCTGACCCTCGAGCTCCTCGCGACGAAGCTGCGACTGGCAAATCTCGCGATAGAGCTGGCAGTTTGCGTACAGCTCGTCGTGCGTGCCCAGGCCCGCGACCGAGCCGTGGTCGAGCACGCAGATCATGTCGGCATCGCGCACGGTCGAGACGCGCTGGCTCACAATCACCGTGGTCAGCGGCAGCCCACCCTCGGCGGCACCGCGCATGCTTCGTTCGCGAATGGCGTGGCGAAGCGCCGCGTCGGTCTTAAAGTCGAGCGCCGAGGCGGAGTCATCCATAATCAGGATTTGCGGCGAGCCCACCAGAGCGCGCGCAATGGTCAGGCGCTGGCGCTGGCCACCGCTAAAGTTCTTGCCGCCCGCCTCGACCGGGGCGTCGAGCCCCTGCGGCTTGTTGCGCACGAACTCGCTGGCCTGCGCCATATCGAGCGCCGCCCAGAGCTCCTCGTCGGTCGCCGACTCGTCACGCCAGGTCAGGTTGCTGCGGATCGTGCCGCTCACCAGCGACGCGCGTTGCGGGACGGCCGCGACCACATGGCGCAGCTGATCGAGCGGCCAGGCACGCACGTCGGAGCCCATCACGCTCACGCCGCCGGTGCCCGCATCGTACAGGCGCGGGATAAGCGAGACGAGCGTGGACTTGCCGCTACCCGTGCCGCCGATAATGCCGAGCGTTTTGCCCAGCGGCAGCTCCAGGGCCACATCGTCGACGGCATTTGCCGCACCCGCGCCAAACGAAAAGCTCGCATGGTCAAAGCTCAGCGCTGGAACCGGAGTGGCGCCACTTGCCAGGTCACCCGGCCTGGGCAGCGCGACCTGCTGGTTGTCCCCGTCCGTGATGCTCGGCTCACAATTGAGCACCTCGTTGATACGCGACGCGCTGGCGCTCGCCTTGGTAAAGACCACAACCAGGTTGGCGACGTACACGATGGAGGTCAGGGTCTGCGTCATGTAGTTCACAAACGCCATGACCTGACCCTGCGTGAGCTCGCCCACGTTGACCTGGATGCCGCCCACCCACAGGATGGCGCACACGCCCAGGTTCATCACCAAAAACGTAACGGGGTTAAGGATCGACGAGAGCTTGCCCACCGCGATGGCGGTATGGGCCTGGTCATCGGCGGCCTGGGCAAAGCGCTCGCGCTCGTGGTCCTCGCGCACAAAGGCGCGAACCACGCGGGCGCCCGAAAGGCCCTCGCGGCAAATGAGCGCAATGCGGTCGAGCTTTGCCTGCAGCTGCTTGTAGTACGGAATGCAGCGCGCCATGACAAACCAAAACACCAGGCCGATAGCGGGCGTGCAAATCAAGAAAATCACGCCCAGCTTAAGGTCGATGGCAAGGGCCGCAACCATGGAACCCACGGCCAAGAAGGGCCAGCGGATGAGCATGCGCACGCCCAGTGCCACGGCAAGCTGCACCTGGTTGACGTCGTTGGTGATGCGGGTGATAAGCGACGGCGTGCCAAAGCGGTCGAGTTCGGCATAGCTCAGTTTGTTGATGTGCTGGTAGAGCGCACCGCGAATGTCGGTGCCCATGCCCTGCGAGGTGAGCGCCGCCATCTTTTGGCAGACGAGCGTAAACGAGATGCCGATCACGGCCATGGCGGCAAGCACTATGCCGTAGTGGACGACGGCGTCCACGTCGTGCGAGCCAATGCCCTTATCGATCATCTGGGCAATCACCAGCGGCGTCAGCAGGTCAAAGATCACTTCGATCAACTTGCACGCAGGGCCGATCACCATATATCGGCGAAACTTACCACCAAAACGCCTGAGCAACTCAATCATGTATAGGCGCTCCCTATCATCATCCACATTCAATTCGAACCATGATAGTACCGCCACCCCAAAAGAAGCGTAAACAACTCGTCATTTCTAACGGGATTCAGTTTTCAGAGGAGCATACGCGCACACCCAGCCAGTGGCGGGCCAATCGCTTGGTATACTTACATTAGTGCTACCAAGTTAGTCGCCGACCCTTGAAATGAGGTGCCGAGATGAACGACATTCTCGCGAGAAGAGCAAGACGAACAACCTTGGGCATCGCCCTTTCCGCGGCACTTATCGCGGGAATCGCCCCCGCAACGGCGATCGCGGCGGAAACCAGCTCCCCCACCGGTGCAGTTGCCTTGCAGACGGAAGACGCGGCCGCCGCAAAAGAAAAAGCGTATGCAGCCATGCAGGAAGCGCTCAAAAACCTCGAGGCCGCAAAAAACGCCGCAAGTCCCGAGAAAATTGCGAGATTCAATGATGACATTGCCCGTTTTCAAGAGCTCCGCGACAAGATGGCGGCGCAAGCCGCCGAAGAGAGGGGACTCCTTCCCACCATGCAAGCGGACATCGATGCAGCCCAAGCCAAATACGACGGGGCCATCAACCGGGTAAGCGAGCTCCAGGCAGAATTAGACAAGAAACTTGAGATGCTTAAGACACTCGAAGCACTCGGCTACGAGGAGTTTGTCGAAACTGTTAAACAGCAAATAAAGCAGTTGCACAGTGAGATCGTAACGGCAAAAGCGCAAGTAGGCCATTGCGAAGAGGAGCTCCGCGAGTTCCAGTACCGCCTCAGAAATCAGGAAAGACGAGTTAATAACTGTGAACGTGCTGTAGAGAAATATAAAGGCGATATCGACCGGTTCATAGCCTGGCGAGATGCGCTCCTCGACAATTTGAAAAAAGCGCAAACGGCCTATGACGACGCCTGCAAGGCATACGAAGAGGCAAAGGCCGCGGCAGACAAGTCCACCTCGCCCGAGATAACGAAACCCGCCGATACGACAAAACCCTCCAGCTCAGCGCAGCCGGCCGAAACGGCACAGCCCGCCAGCTCGCCCGCGACCGGCAAATACGCTCCATCGAGCTCCACCAAGCAAGCAGATACGACCGCCGGCAAGCTCGCGAACACGAGCGACGCAGCGCCGAGCGCAATCACACTCGCAGGAATCGCCGCCGCAGGCCTCGGAATAACCGCCACGGGTGTACGCCGCCTCAAGAACTCAAAATAGCCGCCAGAGCATACCATCTTCGCCAATCCACAAACCCAGAGACAAAAGAGGCCCGTTTCCCCAGGGAAACGGGCCTCTTTAACTGCAAAAATTCAAGCAACAGCACCGCCGCCTCTTGAAACACATCGCCACCGCGCTCCAAACAACGCCAACGAGCAGCAAAAGACACGGGATTAAATTATTCAGATAAATGTGACCCTTCAGGTGGTTTTGGTCGGCTACTCGCGAGTGCCGGCAGGGCGCTTGGTAGTCGAGCGATCCCGCAGGCAA
>ENA-OWRJ01000728-OWRJ01000728.1-human-gut-metagenome-genome-assembly--contig:-NODE-728-length-41081-cov-8.499878_pt1 | contig 41081 bp, 33 predicted proteins | sample MGYA00248269_ERZ651897 | MGnify/ENA primary metagenome ERZ651897 (study PRJEB26924, sample SAMEA4378252) | human gut metagenome | biome: human gut; feature: human-associated habitat; material: faeces...
CCTGTGACCTCCTGCACGTCAAGCAGATGCTCTACCAGCTGAGCTAACCGCGCATATACGTCGCTGCGTTTCAGCGACGTATGTTATTATAGCATACTGCTTTGCGGAATGCAAGCCCTTTTTGCAAAAAAATCAGTCCAGAATCCGCCCGTCGGTGGAAATCGTTACGACCTGCCACGGAATGAACTTGCCGGACGCCTGCAAGGCGCGCTTGGCGGCATTTTCCAGCCCGCCGCAGCAGGGCACCTCCATGCGCACAACGGTGACCTCTTGAATGTCGTTGCTGCGGATGATGGCGGTCAGCTTCTCACTGTAATCGACGTCGTCCAGCTTGGGGCAGCCCACCAGCGTGATGTGCCCGCGGATGAACCGCTCGTGGAACGCGGCGTAAGCGTAGGCCGTGCAGTCGGCAGCGATCAGCAGCCGCGCACCGTCAAAGTAGGGTGCGTTCACGGGCACCAGCTTGATCTGCACGGGCCACTGGCGCAGCTGGCTGGGGGCCGTCGTCGGGGCGCTCTCCCCTGCCTCGGCGGGGTGCAGGGCCTTGGCCATGCTGCCCGGGCAGACGTGCATCGCTTTGGGCGCACTGCCGGGGCAGCCGGACGTGTGGGCGGTCTTGTGCTGCCTGGCGGCCTGCACGGCGGCCTCGTTGTAGGGCGCGGCCTCGCGCTGCTCAAACGTGATGGCCCCCGTGGGGCAGTGCGGCAGGCAGTCGCCCATGCCGTCGCAGTAGTCGTCGCGCATCAGCGTGGCCTTGCCGCCGATCATGGCGATCGCGCCCTCGTGGCAGGCGGCGGCGCAGGCCCCGCAGCCGTTGCATTTCTCCTGGTCGATGTGAATGATTTGTCGTTTCATGGTCAGCCTCCTTGACTTTGTGCTGTCATTTTACTACAATGGCAGCAAGAGTTCTGTTGTAGCAACAACATGTGAGGTGCATAATTATGGAATTGCCGGATGTACCACTGTTCCGCGGACTGACCGCCGACGAGGCCGAGGCAGCCGTAACCGCGCTGCGGATGCGCCGCAGGGCATTTGCCAAGGGGGAGATCCTGCTGGAGGCCGGGCAGAGAGCCCCGGCGCTGGGCGTGGTGCTGGCCGGGCGGGTGCACATGGAGCACCTGGACGTCTGGGGCAGCAAGACGCTGCTGGGCCAGGCCGGGCCGGGTGACCTGTTTGCCGAGACCTACGCCTGTCTGCCGGACGAGCCGCTGCGGGTCAGCGTTGTGGCCGCAGAAAACGGCGAGGCACTGTTTTTGGAGACCGGGCAGCTTTTGCAGTGCGGCTGCGAGCCGTGGCGCTGGAAGCTAACGCAAAATCTTTTGCGCATTGCAGCGCGTAAAAATCTGGGGCTGGCGCAGCGCAGCCTGTACACCGCCCCCAAGACGATCCGCGGGCGGATCACGGCGTACTTTTCGGTGCTGGCGCGGCAAAACGGCAGCCTGCGGTTTACGCTCCCCTTTGACCGCCAGCAGCTGGCCGACCACCTTGGTGTGGACCGCAGCGCCTTGAGCAATGCGCTGAGCCAGATGCAGAAGGATGGACTGCTGGTGATCGATAAGCGGGAGGTAGAGCTGAAACAGGTGGAGGAGATGTGAGGGAAGCCGTCAGCGGCCCCGACCGCTGACTGATGAGGGGCAACCTTGCGGAGATTGCCTGTAAACGGGTTATTCCCGTGAACTTACCCCTCATCCGGCCCTGCGGGGCCACCTTCCCCCAAGGGGGAAGGTTTGAAGCCTGTATAAAAAAGCCGCTGACAATTATGCCAGCGGCCTTTTTTATAAATTTATCGTACCACCGTCTCCACCTGCGGTGCGCCGCCTGCCAGCTGTTCCGCGGTGACAGGCTGTACCTCGCCGGGCTGGTCCAGCTTCTCGCGAGCCACGGCCAGCATCAGTTTGATGCGGTTTTCCTGGTTGACGCGGGTCGCGCTGGGGTCGTAATCCACGGGGGTGATGTTCGCGTCCGGGTGCAGGGCGCGGATCTTATTGATCATGCCCTTGCCCACAATGTGGTTCGGCAGACAGCCGAACGGCTGGGCGCAGACAATGTTGCCGTAGCCGCCCTCGACCAGCTCGATCATCTCGGCGGTCAGCAGCCAGCCCTCGCCCATCTTGGCACCCAGAGAGATGATGCCCTCAGGCTTTTTCATCAGCTCGCGGAACGAGCCGGGCGCGTAGAAGCCGTACTTGCGCATGGCGTCATAGCTGGCGCAGCCGATGCCGTCCAGCCAGCTCAAGAACGCGTCCGCGCCGCCCGCCACAAGCTTGTTGCCGCCGTACAGGTCGATGTCCAGCTTGTAGTTGGCCACGCAGTACTCCACAAAGCCCATCAGGCCGGGCAGGTTGACCTCGCAGTCCTGGCTTTCCAGAAATTTTTCCAGATCATTGTTGCCCAGCGGCGAGTATTTGACATAAATCTCGCCGACGACGCCGACCTTGACCTTCGGCACGCGGGTGATGGGAATGGTCGCGTAGTCCGCGGCAATGTCGTAGAACCGGCGCTTCATGTCATGGGCGGAGTAGTTCTTGTCGTCGCGGATCCAGCCCTGTATCGTAGAGATCCACTTCTCGGTCATGGCGTCGGCGTCGCCCCTGTGGTTCTCGTAGGCGTGGGTCTGGCTGCGCAGGGCGACCAGCATATCGCCGTAAAAGATCGACGCAATGACCTTGCGCAGCAGCGGCACGGTCAGCGGCAGACCGCTGCCCTTTTCCAGACCGGAGAAGTTCAGCGATGCTACGGGAATATTGCCGTAGCCCGCCTTGACGAGCGCCTTGCGCAGCAGCTTGATGTAGTTGGACGCACGGCAGCCGCCGCCGGTCTGGGTGATGAGCAGCGCGGTGTGGTCCAAATCGTATTTGCCGCTGTTCAGCGCGTCGAGAAACTGCCCGATGACGAGCAGCGCCGGGTAGCAGGTGTCGTTGTGGACGTATTTCAGGCCCAGCTGCGCGACCTCGCTGCCGCAGTTGCCGAGCACCTCGGTCTGGTAGCCCTCGCTGGCCAGTGCCGCCTGCATGAGCCGAAACTGAGTCACGGCCATGTTCGGAATGAGAATTTTATGGGTCTTTACCATGTCCTTGGTAAAGTTGGGGGTCATGTATTCCATGGAATTGCCTCTTACTTTTTATCCTCTTTGCGTTCTTCCAGCGCCGCAAACAAACTGCGCAGTCTTATGTTCACCGCGCCCAGATTTGTGATCTCGTCGATCTTCAGTTGGGTGTACAGCTTGCTGCCCGCCTGCAGAATCTCGCGGGTCTCGTCGGTGGTGACGGCGTCCAGGCCGCAGCCGAAGGAGACGAGCTGCACAAGGTCCATGTCGGGGTTCTCGGTGCAGTATTTCGCGGCGGCGTACAGGCGGCTGTGGTAGGTCCACTGGTTCAGGACGGAGGTCTGGAACTTCTGCTCGTGCCAGCTGACGGAGTCCTCGCTGATGACGGCAGCGCCCTGCCGGATGATGAGCTGGTCAATACCGTGGTTGACCTCAGGGTCAACGTGGTAGGGGCGGCCCGCCAGCACAATGATGCGGCGGCCTTCCCTGCGGGCCTGCGCAATGATCTCGGTGCCTTTGTCGCGCAGCTGCTGCATGTGGCGGGCGTACTCGTCGTAGGCCGCATCAATGGCTTCGTGCACGGCCTTCCGGTCCAGCCCCGGGAAATAATGGTCCAGCGTCTGCTGGAATTTCTTGTAGAAATCCTTGCGGCGCTCGAGGTTGAAGTAATCGTAGATGAACTTCGTCGCCTTCAGCTCGGGGCAGTTGCCCTCGAGCACCTCGGGATAGTAGGCCACGACGGGGCAGTTATAATGGTTGTCGCCCAGGTGCTCGTCCAAGTTGTAGCTCATGCAGGGGTAGAAGATCGCGTCCACGCCCTGCTCACACAGCCAGTGAATGTGGCCGTGGCTCAGCTTGGCCGGGAAGCAGGCCGTGTCGCTGGGGATCGTCGCCTGACCGCTCTGGTACAGCTTGCGGTTGGAGAAGGGGCTGACGACGACCTCAAAGCCGAGGCGGCTGAACAGCGTGTGCCAGAACGGCAAAAGCTCGTACATATTCAGGCAGAGCGGGATGCCGATCTTGCCGCGGCTGTTCGCAGGGGCTGCTGCCTTGCGGTAGCCGTCCAGCAGCTTGAGCTTGTAAGCGTAGAGGTCCAGGTCCTCGTTGTTGGCCTTGCCGGTCACGGGCTTGTCGCACCGGTTGCCGGAGATAAAGCGCTTGCCATCGGCAAAAACGTTGACGGTCAGCTGGCAGTGGTTGCCGCACCCCTGACACTGCACGGTGTTGACCTTCTGGCTGAAATGCTCCAGCTCCAGCTGGGTCAGCACGGTGCTGCGGGCGTGCGCGCCTGCCTTGGCCTTGCCGTACAGGGCCGCGCCGTAAGCGCCCATCAGGCCTGCAATGTCGGGACGGATGACGTTGACGCCCATCTCCTTCTCAAAGGCGCGGAGCACAGCCTCATTGTAGAAGGTGCCGCCCTGTACCACGATGTTGCGGCCCAGCTCCTCGGGGCTGGACGCGCGGATGACCTTGTACAGCGCGTTCTTGACGACGGAGATGGACAGACCGGCGCTGATATTTTCAATCGAGGCACCGTCCTTCTGCGCCTGCTTGACAGACGAGTTCATGAACACGGTGCAGCGGCTGCCAAGGTCAACGGGCTTGTCGGCAAACAGGCCCAGCGCGGCAAACTCCTTGACGTCGTAGCCCAGCGCCTGGGCGAACGTCTGCAAAAAGCTGCCGCAGCCGGAGGAGCAGGCTTCGTTCAGGAAGATGTTGCTGATCGCACCGTCCTCAATTTTGAAACACTTCATGTCCTGACCGCCGATGTCGATGATGAAATCCACGTCGGGCAAAAAGTGCTTGGCGGCGGTAAAGTGCGCGACAGTCTCGACAAGACCGCGGTCACAGTGGAACGCATTTTTGACGAGCTCCTCGCCGTAGCCGGTGGTGGTCACGCTGGCAATCTGCAGGCCCGGGTGATCCTTGTAGAGACCGAGCAGCGTATCCCTGACGAGCGGGATCGGGTTGCCGAGGTTTGGACGGTAGCGCTCGAACAGAATGTTCGCGTCGTTGTCGATGACGACAAGCTTGATGGTGGTGGAGCCGGAGTCGATGCCGATATGTACCGGCCCGCAGTCTGCGCCAAAGGGCAGGCAGGGCACGGTGGCCTTTAAGTGGCGGGCGTGGAAGTCCTCGTACTCCTGTTTGTTTGCGAACAGCGGCGGCAGGCTGACGTAGGTCGCTGTGGCGCTGTAGTCGTCGAGGCGCTTCGCAACCTCGCGCAGGTCGGATTCCTCGTCGGCATAGAACGCCGCGCCCATCGCAACGAAGAGCAGGCTGTTCTCCGGCAGGGTGCCGGTGACACCCAGAGTCTTGTCAAAGCTCCGGCGCAGCGTCCCGGAGAAGGTCAGCGGGCCGCCGAGATACAGGATATTGCCCTTGATGGGGCGGCCCTGTGCCAGACCTGCAATGGTCTGGTTGACAACGGCCTGATAGATCGACGCCGCGATGTCGCCCGCCTGTGCGCCCTGGTTGATGAGGGGCTGGATGTCGCTTTTGGCAAAAACGCCGCAGCGACTGGCGATGGTGTAGGTGCGGGTCGCGGCCTGCGCGGCCTTGTCCATCTCGTCGGCGCCCATCTTCAGCAGGGTCGCCATCTGGTCAATGAACGCGCCCGTGCCGCCGGCGCAGCTGCCGTTCATGCGGACCTCGGTGCCGTTTGTCAGGAAAAGGATTTTGGCGTCCTCGCCGCCCAGCTCGATGATGCAGTCGGTGCCGGGGGCCAGCCGGTTGGCGGCCACACGGGTGGCAAAGACCTCCTGCACGAAGGGGACCTTGCAGCTGTCGGCCAGGCCCATACCGGCGGAGCCGGAGATGGCTAAGTAGGCGCGGCCATCGGGCAGATATTCGGCGGCAACCTTCTCAAGCAGCGCCCTGCCCTTCTCTAAAATATGGCTGAAATGGCGCTCGTAGGTCGAATAGACGATCTGCCCGGCGTCGTTCAGCACAACACATTTAATGGTGGTGGAACCAATGTCCAGACCAACTCTCATAGGATTTTGCCTCCTGCGGATGGAGTGAAATTGCGGGATATGTGCGCCGGGTCTGCCCCGCGGCGATACAATATCAGATTATATTATACAGGGTTCTGCACGATTCGGCAAGAGTACGGTGCAGGAAAACACGTTGTCAAATGCAGAAATCTGTCCCAAAAAAAACACCGAAGCGGTGCAGGAAAGTCCTGCACCGCTTCGGCATCAAAAGAAAAGAGGAGTATGGATGAAAAACTTGGGGTTCTGTTCTCAGGCCCGGGTCCCTGCTCCCTTCCTGAGAACACTTATAGTATACCCGCCATTTGTGTTAAAGTCGTGAAGGAAAATTCAACAAATTAAGAAGGGTTTGTGAACAAACCAAGCCTTTTCCCCAGGGGGGGAGCCGATCTAAACAAAAACCACCCGGCGCAAAACCGAGTGGCTATGTACAAACTTATTGCTCCTCCCGGCCCAATTTGTCGATCTGATCCTGCAAAAGCTGGGAGATCGGGCGGCGGGTGTTGCGCAGACGGTGGACCGGGGCGGCAGGGGCCGTGTGGTGCACGGGCTGTGCCTTGGCCTTGACGCGCAGACGCTCGGCGGGCTTTTCGGGAGACGGGGCGGCAGGCTTGGCGGCGGCAGCGGGACGCGGCGGCACCGGTGCGGGAATATCCGTTTCCGGTGTGCCCTGCGCAAAGCTGCGCATATCGGTGCCCAGATCCTTCAGCTCGGCCTCGGTCTGGTCAAGCGCCTGATAGATGGCCTGCGTCAGGCCGTCTAAATCCAGCGTGGCGGCGCTCAGGCGCTCGTCCACGCGGGCCAGACGCTCCCGCACCAGCATGACGCCCGACGCAATGCTGCGGGCATTCTCCGCCATGCGGTTCTTCTGGGTCTCGGCCTGCTGCTTGAGCTCCCGCTCTGCGCTCTCGGCGTACAGGCGGGCATCGGCCAGGATCTTACCGGCCTCGAGCTTGGCCTCCCGCACCAGATCGGATGTGGGGGCAGCCGGGGCGGCGGCAGTGTTCAGCGCGCGCGCGGCGGTCAGCTGCTTTTGCAGCTCGTCCACCTGCTGCTGCAGATCGTGGCATTTCAGCTGCCAGATGTTGGCGTTTTTCTGGGATTCCCGCTGGGTGGACTGGAAGGAGGCCGTCTTTTTCTTGATGGTCTCCAGCTGCTCGTCCGCCTCGCGGCGCTTGGCCTCGGCCGTGTCTGCACGCTGGGTCGCGGCAGCCAGCTCGGCCTTCAGGGCCTCCATGCGGCTGTCGGCGGTGCCCCGCTCGCTGCGCAGCTCGTCCAGCTTGGACTGCAGCTGCTGCAGCTGGCGGTTGTACTCCAGCTCGTGCTGCTGGGCCTCGTTGGCCAGTGCGTTCATGTAAGCCAGCACGTCATTTTTATCAAAGCCGAACAAGCTGGAACGAAAACCCTGTTCCTGAATGTTCATCGGTTCAGACGGCATGGCTTTTTACATCCTCTCGCAAAAAAATCATTAAGAACGCTTGTTCAGGATGCTGAGCAGGTCGTCAAAGTAATCGCCGTCATCCTCTTCCTCGGCAGGGGCTGCGGGCTGTGCGGCCACAGGCGTGTCCATGCCGGTGCTGAAGGACTGGGTGAAGATCGGGTTGGGCATGACGGGGTTGACCTGCGGCTGGACAGGCTGCACGGGCTGGACCGGAGCAGCGGCAGGCTGTGCGGCGGGCTGGGTAGCGGCCTGCGCGGCACGCTTGGCGTCAACATGGGCCTGAATGGGCTCGTCGACCTCGGGCGTGCTCTCGAAGCCTGTGGCAACGACGGTAATGCTCATCTCGTCGCTCAGGCGCTCGTCGAACGCAGTACCCCAGATGATGTTGGCATCGGGATGCGCGCTCTGGGTGATCATGCTGGCAGCGGTCTCGACATCCTCCAGGCCGATGTCGGGGCTGGAGGTGATGTTGATGATGACGCCGCGTGCACCGGCAATGCTGGTCTCCAGCAGCGGGCTGGAGATGGCAGCCTTGGCGGCGTTCTCGGCCTTGCCGGCGCCCTTGGCAACGCCGACGCCCATGTGGGCAAAGCCGGCGTCCTTCATGATGGAGCGGACGTCCGCGAAGTCCAGGTTGATGAAGGCAGGAATGTTGATCAGGCTGGAGATGCTCTCAACGCCCTGGCGCAGCACGTTGTCAGCGGCCTCGAAGGCGTTCATCAGGGTGATCTTCTCCTGGCTGATGAGCTTCAGGCGCTCGTTGGGAATGACGATCAGGGAGTCAACGTGCATCATCAGGGAAGCGATGCCCTGCTCGGCCTGCGCCATCTTGCGCTTGCCCTCAAAGGCGAAAGGCTTCGTGACGATGCCGACGGTCAGGATACCCAGGTCGTGGGCCGTCTCGGCCACGACAGGGGCAGCGCCCGTGCCGGTGCCGCCGCCCATGCCGGCGGTGATAAAGACCATCTGCGCACCCTTCAGCGCGTTGGTGATCTCGTCCTTGCTCTCCTCGGCGGCGCGCTGGCCGATCTCCGGGTCAGCACCGGCACCGCGGCCCTTGGTCAGCTTGGCACCAAGCTGGACCTTCTGGGTGGCCTTGGAGTTGAGCAGAGCCTGCTGGTCGGTGTTCATCGCGACGAACTCGACCCCGGACAGACCGGACTCCACCATGCGGTTGACGGCGTTGCCGCCGCCGCCACCTACGCCGATAACCTTGATATTGGTTACATTTTGCATTTCTTCGTCGAGAACGAATGCCATGAGTGTATCCCCCTAAAAGTGATGTTGTGAAACCGGATTCCTGGGGTGCACCCACGTATGGGCACACTAATCCGTGATTTTTTACATATAACTGTTTATAAGGATAGCAAATTTTCCGCGCAATTTCAATACCTTAGCGAGAAATTCATAAAAAAATACGGCCTACCCTGCCCTTTTGGACAACGCAGGCCGCGATAGAGACTGTATTTTTAGTGCAAAGCTACATACTTTGTGTAAGAATGTGAAAAAATTGAGAAGCGGAGCTGCTGTAATCGGCCATGTGCCGGGCGGTCTCCCCGCAGGGGCCGGGCATGCCCGGCCCGGATGCGTAGGGCGGGCGGCAGCCCGCGGAAGGTCTCAGGAAATCTCTGCCCCCAGCCCGCGTAGTGCGGCGGGTAAATTTTCATACCCGCGGGGGATGTGCCCGGGGTCGCGCAGGCGGGTCTCACCGTCCGCGGCCAGTGCCGCCGCCAGAAGCGCCGCTCCGCCGCGCAGGTCGGGCGCAGTGACGTCCGTCCCGTGCAGGATGGCCCCGCCCGGGAGCGTCAGCTGCCGCCCCCTGACCGTGCAGGCCGCGCCCATGGCGGCAAAGCCCGCGGCACAGGCAAAGCGGTTGGCAAACAGGCTGTCGTAAATTTCGCTTTCCCCCGCTGCCGTCAGCAGCACGGCGGCGGCCAGCGGCGCAGTGTCGGTGGCAAAGGCGGGCCAGGCGTCGGCCCGCAGGTGCGCCCCGCCCCGCAGCGGCACGGCGGGGTCACGGGCCAGCCGCACGCAGTCTCCGGCCCGGCTGACCTGCACGCCGGTCCCGGCCAGAAAGCGCAGAAACGAGTCATAGCTGGCCGGGTCGCAGCCCGCAATTTCGATCTGTCCGCCCGCGCACGCCAGTGCGGCGGCGTAGGTCGCGGCGGCGATGCGGTCCGGCAGCGGGCGGTGAAAGGCTCCGCCCAGCGGTCTGCCGCCCTGCACGGTCAGCACCGGCGTGCCCGCGCCCTGAATATCCGCCCCGCAGGCAGACAGAAACGCGATCATGTCGCCGATCTCCGGCTCCTGCGCAGCGCCGCGCAGCACGGTCTGCCCCGCGGCGCAGCAGGCGGCCATCAGCAGGGTCATTGTGGCCCCGACACTGGGCAGCCGCAGTGTGAAATCCACCCCATGCAGCGGCCCCGTGCGCCGCAGCGTGACGGCAATGCCCTCCAATTCGACCTCGGCCCCCATGGCGGCCAACCCGGCCAGGTGGATGTCCACGGGCCGCGGGCCGAGGCGGCAGCCCCCGGGCAGCGGCAGGCGCACATAGCCGACGCGGCAGAGCAGCGGCGCAAGATAAAATACCGAGCTGCGCATGGCCCCGGCCAGATGCTCCGGGATGTCGCCGCAGAGACGGTCCGCGGGACGGGTGCAGAGGTCCGCCCCGCAGCGCCGCACCCGGGCCCCGACAGCGTCCAGCAGCGCCAGGCTGGTGTCCACGTCGGCCAGACGCGGGACGTCCCGCAGGCGGCAGGGGCCGTCGCAGAGCAGCGTCGCCGCCAGCAGCGGCAGGGTGCTGTTTTTGGCGGCGGCAGGCCGGATGCTGCCGTGCAGGGTGCGTCTGCCGTGGATGGTGATCGTCTGCATGAGCGGGGCCTCCTAAACCTATGATATTGCCAGAAAGCGGGAGGATGCGCGGTAGGGGCCGCATATATGCGGCCCGCAGCCTTCCGGCAGACAGCCGGCTGCCTTACACGCGCGGGCCGGGCATGCCCGGCCCCTACCGGGCGGCATTGTCAGTCAACGGGCCGCCGCCGCATACTCTCCCCTCATCCGACCCTGCGGGGCGACCTTCCCCCAAGGGGGAAGGCAAGGGGTATCTCTACCCCGTTATATGCCGCGTTCCCTCCCGCTTATTACAGCAGCAGCGGCTGGATCTGCACGCCGCGCAGCGCAGCCTCTAATGTGTCGGGCAGGAGCGTGAAATCGCTTTTCAGGCTGCACGGCTTTTTGTAGCTGTCGTCCTGGCCGAAGGGCACAAAATAGTAGCTGCGCCGCTGCAAAAGCTGGCCCAGCGCCGGGGCACTGCCCGAAAGCCCATCGTTCGTGGACGGCGCGATAATAATGGGCCGTCCGCCGCGCAAAAGGCTTTTTGCAGCCAGCGTCACGGGAGTCGAGCTGATGCCTGCGGCCAGCAGCGCCATCGTGGTGCCGGTGGCCGGGGCGATGATGAGCGCCTCGGCAAGCCGCTGCGGGCCGAGCGGCTCAACGGCCTGCAGGGTCGTCAGCGGTCTGTGGCCGGTCACTTCATATAAGGTCTGCCGCAGGGCCGACGCGGTGCCGAAGCGGGTATCCAGCCCGGCGGCGCTGGCACTTAAAATGGGCAGGACGTCCCACCCGCGGGCAGTCAGGACACGCAGCTGAGGCAGCACCGCAGCAAAGCTGCAAAAGCTGCCGCACAGCGCAAAGGCGACGGTGCGTTTGGATTGGGTGGTCATGGGGCGGTGCTCCTTTCGTCGGGATCGCGTTCTTCCAGGATCGCCAGCACGGTCTGTGCAATCAGCGCCCCGGCTGTCTGCGGCGCGCAGCGGCCCGGCAGGGCCAGGGCGTGCTCGGCGTGCAGACCCAGTTCCTCTGCGGCGGCAAAGTCGGTGCCGCCGGGCAGACTGGCCAGGTCAATGATGAGCGCCCCGCCCGGCAGCTGCTGCAGAAGGGCCCGGGGCAGCACCGGCGCGGGGATCGTGTTGATGACGGCGTCAAAGCCGGGCAGCAGTGTGGGCAGGGCCGTCAGGGGCGCGGCGCGGCACCCGGCACAGCGGGCATTGGCGCGCTGCTCGGGGCTGCGGGCGGCCACGGTGACGCGCCCGCCCAGCAGCACCAGCCGCCGTGCCACAGCACGCCCGACGCGGCCATAGCCCAGCACGAGAAAGCCGCTCTCCCAGATCGTGCGCTCCCGCAGGCGGAGCAGCAGCTCAAGACAGCCCTCGGCGGTGGGCACGGCGTTCAGGCATTCCAGCTCGGGCCGCAGAAAATAATCGATCAGCGGCAGCCCGGCCTCCCGCGCGGCCATCCGCACCGGCATCCCGGGACGGCCCGCTAAGATCAGCGTCCCCTGCCCCGCACCCTGCAGTGCGCGGGCGACCTCGTCACTGACGCGGCCCTGGGACATGGGCAGCAAAATGTAATCGGCTGCGGCGGCATTGTCGGCGGCGGTCACGCCGTAACCCGCACGGCGCAGCACGCGCGCCGCCGCCTGCTGGCGGGCATCGTGCCCGACCACGCAAAATGTTTTCGGCATAGGCGCTCACCTCGGTTTGATTTGCGCCATACTATGCCGGGGCACGTGTACCTGTGCCTTCTGCCTTCCCCATCGGGGGAAGGCGGCCCGCAGGGCCGGATGAGGGCAGAGCGTGCCCTATTGCCAATTCACGGGCAATTGCGGCGGCTCTGCCCTCGTCAGTCGCTTTCAGCGACAGCTTCCCCCGAGGGGGAAGCCCCGGCACGCAAAAAAAGGCACCCACCTTTTCCTAAAAGATGGATGCCTTTTTACTCAAAAATATTTCAGCCCGTCGCACTGGCCGCGCCAGACGAGGAGCGGGTTGATGGGCACGGTGCCGATGCGCAGCTCGGCCACAACGGTCCTGCCGCTGGTGCCCAGCAGCTGGCCCTGCTTGACATCGTCCCCGGCCTTGACGTCCAGTGCGGTCAGGCCGTAGAAGATGCTCCTGAGGCCCGCGCCGTGGTCGATGACGACGGTGCAGCCGTAGCTGCCGCCAAGGTCCTCGGCCAGCAGCACATGGCCGCTGGCGGGCACGATCATAGAATCCTTCGACTTCTTCGGCTTGATGACGACATTTGTCGAGGTGCGCCCGCCGTAGCCGTAGTTCGTGCTGCGCTCGCTGTAGGAACGGCCCACGTACTCGGTCATGCCGTAGAGCAGCGGCGTGTCAAAGCTGTCCAGGAACGGTTGCACAAAGCCGCCCACGGCCCACTGGATCTCGCCGCCGTCAGTCGTCAGCAGCCTGCGGACGGCATCGGGGGCGTCGTCCGCGCCGATGTAGGGCGACGTCAGCTGGGACTTGGCGCTGTAATCCTTGTAGGAGTAGGAGGCCGCGCGGACCGACAGCGTCAGCGTTTCGGTATAGCCGTCGGCAGTCACGGTCAGCTCGGTGTTTCCGGTCTCTGCGTTCCACGGGATGGGCAGGTAGCAGATCCAGCCGTTGGCGGCCCTGACGAAGCCCGTGCTTTCCAGCGGACCCGTCAGCGTCGGTTCGGTCCGGCTCATGGTGCTGCCGACACGCACGGCGGCTACGCTGCCCTGCTGCACCGTCGGTGTGCAGAGCGTGACGGACGGTTTGATGCTGACGGTGAAGCGGAACTGCCAGGTCTCGGTGCCGGTGACGCTGGAGCGGTCCTCGGCGGCGCTGTCAGACGCGGTGACGACGAGCTTGGCGTCAAACGTGCCGTTCTCCGCAAACAGATAGCTGCGGAAGGCGGTGGCGCTGCCCTCGTACACGGTCTCCTTGTCGGCGTCGGTGATGGTCAGCTGGGTGCTGTAGTCGGACGGCGTCACGATAATATCCGGCGATGCGTCGGATATGGCATCCTCGAGCACAACGGGAGAGGAATTGAGCGTTTCGGCGTAGGTGCGCCTGAAAAAGCTGCCGACCACCGGCACGTGCCACTTGTAGGCCGTGGGAGCAAGCTCCTGGCCGTCAAAGGTGACCTTGACTTCGGGCAGCATGTCAGGCGTGGCGCTGCGGTAAAGCCATGCTACGCCGCCGCCTGCGATGATGAGCACGAACAGCACAACGAGGAGCAGCCACTTGAACATGCCGAACACACCGCGCCCGAGGGCCTGCGGGATCGTATCCTGCGGCTCGTCGTCCTCGTCGTCGTCGGCGCTGTCATGCTGCGGTGCCTCGGACGCCGGGGCAGGCCCGGCAGACGGCGCGGGGTCCTCCTCCAGCCCGGCCATGATCTGCGCAATCGAAAGCTGCGCCGTGCGGGAGATGTTCGCCATGCGTGCGGCCTCAGCGGCAAGGGCTTTATCGTTGGCAAGGTCATCGCTGAAAACAAGGCCGGACGGCTCGGCAGCGTCCTCCGCGGGGACGTCCCCGGTTTGCTCGGGCGTGTCGGTAACGGCTGTGTCTGCCGCGGCGGCCTCGGGGGGCGCTTCTGCCGCAGGCGTATCGTCGGCGGCAGGGGCGTCCGCTGTCGGTTCGGGCTCCGTCCCGGCGGGCTCGGCCCTTTCCGCAGGCTCGGGCAGCTCCGAGGTACTCGGGACGTCGGGCACGGTGGGTGCGGCAGCATCCTCCCGGGCGGGGGTTTCCGGCGGTTCGGGCTTGCTTTCGGATTTGGGCTCGGCAAGCTCCGGCGCGGCGGGAACGGGGCTGTCCTGTGCGGGAGCCTTGCGCTCCTGGGTCTCGTCAGCCGGGGCTTTTTTCGCCGTCTTAGCAGCCTTCGGCGTCTTGGGCTTTGCGGTTTTTGTTGTTTTTGTTGTCTTTGTGTTTTTTTTGGCCCGCGGCTTCTTGGGGGACGCGGCAGGCTTTTTCGTGGTCTGCCCGTCTGCGGCGGGCGGCGCGGCGCTGTCCGTCGGCGCAGGGGGCGTGTCGGCGGCAGGCTGGGGGCTGGCTGCCTTGCGGCGCCGGGGCTTCGGCTTGGGGGCCTCCTCCGGCTGTACCGCAGTGGATTTCTTATCTTCTTCCATACTCACACTCACTCTTTTAGGGACCTTTATGGATGCCCGGCAAAACGGCAGCGGCACGGCAGGCCGGGTGTGCCGTGTGCAGCTATTTTATTCAGCCTCGCGGAATTGCAGACCACTGTTTCCGTCCAGCGCGGTCTGCGGGTCAGTGGATTTGCTGCCGATGCGCAGCTCGTAGATCAGGTTGTGGGCCGTCCCGGCGGTGCCCAGCGGGTCGCCGGCGGACACACTCTGCCCGCGCTCCACGCCGACAGTTTCCAGCCCGTACAGGTAGCTCTTTACGCCGCAGCCGTGGTCGATGACCACCGTGCCGCCGGTCAGGGTCAGCGTGCCCGCAAAGACAACGTTGCCTGCCTGCGGGGCGGTGACGGTCTCGCCGTCCGCGGCGGCATAGGTCAGGCCGGTGGCCTGGCCGCTGCGCTGGCCGTCCACCATCTGGGTGACACCGTACTCCATGGCGACAGCGCCCGCGCTGGGGGCCTCAAAGCGGCCATTCCAGAGCTTGGCGGAGCTGCCCGTTGTGTACAGCGGCCATATAGCGTTGCGGAACTCCTCCCCGCCGCCGGTGTTCTCCTCGGCGGGGACGGTGACCGTATCATACATGGTGCGGGTGACGGTCAGGGTGATGTCCTTTTCCAGGCTCCCGCAGGTCAGGTGCAGCGTATGGTCGCCGCCCTCGGCGTTGTAGGTCACGGGAATATAGCCCATGTAGCCGCTGGCGGTCTTGCGGAACCAGACGGTGCCCAGATCGGTCTCCAGGCTCGGCTCACCGTCCAGAATGCCGGACAGCTGGACAGCCACGATGCTGCCCTGCGGCGCGCGCTCGGTGCTCAGGGTGACCTTGGGGTTCATCGCCATTGTGTAGCCGGCGCGGTAGGCGTACCAGCCCACGGGGTCGCCGGGGTTGTCCGCACTGCTGTGGTGCGCGGTCACGATGATCTGATAGTCCCCGTTTTGTGTATAGGTATAGGTATTGCAGTCGGCCAATGCGCCGGTCCAGACCGTGCCGTCGGGCGCGGTGATCTGAAGCTCGGCAGCGGTGACCCAGTCGGGCAGGACGAGCTGCGGCACGGTATCGGTGAAGGTGCCCAGCTTCTGCACGGTTAGGTTCGTCGGGCTTTCGTAGGTCTTGTTGACCTTATCGCCCAGCACCGGGATGACCCAGCTCCATCCGTTGGGCTCGAGGGTCTGCTCACCGAAGGTGACGGCCTCCTGCGGCAGGGCATCCGTCCCGGTGCGGCTGTAAAGAAAAGCCGCCGTTCCGCCCAGGATGGCGGCAATCATAACGGCGACCATCACAAGCCAAAGCAGCAGTTTACGCATATTGTGTTTTCTCCGTGGCAGTATGGCATTGCCAAAAAGCCGGACGCCGTCAGGTCGGTGCCCAGCCGGGTTGTGGCGGCAGAAAAGCTTCCCCCGCGGGGGAAGCTTTGAGGATCATTTACTCCTTCTCCTCTGCGGGGGCGGAGGGGATGTTCTCGTAGGTGGTGGAATCCTCGTCGTCGTAATCGTCATCCTCGTAGTCGTCGCTGAACAGCAGGCGCTCGTACTCGTCCAGCTCCTTTTCACGGTGGTAGAGATAGAGTGCGGCGGCGGTCAGGGCACCGGCAGCGGCAAACAGGAACGCCAGAACGGCGCCGAAGGTGGTTTTCTTCATCATAGTAGTTCTCCTTTTACAAATGCTGCGCTGCAACGCAGCTTTCGTGAAAAACGCCGCGGCGGGCGTGCATACAAAGCAATAACGCTAACCTTATTATACCCGACGCAGAGGGCAATTACAACCCGAACATTTGTAAAATATTAAAGGTATTTTTTTGCTGTTTTTACGCGGATTGCTGCAGGACAAAGGGTACATTTGAGCCAAGGGCGGCATGAGGTATATGAGAAGGTTGTAGGGGAGGGATTTATCCCTCCCGGAATGTTTGCGTGGCCGGAAACCCTCACGGAGGGGTCAAGACCCCTCCCCTACGGTGTGCCGTTCACGGGTGCTTTGTAGGGAGCGGTCTTGACCGCTCCGGGGAAGTGTGCGGCTGCCATCCACTCCACGGGAGGGATAAATCCCTCCCCTGCGCAAAACAAAAATGCGGTCTCCGCGCAGGAGGCCGCATTTTTATACGATTTTCAGAACAGCCTATCCACCGGGTACAGCCCATCCTCGCTCATCTTTTTCAGGGCTTCGACCAGCTCGGGCTTGTCCTCGCGGTAGGTGATGCCGTGCCATTTGTCGGCACTGGTCAGCACATGGACGTCCGCCTTGCCGGCCTCCAGCGCGTTCGTCACGACGGTGGGCAGGTAATATTCGCACTTCATCGGGTTGACGGGCAGGCTGGCCTGCAGGAACGCGGCAAAACCGGCCTTGGCCTCCTGCACGTAGGCGGGGGTGAAGCCCCACAGGTTCATCGAGACAACACAGTCGGCGGGCAGGTCGGCCCAGCTCTTGCCGCCGTCCTCGCTGTAATGGATGCCGTCGGCGTAGGGCTCGATGCAGGTGCGCTCGGTCACGCTGACGAGGTTGCGGCTCTCGTCGGTCACGCAGACGCCGCGGCTGACACTGCCGTTGGCGCTGACCGTGTTGCCCAGCAGGAAACCGACCATGGCCCAGGCGTAGCGGTCCCCGTCGGCGTGGGTGCTCAGGTAGTCGTAGATGAGCTTGAAGCCCTGCGGGCCGTAGTAGTCGTCGGCGTTGATGACCGCAAACGGCGCGTCGCCGATGGCTTCCTCGGCCACGAGGATGGCATGGGCGGTGCCCCAGGGCTTGACGCGGCCCTCCGGCACGGTGAAGCCCTCGGGCAGCTTTTCCAGCTGCTGGTAGGCGTAGCGGACCTCGAACCCGGCGCGCACGGCACGGGCACCGACGGCCTCTTTAAACGCCTGCTCGATCTCGTGCTTGATGATAAAGACGACGGTCTTGAACCCGGCGCGGCGGGCATCGTACAGGCTGTAGTCGAGGATGGCCTCGCCGGACGGGCCGACGGGGTCGATCTGTTTGAGTCCGCCGTAGCGGCTGCCCATACCGGCGGCCATGACAACGAGGATCGGTTTGGTCTGCATAATTTGCACTCTCCCAATATTTGTAGGGGAGGGATTCATCCCTCCCGGGTATTCTGCGGCTGCCGCGGCGTACCTGCGGAGCGGTCAAGACCGCTCCCTACAAAGCACCCGTAAACGTCATTCTGTAGGGAGGGGTCTTGACCCCTCCGGGACGTGTGCCGCGTCGCTAAGTCCACGGGAGGGATGAATCCCTCCCCTACGGGCGTATTTTAAGTTTACTCCATTTCTCCTGCTATTGCAAGCACCTTATAAAATTTGAAAAAACTGCGCAATTTCCGCAGATTGTGACCCGGTTTGCTATGGCAACTTAAAACAGAAAATGCTATAATGAATAAAACTACAAAACAGGAGGGCTTTTTCCGATGGAACATACCGGAAAACGTGCGCTGGTGCTGGCTGGCGGCGGGGCCAAGGGCAGCTATCAGATCGGCGTCTGGCGCGCTCTGCAGGAGCTGGACTGGACGCCTGACATCATCACGGGCGCAAGCGTCGGCACGCTGAACGGCTGCCTGTTCACGATGGGCAAGATCCAGGAGGCCGAGGACCTGTGGCGCAGCCTGGAAATTCACGATGTTCTCGAAGTCCCCGCAACGCTCAAGCCCGAGGAGCTGCGCACGTTCTTCCTCGACATCATCCGCAGCGGAGGACTGAACGTTGAACCGCTGGCCGAGATGATCGACCGTCTGATCGACGAGGACGCCGTGCGCACATCGCCTATCCACTTCGGCCTTGTCATGACCGAGCTGGGCAGCCTGCGCAGCGTGCAGTGCCCCATCGAGGACATCCCCGAAGGGCAGTTAAAGGACTATATGCTGGCATCCAGTGCCTGCTTCCCGGCCCTGCGCCCGCGGGAAATTGACGGTGTAAAGTACATTGACGGCGGCTGGCGCGACAATATGCCGCTGGATCTGGCTGCAAAAATGGGCGCAGCGGAGCTGCTCGGCGTCGATGTGGACGGCATCGGCATTGTACGCCCCAACACCACCGGCCTGCCGACGCGCATCGTGCGCAGCCATTGGGATTTAGGTCCGACGCTGGACTTTGACCCCGCCCGCGCCGGGCGCAACATCGCACTGGGCTACTTTGACACGCTGCGGCTGTTTGGCCGCTGCGGCGGCACGGCCTACGCCATGCTGCCCGACAATGAGGAATTTCTGGCTCACTTTGCCGAGCAATACCAAAAGCTGCTGGCCGAGGTCTGCGCCCGCGCACCGGAAATTGACCTTGTGGAGAAAAACGCGCGGCTGCGCGCAAACTACCCGGCACCCTACGCACCGAACCCGAGTGCGCCCACCCGCGGCGCACTGGCCCCGCTGGAGCTGGCCGCCGAGCACGTCGGCGTGCCCGAGGATATGCCCTACACGCCGAAGCTGCTGGCCGCGACCTTCATGGGCAGCTTTGACAAGGACCCGGCAGACCGCTTTCCCGCCCTACTGGACGGCAGGGACAGCACCCTTGTGACCGAGCGTGCCATCGCCGCCGCCGTGCCCGAGGAATTCGTGACCGCCCTGGTCAGCAAGACCCTGGGCAAGCTGCCGATTTTGTAAAAAGGCTTCCCCCTTGGGGCTCCGCCCGCGTTTGCCAAAGTATCGCGCTGTAGGGGCCGGGTGGTAAGCCTTTAACGGGTGTCTGCGGCGAACCCGCCCCTCATCCGACCCTGCGGGAGTCCCCTCCCGGACGGGGCCAAGAAGAAAAAAGGAGGCATCCTATGCACACCTATACCGGCGTACCGGCGTCCACCGGCATTGTGGTCGGCCCGGTTGAGCAGATCGACCACGGCACCACCGGCCTGCACCGCATCGTCTGCGACCCGTTCCGGGAGCGTGCCCTCTACGACGTCGCCGTCGTGCTGGCCAAGGATGAGCTGCGCCGTTTGAGCCAGCGCGCCAAGGGGCCGGACGCGGATATTCTGCTGTTCCAGATCGCCCTGCTGGAGGACGAGTCCTTCACGAACGAGATCGGTGACTATATCGCCGCCGGTGCGGGCGGGGCTGCCGCCGTCGAGCGCGCCGAGCAGATTTTTGCGGGCCGCCTGAAAAACGTCGATGATGAGTACATCCGGGAGCGCAGCGTCGATGTCTGCGACGTCTGCCGCCGCGTGGTGGATATTCTGGACGGACGCCCGCGCCGCCGCCTGCATCTGAAGCGCCCCAGCATCCTGGTGGCGGACCGCTTCTTCCCCAGTGACCTGTTCAGTCTGGACCGCCGCATGGTGCTGGGCCTGGCCAGCGACCAGGACAGCACGGTCAGCCATGCCGCCATCATGGCCCGCAGCATGGGCATCCCGGCGGTGGTACAGCTGGGCGGCGGCACTGCGGCCATGGCCGTGGGCCACCGTGCGATCCTTGACGCCGACAACGGCACGCTTATTGTGGAGCCGGACGGTGCGCAGATCGCCCAGGCGGACTGTAAAATTGCATTGAGCCGCCTGCACGGCCAGAAGCCCGACCCCGTGGCTGCCCTGCCCTGCCTGACGAAGGACGGCACGGCCTTCCGCCTGATGCCGACCTGCAACATCAGCGACAGCGACGTGCCCCATACGCGCGGCGCGGCGGGCATCGGCCTTGTGCGCACCGAGACCGCGATTCTGTACGACCAGAGCGACGAGGTGCAGACCACCCGTCTGCGCGAGCTGCTGAAAAGCGCCGAGGGCGTGCCCGTGCTGCTGCGCACCTGCGATACCCGCGCCGACGACGACGCCCCCTGGGCCGGGGAGACGCAGGACCGCCTGCGCGGCAATCGGCTGTTCAAGCCGCAGATCCGGGCGCTGCTGCGCGCCGCCACGGACGGCGACCTGCGGGTCGTGTTCCCGATGATAAAAGATGTGGCCGACTGGGATCGCTGCGTGAAGGAGATCAACACCTGCCGCGACGAGCTGCTGGCCGAGGGCCGCGAGACCGGCCCGATGATGCTGGGCTGCGTTGTGGACATGCCGTCCGCTGCGGTCATGGCCGGGGATATGATGGAGCACGGCGCGCAGCTGATGGCTGTGGATATTGAGGACCTGACCCGCTACACGCTGGGCCTTGTGCAGAACCCCACCGCCGCCGTGAACCAGCTGACGAACCCCGCCGTGCTGCGCCTTGTCAGCGGCATTCTGGAGCAGGCGCAGGAGCACGGCGCACAGGTCTACCTCTGCGGCATCACCGTGGCCGCCGTGGATGCCATGCCGGCCTATTTAAAGCTCGGCATCCGCACCTTCAGCGCCGAGCCCGCGGCGCTATTGCCGCTGAAGAAGCTGCTGATGGAGCAGGAGCTATAAAATGGGAGCCTTCCCCCTCGGGGGAAGGTGTCTGCGGCCCCGCCCGCAGACGGATGAGGGCAGACCTTGCCACTGCCACTCGGTAACGGGCTGTCAGGGCACACTCTCCCCACATCAGTCCGCTTCGCGGACAGCTTCTCCCCCCAGGGGAGAAGGCTTTTCCGCAAAATATAAATGAAAATGCCCGCCGTGTTTCCACGGCGGGCATTGTTCATGCGATCAATTACTGAGCAGCAGCCTTGTTGGCGCGCTTAGCCATGCGGCTGATCTTGCGGGCAGCGGTGTTCTTATGGATGACACCCTTGCTCTTAGCAGAGTCGATGGCAGAGACAGCAACCTTAACGACGGTCTCCTTGTCAGCAGCATTGCTGTCGATGGCAGCGTTTGCCTTCTTGACCACTGTTTTCAGGTTGGACTTGACGACCTTGTTGTGCAGAGCCTCTTTCTTGGCCTGAACAACACGATCCTTCTGAGATTTAATATTAGGCATTCGTTCCACCTCCTTGGTTCCCCATAACAGTACAAGTTATCCTACCACACTTTTTGCAAAGTTGCAAGGGCTTTTTGAAAAAAACTTCATAGAAACCAAAAAAATCGCATAAAATTCTGGTACAAGGGGGTGTGTGCCATGCAAAAGCTGCGCCGGTGGGCGGCGGCTGCGCTGTGCGGGGCCGCATTTGCGGGCAGTGCGGCGGCGGTTCTGGCCGCGTGTGCGGTCTGCCCCGGGCGGGCGTGGATCGTGCGCGGGGCGCTGTTTTTGCAGGACCCCGCGGCGGCTGCGGCCATCGCCTGGCCAGCGGATGCCGCCCGGGCCGCCTACAAGCCCCAAAAGCCGGACCGCCGCCCCACGCCCGTGCCCACGGCGACGCCCTCCCCGGCCCCGACAGCTGCGGCGACGCCCACGCCGGAGCCGTCCCCCGCTTCCACGCCGCTGCCCAGCGCCGCGCCGGAGCTGGACGACGCGGGCCGCATCCGCAGCGTGACGCTCAGGCAGGGCAGCGGCGACGGCTATGTGGCACTGGCCGCAGGCAGCATCCGAAACAGCACCGAGCACACCGACGCTGACCTGCGCGCCGCCGTGACGACGCAAAATTTACCGTTTGCCGTTGAAAAGAACAGCGCCCTGCCGCAGGTGCTCATCATGCACACCCACGCCACCGAGAGCTACCAGACCTGGCCGGACCCCGTGTTTGACCCCGGCTACACGGCCCGCAGCAAAAGCACGGCGCTGAATATGTGTGCCGTCGGAGAGAAAATGGCGCAGGTGCTCAACGCGGCGGGCATCCGCACGCTGCACGACGAAACGCTCTACGACGCGCCCGGCTACACCGACAGCTATAAGCGCAGCCGCGCGGGCGTGCAGGCGTATCTGGAGCGCTACCCTTCTATAAAGGTCGTGCTGGACGTCCACCGCGATGCCATCGAGGACAGCGACGGCACGCGGGTCAAGCCCGTGTGCGAGATCGACGGCGAGAGCACGGCGCAGGTCATGGTCATTGCCGGATGCGGCAACGACAGCAGCATTGCCCTGCCTAACTGGCGGCTCAATCTGCGTTTTGCCGCTGAATGGGAGGCCGCTATGGAAAGTGCCTACCCGGGCCTGACCCGCCCCGTGCTGTGCGGGTATCGGTTTTACAATCAGGATTTGACGACAGGCAGTCTTTTAATAGAGATCGGCGGCCACGCAAACACGCTGGACGAGGCCCTCCGCGCCGGAGAGTACGCCGCCAAAGCGTTAGCCGGAGTGCTGGGAGGGTAAATCTCAAAATCTTTTATTACAATTTTAATCGAGATCGGGATTCATCCCTTCCGGGCAGCTTGCGCCGCCGCACACTCCCACGGGCGGATATGGAATCCGCCCCTACGGTAGGAATCGGCGTCCCCGACGCCCCGCAGACCTTCATGGCATCGCAAGCGTAACATCATCGCCGCGCGGTAGGGGCCGGACATGTCCGGCCCTGCACCTTCCCATAAACGCCTGACCGCGGGATACCTCCGGGCCGGGCATGCCCGGCCCCTACAACCCTGCAACTCTGCAAATATCGGCTCTTTACTTTTTATAAAATACCTGTTACAATAGGAACATTCATATATATAAAGAGGAGTGGACTATCCATGCAGAGAACGGAACTTGCATCGCTGTACATGGCCACCCCTGCAGACGGCACCAAGGTCACCGTCTGCGGCTGGGCCAAGACTGTGCGCGATTCTAAAAATATCGGCTTTATCTCGCTGTCCGACGGCAGCTGCTATAAGCCCGTCCAGATCGTTTTTCAGGCCGACAAGCTCGCCAACTATGCCGAGATCGCCAAGTGCGGTCTGTACACGAGCTTTGAGGTCACCGGCAGCGTTGTTGTGACCCCGGGCGCCAAGCAGCCCTTTGAGATCAATGCGGATGAAATCGCCGTGCTCGGCCCCTGCGGCGGCGACTATCCGCTGCAGAAAAAGAAGATGGGCATGGACTACCTGCGCACCATGACCCACCTGCGCCCCCGCACCAACACCTTCAACGCTGCGTTCCGCGTGCGCGGCCAGGCGGCGTTCGCCCTGCACCAGTTCTTCCATGAGCACGGCTTTACCTACGTGCATACGCCGATTTTCACCGGCTCTGACTGTGAGGGTGCCGGTGAGATGTTCCAAGTGACCACCCTTGACCTCAACGATATCCCCCGCAACGACGAGGGCGGCGTTGACTACACGAAGGACTTCTTCAAGCGTCCTGTCAACCTGACCGTTTCCGGCCAGCTGGAGGCCGAGGCCATGGCCATGGCGCTGGGCAACGTCTACACGTTCGGCCCCACCTTCCGCGCCGAGAAGAGCTACGACACCCGCCACGCCGCCGAGTTCTGGATGATCGAGCCCGAGATGGCGTTCGCCGACCTGAACACCTATCTCGAGACTGCCGAGGCTATGACCCGCTACGTCATCCGCTACCTGCTGGACAACTGCCCCGACGAGCTGGCCTTCTTCAACCAGTTCTTTGACAAGGGCCTGATCGAGCGCCTCGAGCTGGTCGCATCCAGCGACTTTGCCCGCGTGACCTACACCGACGCCATCGAGCTGCTGAAGAAGAACAACGACAACTTCCAGTATAAAGTCGAGTGGGGCACCGACCTGCAGACCGAGCACGAGCGCTATCTGACCGAGCAGATCTTCAAGAAGCCCGTGTTCGTCACCGACTACCCGAAGGAAATCAAGGCATTCTACATGCGCCAGAACGAGGACGGCAAGACCGTGGCCGCCGCCGATATGCTGGTTCCCGGCATCGGTGAGCTGATCGGCGGCTCTCAGCGTGAGGAGCGCCTCGATGTGCTGGAGGCCCGCATGAAGGAGCTGGGCCTGAACACCGCCGACTACGACTGGTATCTCGACCTGCGCCGCTACGGCAGCGTCAAGCATGCGGGCTACGGTCTGGGCTTTGAGCGCCTGCTGATGTACGTCACCGGCATCCCCAACATCCGCGACGTCATCCCCTTCCCCCGTACCTGCGGTGGTTTTTGATGCAGCCCATTGCCGCACCGCTGCTGCAATGGTTTGACGCAAACAAGAGGCTCCTGCCTTTCCGGCAGGAGCCTTCTGCGTACCATATCTGGGTCAGCGAGATCATGCTCCAACAGACCCGCGTGGCAGCGGCCATCCCCTATTATGAACGCTTTATCGCGGCTTTGCCGGACCCCGCCGCGCTGGCGGCCTGTGAGCCGGACGCCCTGCGCAAGCTGTGGCAGGGGCTGGGCTACTACAACCGCGTCAACAATATGCAGAAGGCTGCCCGCATCGTCTGCGAGCAGTACAGCGGCGACCTGCCCGCCGACTACGACGCCCTGCGCAGTCTGCCGGGCATCGGTGACTACACGGCGGGCGCGGTGGCCAGCATTGCGTTTGGCATCCCCGTCCCCGCGGTGGACGGCAACGTCCTGCGCGTTTTTGCGCGGCTGTACAACGACGACGCCGACGTCATGGCCCCGGCAACGAAGAAAGCCTTTACCGTGCGGGTGCTGGACCAGATGCCCAAGGCTACGCCCGGCCCCTACAACGAGGCCCTGATGGAGCTGGGTGCGCTGGTCTGCATCCCCGGCACGCCCCACTGTGAGGAATGCCCGCTGGCCGATTTGTGCCGGGGCTATGCGGCTGGCCGGGCGGACCAGCTGCCTGTGAAGCCCGCGCCCAAGGCCAAGGGCAAGGTGCCCGTGACGGTGGCGTTGATTGAAAGTGAGCAGGGATTGCTTTTGCAGCGCCGCCCCGCACGGGGACTGCTGGCCGGATTGTGGCAGCCCGCAGCGTGGGAAAAAGCGCTGACGCGGGACGAGCTGGCCGCCGCGCTGGCGGGCATCGGTGTGCAGGCCGCGCTGGACGAGCCCCTGCCCCCCGCAAAGCACGTATTTACGCACAAGATTTGGGAACTCGGCGGCTGGCGAGGCACCGCCCCCGCCTGTGCTCTGCCCGACGGGTATGTCTGGGCCGCGCCGGAGGATTTGGCAGAGGTCTACCCCGTGCCGAATGCGTTCGGGGCGTATGTGAAGGCGAAGTGAGGGTGAGTTTCTCATGGCCATGAACGGCCAGAACCCCGCAGGCCTTGCGGGCTCTGCTCGTTTGCCGCTATGTATAACCTCCCGTGGGCTGTGCGCCAGCCACACACCTCCCCGGAGCGGTCAAGACCGCTCCCTACAAACCGGCCGTGAACGACATTCCGTAGGGAGGGGTCTTGACCCCTCCGCGCCCGTGTTCGGTTAGCGCCCGTAAAAAAGGCAATAGAGCCGTAGGGGCCGCACATGTGCGGCCCGCAGCCTGCCCGTCAGCACCCGTTCCAGGAAAGCCGCGGGCGGCATATATGCCGCCCCTACAAGCCATCCCGCAAACGCCCGCCTGCCTTATACGTCCCGGGCCGGGCATGCCCGGCCCCTGCAATACAACCAACAAAAACAGGAGCATCACCACGCACGGTGACGCTCCTGTTCTTTTTTACATAGTATGGCTTGCTGCAGTTACTCCAGGTTACCGGTCAGCAGCATGACAGAGGTCAACGCGGCTAACGGCGCGGTCTCGCAGCGCAAAATTCGGGGGCCTAACCCTACGGTCACAGCCCCGGCGGCCTTCGCGGCCTCGGCCTCCTCGACGGAGAAGCCACCCTCGCTGCCGGTCACGATGGCAACGCGCTTGTACTGCCCGGGGTGCAGCACCTCCCGCAGGGGTGCGCCGCCGCCCTCGTAAAAGAACAGCACAACGTCAAAATCTGCAAATGCTTTGCAAACCGCGGCAAAATCGTTCGGCGGCAGGGCCACGTGGGGCAGCATGGCGCGGCCCGCCTGCTTGGCGGCCTCGGCGGCAATGCGGTTGTAGCGCTCGTTCTTGACATCCTCTTTTTTTGGCGTGGCTACGCAATAGCGGCTGAAAAACGGCACGACCTCGGTCACGCCCAGCTCGACGCTGTGGCGGATGACCTCCTCCAGCTTGCCCGCCTTGGGGTAGCCCGCAAACAGCGTCACGGCGCAGTCCGGCTCGGCCTTGCTCGTCGTGCCGTCGGTGACGGAAAACTCCACCCGCCCCGGCTCGATGGCCGTGACCGTGCCGAGGTATTCCAGCCCGTCCGGCCCGCAGAGCACGACCTCCTCACCGATTCTGGCGCGCATGACGTCGGCCAGATGGTGGGCGTCGCTGCCGGTCAGCGCGGCGCGGCCATCGGCCAGCTCCCGCGTAAAATAACGATGCGGCATAGATCAAGCCTCTTTCTTTTCGCAGATGATGCAGACCCAGCCGCGCTTCTCCTTGACCTCGACAGGCTCGAGACCCGCGGCCTTCAGCCCGGCCAGCACCTCGTCCTTGCGCTCGTCGATGATGCCGCTGGCGATGAACCGTGCGCCCGGGGCCATGAGCACCGGCACATGCGGGGCCAGCGACAGGATGGCAGCCGCCACGATGTTGGCCGTGATGATGTTGTACTGGCCGCTGGCCTTGTCGGACAGGTCGCCGACGAGGACTTTAAAGCGGTCCGCCACGCCGTTGCGCGCGGCGTTCTCGCCCGCGGTGCGCACGCACATGGGGTCGATGTCCACGCCCTCGGCGGAGTCTGCGCCTAATTTCAGCGCGGCAATGGCCAGAATGCCGGAGCCGGTGCCGATGTCGAGCACGCGCTCCCCGCCCTTGACAAGGCTGTCCAGCGTCTCGAGGCAGAGCGAGGTCGTCTCATGCGTGCCGGTGCCAAAGGCCATGCCGGGGTCCATGACGATCCTGATGCGGTCCGTCCGGTAATCCTCCCAGCCGGGCACGATGGCGAGGCGCTCGCCGATGTCCATGGCGTGGTAGTACTTCTTCCAGGCGTTCTGCCAGTCCTCCTGCTCGACGCCGGTGGTGTTGAGCTGGTAGCCGATGCCGCTGTTTTTCAGCCGCTCCTCAAACAGGGGCAGCACCTCGGCGGGGTTCTCGTCAGGGGCAAGGTACATGTGTACGATCACGATGTCACGCGGTTTGTCCAGCAGGTCCTGTTCAATTAAATCTACGTGGGCGATCTCCCACGCCTGCTGCTCCAGGTCGCTGTAGTCCTCAATATAAATGCCGCCGTTGGCAACCATCGTTGCGATGGCTTCGGCAGTGTCGGCGTCGCGCTTGGCGACGGTGATGCTGATGTCAGTCCATTCCATGTGGGTGGCTCCTTTATAAATTGCTTGCGGGCGCATACGGAATGCGCCCCTACGAATAACGGGCGCGTTGTAGGGGCGGCCATTGGCCGCCCGCGGAACGCGGTGGCTGCCGCAATGTGCCTGCGGGCGGACAATGCCCGCCCCTACATGCCCGTAGGGGCGGATTCCATATCCGCCCGAGAACTGCGCCATAACCCCATTTTTACCTATTATACCGTATTTTCCCCCATAATTCAATCACAGAAAGGAGAAATCCCTATGCAAATCACGCGCTTGTCTGCTGCTGAATGTGAGGACCTCTACCGCTCTGCCCTGCCGCGGGATTTCCCTGCCGCCGAGCTGAAGCCGTTTGCCGAGATCCAACGCCTGCTGGAGTCCGGCGTCTACGAGCCGCTCCTTCTGACCGATGACGCGGGCGCACGGCTGGCCTATGCGTGGCAGGTCGTGCTGCCGGGCCAGCGCACGGCACTGCTGGACTACTTTGCCGTGCGGTACGACCTGCGCGGCAGCGGCGTGGGCACGGCGGCGCTGGGGCTGGTCCGGGACTACGACGCCATGCGGGTACACGACCTGGTGCTGGAATGCGAGCACCCCGCCGAGGCTCCCGACCCGTCCATCGCGCGGCGGCGCATCGGGTTTTACCTGCGGGCAGGCGCGCGGGCCACGGCGCTGGAAAGCCGGGTGTTCGGCACGCGGTACGCCGTGCTGGCCCTGCCCTGCGGCGGTACGGTCCCCGACGCGGCGCTTTGTAAAGAGCTGCGCACGCTGTACAAGGTCATGGTGCCGCACCCGTATTATCGCGGGCAGGTCATATTTTACGGCAGCTAGGCACATACTACCCCAAAAAAGGGAGGAATGAAATGTGAAACTGGATCCCAGGCAATATGATGAGATGGTCAGCCGCGCGTCGCCGCCGTCGCCCGTGGTGCGGGACTGCGCGTGGGCGTTTTTGGTCGGCGGGGCCATCTGCACCCTCGGCGAGGCACTGCGGCAATTTTTCCTGATTTGGTACGACAAAACGCTGGCGGGCACGCTGACGAGCATTGCGCTGATTTTTCTGTCCGCCATTTTCACACTGCCGGGCTGGTACCAAAAGCTGGCCGCCAAGGCGGGCGCGGGGACGCTGGTGCCCATTACAGGGTTTGCAAACTCCGTCGTCAGCCCGGCGATTGAATTCAAGGCCGAGGGCTGGGTGACCGGTGTAGGCGCGAGGATTTTCGGCATCGCAGGGCCGGTCATCGCGTTTGGGACGCTGGCCAGCTTTGTGTGGGGCGTGCTCTACTGGCTGCTGGGAAAGGTGGGGTGACCGATGACGCGCAGAGGCGATACCCTGCTGTTTGACGCGCCGCCCACCGTGGCGGCCTGGGCCGCGGCAGGCGGCAAAAAGGAGAGCGAGGGCCCGCTGGCGTCGGCCTTTGACTTTGTGACGCAGGACGCGGCTTTTGGCGAGCAGGGCTGCGAAAACTGGGAGCAGGCCGAAAGCCTCTTACAGCGCAAGGCCGTGGAGCTCTGTCTGCGCAAGGCGGATATTCCGCGTTCCAAAATCGATCTTGCGTTTGCGGGCGACCTGCAGGCCCAGTGTACGGCCAGCAACTACACGATGCGGGAACTGGGCATCCCGTTTGCGGGCGTCTACGGCGCGTGCTCGACCATGGCGGAGACACTGGGCCTTGCCGCGGTGTTTGCGGCGGGCGGCATGGCCGAGCGGGTCCTGGCGCTGACAAGCAGCCATTTTTGCGCGGCAGAGCGGCAATTCCGCACGCCGCTGGAGTACGGTGCCAAGCGCACCCCCACGGCCCAGTGGACGGCCACCGCCGCGGGGGCCTGCCTGGTGCGGGCGCACGGCAGCGCGGGCGTGCCGGTGCTGTCGGTGACGTTTGGCCGCGTGCAGGATTTTGCGGTGCATGACATCAACAATATGGGTGCGGCGATGATGCCTGCGGCAGCCTCGACGCTGCTGCGCTATTTTTCGGCCACGGGGACAAGCCCGCAGGATTTTGACGCAATTTTTACGGGCGATTTGGGCGAGGTCGGCACGGCACTTCTGCATGAGCAGATGGCCAAAGAGGGACTGCCGCTGGACAACCATAAGGACTGCGGCTGCTTATTATATGACACAAACAGTCAGAATGTACAGGCGGGCGGCAGCGGGGCAGGATGCAGTGCGGCGGTGCTGTGCGGGAAGATCCTGCCGATGCTGGCCGCGGGGCAGCTGCGCCGCGTGCTGTTTCTGGCAACGGGTGCGCTGATGAGCCAGACCACGTTTTTGCAGGGGGAGAGCATCCCGGGCATCGCCCACTGTGTCGAGCTGGGAGGTGCGGTATGAGCTATGTCTGGGCGTTTGTGGTCGGCGGCGCGATCTGCGTCGTAGGGCAGCTTTTTATTGATTACACGAAGCTCTCCCCTGCCCGGATCCTGACCGGGTATGTCGTGGCGGGCGTAATCTTAAGCGCTGTCGGGCTGTACAAGCCGCTGGCGGATTTCGCCGGGGCGGGGGCCAGTGTGCCGCTGCTGGGGTTCGGGCATTTATTGGCACAGGGCGTGCAGAATGCCGTGGACGAGTGCGGCCTGCCCGGTGCGTTTACCGGCGGCCTGACGGCGGCGTCCGGCGGCATAGCGGCCAGCCTGATTTTTGGCGTGCTGGCTGCGCTGGTGGGAAAAAGTAAGGATCAGAACTGAGTGAGGAGTCAGGGGTGGACGCCGACCCCCTGAGAGGGGCAGACTTCCGGCGGCAACCCGCTGCCGGGCCATAATGGCACGGTTTCCCCTCATCAGTCAGCGGGCGGGGCCGCTGACAGCTTCCCCCGAGGGGAAAGCCATTCAAACAAAAAACAGGGATGCAGATTTCGGTCTGCATCCCTGTTTCTATATTGTTTTTACTGTGCGCTGGACCCAAGCGTAACAGCCAGCGTCAGCACCTTGCCGTCGCGCTCGACCTGGAGGTTGACGGTGTCGCCGATGCCCTTGTCCTTCAGGTAATTCTTCAACGCGGAGGAATCACTGACGGCGGTGTCATCGACGGCCAGCACGCGGTCACCCGCCTGTACACCGGCGGCGTCGGCGCCGCTGCCTTTTGTGACTTCGACAACGTAGACGCCCATTGTGGAGACACCCAACTGCTGGGCGGTCTGGGCGTCGGTCACATCCACGATCTTGACGCCCAGCGCAGGACGAGCCACGCTGCCGTTTTCGATCAGCTGCCGGCCAATCTCCATGGCTGTGTTGATGGGGATCGCAAAGCCGATGCCCTCGGCCTCACTGTAGCTGGACTTGGCATTGACAATGCCGATCAGCTCGCCGTTCGCATTGAACAGGCCGCCGCCGGAGTTGCCCGGGCTGATGGACGCATCGGTCTGGATCAGCGTCATATCGTTGTTTTGCACGGTGACCTGACGGTTCAGCGCACTGACGATGCCATCGGTGACAGTGTTGGACAGCGTGCCCAGCGGGTTGCCAACGGCAACGGCGACCTCGCCCACGGCCAGGGCGTCACTGTCGCCGATGACCGCCGGGGTCAGGCCCGTAGCATCAATTTTCAGCACCGCGATGTCGGAGGTGGAATCCTGACCGACGACGGTGGCGTCGTAGCTCTCGTCGCTGCCGTTCAGCTGCACCTTTACGCTGGTCGCGCCGTTGACGACGTGGGCGCAGGTCAGGATGTAGCCGTCCTGGCTGATGATGACGCCGGAACCGGCACCGCTCTGGACGTAGTAGCCGCCGAACCAGGTCTGGCTGCTGCTCATCTGCTCGGTGGTGATGGCGACAACGCTGGGCGAGACGACAGACGCGATCTGCTGCACGCTCATGCTTGTGCCATCGGTGCTGCCTGCGGCGGTGGCGTCCGTGCTGCGCTCTACCTGCTGGACGACCACCTGGTTGCCTGTCAGGCCCGCACGGCTGGCGACCACAGCGCCGCCCAGACCGCCGCCGAAGCCCAGTGCAGCCACGCCGACGCAGGCCAGCACGCGGAGCAGGACCTTGCTGCCCTTTTTCTTCTGGGGCACGGGGGGCTGCTGCGGGGCGCTGGAATAGCTGTAGCCGTTGTAGCCGCTGTTATTGCCATTGCCGCCGCTGAAGCTGCTGGTGTAGCCGTTGGAATCCTGCTGGGGATTCTGGCCGGACGTGCTGCCGGAATTGTAGGAAGAATAGTCTGTGCGCGCCGTGTTGGCGGTGTTGGCACCGCTGGAGCCTACGTTGGGGTAGCTGCTCTGTTGGGGCTGCTGGTTCTGCGCAGGGGCGCTCTGCTCGGGCTGCGGGTTCTGGCCGTTTGGCTGACCGCTGCCGGATGTATTGTTATAGAGACCGGAGTAATCGTATTCGTTGCTCATAGTGGTCGTCTCCTTTCGCTTTCTATGCCTACAGTATACAGGCTAATTGTGAAATAGGTTTCGTCAGAGAGTGAAAAGTATGTGAAAAACGGTGAAGATTATAGGCAACACCGCACAATTCCCGCCTTACGGCTTAAGCACCGCTTCGGCGGCTGCGGCACGGCATCTGCGTTGCCAAAATGCTCGATAAGACATCCAGTATTATCTGCGCTTTTGGCTTAGCAGCTGCCGCACCTCGCTCGCCGTATCGGCACTTAGAATTATGCGGTATTGCCTATGACAATTTGCAGCGTTGCGCCGCACAATAAAATATGATATAATCAAATCATAAAACACATATAAAGGAGGCGTTTTCTGTGAAAAGGATGTTAAAGCGTATTTTGGTTGTGCTTCTGGTATTGATCCTGCTGGCAGTGGCGGGCTTCGGTATGCTGTACGCCGGGCGGCTGCGCACGGTAAACAGCATAGAGCAGATCACCGCGTATGACGACTATAACCTTTACCGCATGGATGTCAAGTATGATTATTCCATCGACGATGTCATCAACTACGGCATCACCGACAACCAGTCGATGATCGACGCAATTTTAAAGGAAACGCTTCCCCTGCTGCCGGTCCACATGAAAGCTCCGAACTTTGGATGCAGCGCCTTTGGAACGGTGTCCGATAGGAATATCCTGATGGGCCGCAACTATGATTTCAAGCGCGATACCTCGGCCATGCTGGTTTATTGTACGCCGAAGGACGGCTACAAATCCGTGGCGCTGGCCGCGCTGGATAATATCTCGGCCAACCAGCCGGACATATCCATGGCGAAAAAGCTCGCCTGCCTGACCGCTCCGTTCATCTGTCTGGACGGCATGAATGAAAAGGGTGTTTCCATCGCGGTGCTGACGCTGGACAGCGAGCCGGTCAACCAGGACACCGGCAAGCAGAAGATCTTCACGACGCTGGCTATCCGTCTGGTGCTCGACCGCGCCGCCACTACGCAGGAGGCCGTTGACCTGCTGGACAGCTATGATATGTTTGCGACCTCCGGGCGGGACTACCACTTCTTTGTCGTTGATGCAAGCGGCGATGCCCGCGTGCTGGAATATGACCCGGAGCAGGAGGGCCGCCCGCTGCGCTGGACGGCGATGCAGGCCATCACGAATTTTTACGGCTGCTATGCCTACAGGGTGCAGCCAAACCAGAAAAACGGCATCTACGGCCACGGAAAAGAGCGCTATGACGCTATTATGGAAGTGCTGGCAATGCGCGATCCCGACGGGGATATTCCTGCGGATATCGCATGGAAGGCGTTGCAGGCAGCCGCCCAGGACCCCAGCCCCAACGACGTGACCAGCAACACCCAGTGGTCGCTGGTCTATGACGACACCGACCTGACCGCGCAAATCGTCATCCGCCGCAAATGGGGCGACGTGATACACTACGACCTGAACACAAACGAAATAGACGGGTAATGCTATGCAGATCAGGCAGGAAAAAGGCTGCTACACTCTATATAAGGAAAACGAGGCCATCGGCACAGCCGTCGTGGACGGCACGACCATCCTGCGGCTGGAGGTCGTGCCCCGGTGGCGCGGGCGCGGCTACGGCAGTTATCTGTTGAAAGAGATTCTGCGCCAAAACGGCGGACTGGACCCAAAGCAGGCCACGCGGTTCACCGCTCCCCTGCCCCGGGATGCCGCGGGCAGGGCGCTGGCGCAAAAATATGGCTTTGCCCCGGACGGCAGCCAGCTGGTGCGCCGCCGCGTGCCCGACCTGTCCGCCGTGCAGCTCTGCCATGCGTTTTTGACCGCACGGCTCGCCCCCGGCGGGCTGTACGTGGATGCCACCTGCGGCAACGGCCACGACACGCAGTTCCTGTGTACGCTGGCTGGCCCGGCAGGGCACGTGCTGGGGCTGGATATTCAACAGCAGGCCGTTGATAACACAAACGCGCGGCTGGCAGCGGCAGGCTATGGCGCAGTGGGGCGTGCGGTGCTGCACGACCACGCCCGCCTGGCTGAGCTGGTGCAGCCCGGCACGGCGGACTGCGTGCTGTTCAACTTCGGCTGGCTGCCGGGTGCGGAGCATGATGTGCATTCCACGGCGGACGGCAGTGTGCCCGCCCTGCGTGCGGCGCTGGAGGCTCTGCGCCCCGGCGGCGTACTGGCCGCGGTGCTCTACAGCGGAAAGGTCATCGGTGACGCCGAGAAGCAGGCCGCGCTGGCGTTTTTTAAGGCCCTGCCGCTGACGCGCTATACCGTGCTGGTCTGCGAGTTTGCAAACTGGGCGCAGACAGCGCCGCTGCCGTGCTTTGTGATCAAAAAGTAAAGGCTGTACGTTAAGGCAAGCGGGCAGAGCCCGCGCAAAAAGGCGCCCCTTACAGGGGAGCTGCCGAGCCTGCGAGGCCTGAGGGGCTTTGCCCGTTCGCCGCAACAACAAAGATACCCCCGTCAGGCACACCTGACGGGGGTATCTTTATTCTATAAACAGAATTTACGCCTTGACCTCCGGTGCGCCGCCGCCCAGCTTGGGGATGGGGCAGTGGAGGATATACCATGCAAACAGCACGGACGAGATGCTCCAGGTCAGCGGATAGGCCCAGAACACAACGCCGATGTCGCGGATGAAGTGCAGCGTGACCGTGATGTAAGTGATGCGCAGCAGGCACCAGACCGCCAGCATGACCATCATTGGCACGACGGGGCGGCCCAGACCGCGCAGGATGCCCGCGCAGCAATGGCTGAACGCCAGCAGGCAGTAGAACAGCGTGATGGTGTGGGCCTGCCGCACGCCGAACGCAATGACGTCGGCCTCGCGGCTGAAAGCGCCGATGAGCCACGGCGACGCAGCGTAGATGGTGGCGCCGACGACCTCGGCCATGAGCACCGAGCACAGACACCCGAACTTCATGCCCTTCTTCACGCGGTCCGGCCGGCCCGCGCCGACGTTCTGGCTGACGAACGTCGCCAGTGCCATGGCAAAGCAGGTCACGGGCAGGAAAGCGAAGCCCTCCACCTTGCTGTACGCGCCGCACCCGGCCATGGCCTGTGCGCCGAACGAGTTGATGTTGGACTGCACAATGACGTTGGCAATCGAGATGACCGAGTTCTGGATGCCGGACGGCAGGCCCTGCACGATGACAGCCTTTAGCGACGGACCGTCAAATTTTACCTCGCTCCAATGCACGGCCCACGCCTCTTGGGAGCGCGTTAGCTTGGCAAATGCCAGAACGGCGCTGACCGTCTGGGAGGCAATCGTTGCGAACGCCGCCGCGGCCACGCCCATGTGCAGCCAGCCGACGAGGATCAGATCGAGCACGATGTTGATGAGAGAGGCAGCAATTAAATACCGCATCGGGTTCTTGCTGTCGCCGACGGATTGCAGAATGCTTGCACCTACGTTGTACATGACAACGGCAATTGAGCCGATGAAGTACATGCGGAAGTAGGCGATGGAGTTGACGAGCACGTCGTCCGGCGTGCCCATCCAGCGCAGGATCTGCGGCGTTAAGATCACGCCGATCACCGTCAGCCCGACACCGGCCACCAGGCCCAGCGCCACGGTGGTGTGGATCGTGCGGCGCATTCTGTCCCAGTCCTTGGCACCGAAATACCGCGCGACCACGACGCCCGCGCCCAACGATACACCGTTGACAAAGCCGGTCAGCAGAAAAATCAGGCTGCCTGACGAGCCGACAGCGGCGAGCGCCTCGCCGCCCAGAAAGTTGCCGACGATCAGCGAGTCGGCGGCATTATACAGCTGCTGGAACAGGTTGCTGATAAAAATCGGCAGCGCAAACAGCAGCATTCCCCTGGCAACACTGCCCTGGGTCAGGGTCGTTTTTTGTTTTGTTTCCATAGTTTGCTTTCTCTATACCCATATCCTGAGCGGCAGAGTGCGGGCGCCTATAGAATCCGCCCGCAAAGTGCCGTATGTTTACACCAATACGTCCTTAATCAATAAGCTCAGCCCGCCGGTTGCCGAATGGATAAACTCCACGGCGTCGTCCGAGCTGCACAGCTCGGCAGGAATCCTGATCTCAATGCCGGACTCGGTCTTGAAGCTGCGGCTTTCCAGTTTTTTGATGCGCGCGGGGGTCACGGTCACGCGGTCATTCTCCTGCACGCCGGTCTCGGCCAGCGCCTCCTCAAACCTGGGGGCGGCCAGGGGAAAATTCTCCCGGATGCGCTCGCGCACGTCCTCGACGGAGATCTGGTTGTCCACAGCCTGGTTGCGCACCAGCAGCTCGACGGCAGTCTCGGTGCCGCCGTCAAACGGGGGCACATCGTCCAGCGCCTCCGGCTCGGGGTAGGCCTCCTTCACGGCGGCCACGGCGGTCTCGCAGACGGCCTTGAGCTTGGCTTTCTCCTGCAAAGCCTCCGTGCAGCCGAACACGCGGGTGGACAGGTAAAAGTCCTTCCTGTCGTCCAGCGTGAACTTCTTCTCGATCAAACGCACCGTGCCGTTGGCGCGGTCAATGAGCGCGGCTTCGTCGGCCTTGGGCGTGCCGGGCAGCAGCGTGCGCTGCGGCACCATGCTGCTGAACCGGCCATTGCCCATCAGCTCGGTGTGGTGGGTGTAGCCGGGGCGGTAGTTGAGCTTGAGCACGCCGTAGAACGGCACGCCGTCGGCGGTAAAGTCCACGACGGCCAGATCGCCCGCCGGGATGGCCTGATATTGCAGCATCTGCTCAAAGATGACGCCCGCAATGCGGCGGGACAGGTCGATGAAATCCTGATTCTGCGCCATCTCCGCGGCAAAAGCGGAGTCCGGCAGGAACCGGCAGTTCTTTACCTCGTCGCTGGCGAACGCGCGTTCAAGCGTGGCGGTGTAATACTCGTACAGGTCAGCGTCCATGTCCATGGCGCGGTCCGACAGAACCGGCTCCGATGCGCCGGGGTCCAGCAGATGCAGAACGACCTGATTGATTTTGACTTCCATAGAATGATAGCTCCTTAAAAATGGCAATATAAAATACTATACCACGATTTTCCGGGTTTGACCAGCGGTAGCCCCGGGCAAAATAGTGACGAAAGAGGTGATTTATATGAACAAGGCCGAAAAAGAAACGCTGCTGCGCCGCACCGCACCCAGCCGCCAGAAGCAGGCACAGGAATATCTGCAGGGCCGCAGCCCCGGCACGATGCAGCGCTACGCCCCCGACGCCCACGCTGACCCGGAACAGGGCTGGGTGGAGAGTGAGGAGACGGTGAAGGAGCTGGTAAAGTGGCGGGAGGAGGCAATTTATTGAGGGCGGCTTCCCCCTTGGGGGAAGCTGTCAGTGGCCCCGACCACTGACTGATGAGGGGCAGGTGCGCCAGTATAGCCCGTTTGCCGAATGGCCGCACGGTAGGGGCCGGGCATGTCCGGCCCCTACGTGGCGGCATTCCTTATAAAAGGCAGCTATGGTGAGTTTACCCCTCATCCGGCCCTGCGGGGCCACCTTCAGTCTACGCTCCAAGAGCCGTCTACGGCGGTTGCGCTCCGACACGCGCCTGCGGGCGCAGCCCCTCGGGGGAAGGCTTTAGGACTGTGCCGTCAGCTTGCTGTTGGCCTTGCGGGTGAAGCGCTCGTTGTCCACAATATACCGCTCATGGGTCGCGGCGGCGATTTCGGTCACGTCGTCGTAGACGCGGGCGGTGAAGTGCAGGCGGCGGTCCTCGACGGCGGTCAGCTCGCAGTCGCAGTGTACGACCATGCCCACGGGCGTGGGGGCTGTGTGGGCCAGCGTCAGCGCCGTGCCGACGGTGCCCTGGTCAAGCTCCAGCTCTGCCGCAACGGACTGCCAGCAGGCCCTTTCGATCAGGGCCGCCACGGCGGGTGTGGCCAGCACGGGCAGCTCACCGCTGCCCATGGCCAGCGCGGTGTTTTCGGTGGTGACACGCAGCGCCGCGTGTCCTTTGATGCCGGGGGTCAGCATATAACATTCTCCTAAATTGGTTTTTCTTTATAATATAGCATACTTTCAGGTAAAAAGATAGTAGGGGCCGGGCATGCCCGGCCCGCGTTTGTAAGGCGGACAGCCGTTTGCGGGAAAGCTGCCGCCCGTACATGTGCGGCCCCTACATGGCGGTCCCCACGAACAGAGCGACAAATTTTTCCCAACATCTTGCACTTTCCCCTCAAGTCCGCTATACTATTAAGGATAAGCAAGGGAGGCTGTAGCGTTTGAAGATAAACCGGCGGTCTCCCCTTTTTTTGCGGCCATTATGAGGAGGATTTCATTCATGGCAGAAAAAATCGATTACTCGAAAGGCATCTATGATGCCAAACAGCTGGGCACGCCCAAGCTGTTGATCCTCGGCGCACAGCACATGTTTGCAATGTTCGGCGCAACCGTGCTGGTGCCCCTGCTGACCGGCCTGAGCGTCAGCACCACACTGCTCTGCGCAGGTCTGGGCACGCTGCTGTTCCACTTCCTGTGCAAGGGCAAGGTGCCCGCGTTCCTGGGCTCCAGCTTTGCGTATCTGGGCGGCTTCACCATCGTGACGAACGGCGGTGCCAACCCCGAGAACCTGCCCTACGCCTGCGCGGCTGTGGCGCTGTCCGGCCTGGTCTACGTGCTGTTCAGCGGCCTGATCACCGCGTTCGGCATCCGCAAGATGATGAAGTTCTTCCCGCCTGTTGTCACGGGCCCCATCATCATCGCCATCGGCCTGATCCTGGCCCCGAGTGCTATCTCCAACTGCCAGTCCAACTGGCTGCTGGCCTTTGTGGCGCTGGCTACCGTCATCATCTGCAACATCTGGGGCAAGGGCATGGTCAAGATCCTGCCCATCCTGATCGGTGTGCTGGTCTCCTACGCGGTTGCGCTCGTGACCGGCGCTGTTGACTTCCAGACCATCGGTGCGGCGGCCTGGTTCGGCATCCCCCTGCATAAGGATTCCATGGGTCTGTTCGCTATTGACGGCAGCGAGACCTTCATCAGCGCTGTGTTCACCATCGTGCCCATCGCGCTGGCAACCATGATGGAGCATATCGGCGACATCGCCGCTATCTCCGCCACCACCGGCAAGAACTACATCCGTGACCCGGGCCTGAACAAGACCCTGCTGGGCGACGGTCTGGCTACCGCCATGGCCGGTCTGCTGGGCGGCCCCGCCAACACCACCTACGGCGAGAACACCGGCGTTCTGGCCCTGACGAAGATTTACGATCCCCTCGTCATCCGCATTGCCGCTGTGTTTGCGATGATCCTGAGCTTCTGCCCGAAGTTTGAGGCCATCATCAACACGATCCCCTCCGGCATCGTCGGCGGCATCAGCTTTGTGCTGTACGGCATGATCTCCGCCATCGGCGTGCGCAACGTTGTCGAGAACAAGGTCGACTTCACCAACTCCCGCAACCTGATCATTGCCGCGGTCATTCTGGTCTGCGCCCTGGGCTTCAACTCGGTGGGCGGCATCACGTTTGCGATTGCGGGCGTTAACATCAACCTGTCCGGTCTGGCCATCGCCGCCATCGCCGGTATCCTGCTGAACGCCATCCTGCCCGGCAACGACTACGAGTTCGACGAGGGCAGCAACGAGCCGGAGAGCGCCAGCCTGCGTGTTTGATAAATAGTGCCCTGCTTGGCCCCCTCTGCGAGGGGGCTCCCGCCGCAGCGGGTGGGGGAGAGAACCTTGCGGCAGTCCGAAATATTTCGGGCAATGGCGAAGTTCTCTCCCTCCGGCCCTGCGGGGCCACCGCTCCCCTTCTGGCGCAAGCGCCACCTCCCCCCCCCGTGTCGGGGGAGTCTGTCTCGCAGAGGGAGGCAAGGAAACGGAAAGGAATACCTTATGACTGCTGCTGACTTTTCCAACCTGCATCTTCAATACAAGGCCGAACAGGCCGAGGGCGAGGTCCCGGCGGTCATTGAGCATGATTTCCCCGGCGGACGAATGGTCGACCACTATTTTGTCACCCCCTCCCCTGCCTTCTGGGCGGACGAGGGCGTCCAAAGCCTGGACGGCGTGTCCGGCATCCTGTTTTTGCAGCAGCCGGACGGCGCACCGTGGAAGATCCTCGTCCATGAACCGAGCATGATCAAAGAAGTCGTGTTCGACTTCCCGGAAGAAGAATTCCGCAAAATGCTGGCAGACAACGCCTTGATTTTGCCCGGTGAGCCAGGCTTTACCCCCATTACCGACTAAGCAATTTTCCCCCGGATGCGAGAATTTTCGCATTCGGGGGATTTTTTTGCGTTTTTCGCTTGACAAGTTCCGTTTCAGAATGTATTATATGAACAGATAATCACATGAAAGGATGATGACATTGGCAGAGAGCGAAAGAACGCCCGAACGCTCCCCCGAGTCCGCCCAGCTGGACGAGGCCGCTATCCGCCGTTTGCAAGACGACCTGCCCGACGACGAGGTGCTTTATGATTTGGCCGAGCTGTTCCGCGTCTTTGGCGATTCCACCCGCATCAAAATTTTGTATGCGCTGTTTGAGAGCGAACTCTGCGTCAACGATATTGCCCAGGTCGTGGGCATCTCCCAGAGTGCCGTCAGCCACCAGCTGCGGCTGCTGAAAACCAGCAAGCTCGTCAAGTTCCGCCGCGAGGGCAAGGCCATGTACTACTCCCTCGACGATGACCACGTCCGCAGCATGATCGCCCTGGGCATGGAGCATACGGAGGAATAAAATTGTTGAAAGCCCCCCCTGGGGGAAGGTGCCCGAGGGCGGATGAGGGGCGGCGTTCCGGCAATGGGCAATAACGCAAACTCTCCCCTCATCAGTCGCCTGCGGGCGACAGCTTCTCCCCCAGGGGGAGAAGCCTTCAAACTACGTTACCCCATACTAAAAATTACTATATATAAAGGAGACTGCCACCATGCAGAAGAAATTCAAGATCGAAGTCGACTGCGCAAACTGCGCCGCCAAAATTGAGACCGCCATCAAGGCACTGCCCGGCGTCAAGAATGCCAGCGTCAGCTTCATGGCCCAGAAGCTGCTGCTGGAGGCCGACGACGACAAGTTCGACGCCGTGCTGAAGGATGCCGTCAAGACTGCCAAGAAGGTCGAGCCCGATTTCGAGATCGAGCTGTAAGTTCTGCCATAAAGCAGCCCATCCTGCCGATGGGCGCTTTTTATACCCCAAACGGAGGCTACCCTCATGACAAAGAAACAGAAAAAAACGCTGAAGCGCATTATCGCTGCGGCGGTGCTCACGGTGCTGCTGGCACTGCTGTTCCATTTTGTGGAGCTGCCCTGGTTCGTTCAGCTTGTGCTGTGGCTTGTGCCCTACTTAGTCATTGGCCATGATGTCCTGCGCAAGGCGTTCATGGGCATCAAGAACGGCGAAGTTTTTGACGAAAATTTCCTGATGGCCGTCGCCACGGTCGGCGCCATCGGCTGCGGCGAGTACGCCGAGGGCGTGGCCGTTATGCTGTTCTACCAGATCGGCGAGCTGTTCCAGTCCTAC
>ENA-OWRJ01000747-OWRJ01000747.1-human-gut-metagenome-genome-assembly--contig:-NODE-747-length-40656-cov-11.181399_pt1 | contig 40656 bp, 44 predicted proteins | sample MGYA00248269_ERZ651897 | MGnify/ENA primary metagenome ERZ651897 (study PRJEB26924, sample SAMEA4378252) | human gut metagenome | biome: human gut; feature: human-associated habitat; material: faeces...
GCCCCGGAGCCGGATGGCGGAGGGGCCTGCGTGTGGATTCTTAACTTGTCTCTTTGTTCTTCGGTGAATGCCCTGTATCACAATTTTGCCCTTAGTGCTGGGGGTTCAGGATGGTGCGCCAGTCAAGGTCGCCGTGCTCCAGGCCGTGGATCAACACCTCGGCAGTGGCAATGTTGGTGGCAACCGGAATATTGTGCACATCGCAGATGCGCAGCAGGTTCATCTCGTTGGGCTCCGAGGGCTTAGCGCTGATGGGGTCACGGAAGAAAAGCAGCATGTCCACTTCGTCGCAGGCGATGCGGGCAACGATCTGCTGGTCACCGCCGTGGCCGCCCGGCAAAAAGCGCTGTACGTTCAGGCCGGTGGCTTCGGCCACAAGCCGCCCCGTGGTACCCGTGGCGATCAGCCTGTGCTCGCTCAGAATCTGCCGATAGGCAATGCAGAACTGAACCATCAGTTCTTTCTTTGTATCATGTGCAACAAGGGCAATCGTCATAAGGAATCCCCCACTTTCTATAAGTTACAGCATAGCATGGCTATGCGTTTTTTGTCAAAAACAGGTCAGCGGAATGCGCTCGCCCAAAATGCGGCCCGCAAGGGCGTGCCCGGCAATGGCGGCGGGGCAGTCCTGCGGCAGGGCGGTGCCTGCGGCACCGGCGCGCTGCAAGGTGCGGCTTTCCGGGATAGCGGCAATCAGCTGCAAACCAACGGTGTCAATGCACTCGTCCAGGTCAAACACCGCAGCATCCTTGCCAAAACTGGAACGGGACACACGGTTCATCACCAGCCGCACGGCGCTGGCGGGGCGGCCGTTCTGTAACAGGGCATCCGCCACAATGCGCCCATCCCGCAGGGCGACCGGGTCCGGCGTTAAAACAACCAGTGCGCGGTCCGCCAAGCGGTTGGCGGCGGTAAACGGTGCGCCCATGCCCGCTGCAGTATCCAGCAGGATATAATCAAAATATTCCCGCATGGCCAAAATCAGCCCGGCCAGCGGTGCTGCGCGGACCTCACCGCCCTCATAGGGAGCGCTGATGACCGACAGCCCAGGGTACAAGGGGCTGGGCACAATAGCTTTGCTGCCATCACACCGACCGCACAGAACATCCTCGATATCGTAAACCGTCTTGCCGTATACCCCGGCAATCATGTCCACACTGCGCAACCCAGAGTCCAACTCGATCAGCAGGACGCGGCGGCCCCAGGCACCCAGCTGGGCACCCAGCAGGACCGATACGGTGCTTTTGCCCGTGCCGCCCTTGCCGGAGCAGATCATAATGGTTTGCGCGTTCATATGGTGGAAGTCCTCGCTCTCTTGTAGGTGTTGCCCTACAAAAGAGAAAACACCCCTTTTATTATTCTATCACAAAGAATACAGCGAAACAACTGCTTTAACTATGGAAAATTGCTGAAATTTGTGCATCGGTTGCCGACAGTTCCTACAAACCCATAAGTTTAATGGAAGCCCCCGCAGCCGCACAAACACACAAATATATACTATTATAAAGGAAAAGCAGGGGACAGTGCAAGTAGTTTTGAAAAGTCATACTTTTGACTTTTACAGAAACAGTTGTCCGCCGATGAACGGCTGTTATAAAATGCAAACGTTTGAGCAGTTACAGCGGGTGCGGTTGGTTCCACGCACGGCGCAGGCGGGCAAGGGCGTGCTTTTCCAGCCGGGATACATTCCGCCGCGCCTATTGTAAACGATTGGCCCTAAGAAATCGCTTCCAACTCACGGAAGCGGAATTTGATGATGATTTGTTTGTTTTCGGTCAGTTCCACACGCTCGATGAGGCTGACCAGAAGCTCCCGGCTGGTGTAGGCAGAATCCAAAAACTGCTGCACCAGCTCTCTTGCTCGGTCTTCTGTGCTGACCGGGCTTTCTTTTTGTGATTTCAGCTCTTTCAGCTTCTCTTCCAGAGAAGTTCTGTCCATCTTCACTCGCTGATAGATGCGCTCGAAGTCCGCTTCGGCAAGAAGTCCGGTCAGCCGATCCATATACATCTTATCCAGGTTGGCAGTCAGACTGTCGATCTTATTCTGAATGGACTGGATTTCTGCTTCATGGTTTTCCGCCTTGCGGGCTTTCTCTACTGCATCGGCAGCAATTGGCTGAAGCTTATTTGGATCAAGATAGGCTTCACAGACTTCTCTGACTTTAGCCAGAACTGCTTCGCTAACGACCTGCTCTTTGATGGAGTGGCAGGAACAGACACCTGCTTTGGTGAAACGCTGGTAGGTTCGACACACGAAAAACAGTCGATCTTCACCGGATACCGGCGGACGATTTAGCACCGCCATTGGATAACCGCACTCATGGCAGAAAATCAAGCCTTTTAATAAGAAGTCATAGGTTCTGCTTCGGGTGTGCCTGCGGCTGTTGACCAGCATCCGCACCTTCTGAAAGGTTTCTTTGTCAATCAGCGGTTCGTGGGTGTTTTCAACTACAACCCAGTTTTCCCGATCTTGTTTCAGACATTTCTTGGACTTGTAGCTGATTTTCACCGTTCGTCCTTGAACCATATTGCCCAGGTAGGTTTCGTTCTGCAGCATTTCAGAAATGCGTTCGCTGGACCAAAGTCCGGCATAAGGGCCTTTGCGTCCCATATTCCAGCCACAGTAAGTTGCAGGCGTCGGAACACCTTCTTCGTTGAGAGTCGCCGCAATCTTTCGGCAGCTCATACCATCCAATGCCATGGCGAAGATTCTGCGCACCACAGGAGCCACTTCCTCGTCGATGACAATTTCGTTTTTCTCCGTCGGATGCATCTTATAGCCATACATGGGCTTGCCGCCAATGAACTGCCCTTTCCGCTGTTTATCCCGCTTGACGGATTTGATCTTCTTGGAAATGTCTTTGGCATACATATCGTTCATAATGGCACGGAACGGGGTAATGTCATTGGCGGTGGATTCTACACCGGTGTCAATACCGTCCAACAACGAAATGTAGCGCACTCTCTTTTCGGGGAAGTATCTCTCCATATAATGACCGGTCATGATATAGTCACGGCCCAGACGGGATAGGTCTTTGGTGATAACCATGTTGACCTTCTTGGCTTCGATATCCTCAATCATGCGCTGAAAGTCAGGGCGGTCAAAACTGGTACCGCTCCAACCATCATCGACATAGGTATCGTAAACGGAAAGGCGATGCTGCTGAACAAATTCATTGAGCAGGGATTTCTGGTTGGTTACACTTTGGGATGGTCCTTCGGTCTCATCCTCCTTTGATAAACGGATGTACAATGCGACATGGTAATCCATAGGGTTGCTTATTTCTAAGTACATAGTTTCCTCCTTGAAATAAGCGACCACTCATCGCAAACATTGTACAACGGTTTCCTCAGATGTCGCAAGGATGCGGACAAGATAAAGCCGAAAAGACTCTTCCAGCAACTCAGCGAGGCTCTTTTCGGCTTCGGTATATATGCAGTGCACAACAGGCAAGGTTTGTTTCATACGTTCTACCTCCTTTGTTCATCGTATGTAAAGGGGCAAATTTTCTTGCCTGTCCATGTTGTGAAATTGATCCATTCCGTGACAGGAATGGAATTGTCTATGGGAAACTCGAAATTGTCCTTGGATTCCATGTATGATTCCTCTTTCTTTCGTTATTTGAAATATGATTTGATTCCACAAGCATAGCGGCCACCAGCCAAAGCCGGTGACCGCCATAATCTGAAATCAAAGTTTATATCCTATTCGACACTACTTCCCGGATATAAGGGCGAACCCCCGGCCCGGCTGCTGGAAACAGCTCCCGCTTCCTGTACCACATTGTTGGCAGTACCGCCGACGCCTTGAGAGCATCGCCACGGTGCGTATCATGATTGCTGACCCTTCGCTTGAGGTATGTGTTCCACGCCACCTCTCCCGCCTCTGGGGGCGCTCCACCGCCGTTACGGCGGTATCCTCGCGTCAGAACCGGGACGCACCTGCCGAAACGCTCCTTGGGTTGCGGCAAGGTCAGTTGTATGTAGCCGGTGATTCGGATATTCGGTTGCCAAGGTACATAAGGGGAAAGAGGGCTTTTTGTCCCTCTATACTATAAAGATGCAGGTTAGCCTTATTTTGTTGATGAGAAAATCAAAAATAGCAAAATGCACAAATATAGCCGCGGTATTTACGCACTTTTGCCAACTTGTATCTGCGTTCCTCATAAAAAATCAGCCATACACTGTAGTGTATGACTGACGTATAATTATTTTAGGAAGTTTACCAATCGTCGCAGCAGCTTAGCGCTTCGGTCTACATTCGGATAAGCCTTCTCTCATAAACCGCAGCCGCTATGCACCAGCGGAGGAACTTTTTCGTTTCTTCTTTTTTCATTACGCTACTGTCCTTTCCTCACACTGTCCCGTTTTCATTTGACGGCTTCGGGTACTTGATCAGGTCATACATCTTGCCATAGGCGCCAAGATCATGCATTTCTGCTAGTTCCATGCCCAGATGGACGTATTTTTCGCACTTAGATTTTGCATCCGTTTCCAGGATCACCGGCACGCCCAGTCGGTCGCCCTCGGCAAAGGCAAGTTCCAGCACCTTTCGCATATAGCCCTGCCCCTGATATTGCTCCCGCACACAGACAAGCCCAACGAAGATGTAGGGCTTCTTTTCCTTGTCCATGCGGTCTTGCAGGGAAGCCCCGCCCCGCTTGATGGCAATACCAAATTGCAAAAGGCGTTTCAGGGTGGTGTTGTGCAGCATTCCGCAGGCGATGGGCCACATCGTCTTGAGTCCCATCTTCTCCTTTGGCAGCTTGTAGGCGATATAGCCCTCGCCCCGCTCGCTGGTGGTGTGCAGAAAGCCGCCCCGCAGCACCCCGCGCACATAAGCGCAGATATAGTTTGCCGTGGCTTCTTTCCCGGAAAAGGCAGCGGACATTCCTGTTTCCTCTTCATAGTCATAATAGCCGAAGGCGTGGCCGATATCATGGATGGATTTCTCGTCCAATGTTGTAACTTTCACTGTATTCCACTTTCCTGATTCTGCTGCGCATCTGCCACTGTCTCGCCGTCTGCCAGAAAGTGCTCCATCTCCGACACAAGCAGTGCCGGATGATTGATGATCTCGCCATGGCCGAAACCGGGGAAACAGCGGACGATCAGGCCCGGATATGCCGTCCGCAGCCGCTGGATGGCCTTTTTCATGTGCCCTTCTTTTTCTCCGTACCAACAGGCGACCTTTGCATCGGGCTGTACCAAAAAGTCCGTTCGATAGAGATAAAGTCCTGCCTCCCAAGTGGCCCGGACGGATTCCAAGCTGATATGATCCGGGATACGGCGGAGCATAGTCTGCATTCCCTGCTCCGTCTGCCCCATAAAGCGCAGCGCCCATGCAGGCATGTACTTTTCGTGTGCCGTTCGATATTGCTTTTGCGGCATGACCTTCAAAATCAGTCGATTCAGCACTCCGAAATCCAGATACTCCGGCCCGCTGAGGATCATCCGATCGATCTGAACGGTTGGGGAAGCCTTCAGAAAAACAGCCGGTCCGCAGCCCAGCGACTCTGCAAAAAGCAGATCCAACTGTCCGTCAAGCTCTTTTTCAATATAAGCGGCCAACTTGTCCGCCTGATCCCGGGCAGTCGTGTAGGTCGTTTCACCGGTTCCATCAAAGCCGTCGAAGCTGACGGCATACACGCAGAATTTCCTTTCCAGCAGCGGGATCAAATCCTCAAACTGCTGCCAGCACATAAGATTTCCGTGCAGCAGCATCATGGTCTTTCCCTCTATATTGCCGAATCGTTTGATTTCCATACCAATCTGCCTCCCCGCTATTATCTGACCTTCATGCGAAAATCGCAACGGTCATTGCCGCGCCCCAGCGTCATGCTTCTCTCCCAGATCAGCTTCGGATGCAGCCCGGTATAGCTGATGTCGTCGCTGTCGCAAAAGCAGCGGCACAGCTCCGGGCAGCCGTATTCTGTGCAGGTGTCGTGATAGGGACACTTCATCATATCCACACGCCAGACACCGTTACCGGTCTGCAGTTCTTTTGGGGCAAAGCCGGTCAACGCTCGCTGCACCTGCAAACCAAGTGATTTTTTCAAAAAGAATACGCACCTGGCGCCCAATACCGTCCCTAGGAACGGGAGCAAGATTCCATAAAACACAGTCATAAATAAACTCCTTGCACGATCAATGCCGACAATACTGCCACCAGTGCAAACAGCGGGATGCCCCGCAGGAAAGAGCTGATGTGCTTGGTAGGGTCTTGATAGTGGGATCGCTCCGGCAGGAAGGAGAAGCGGATACGCTTGGTATTTCGCCACCACAGCAGGTCAATGATGACAAGATCAAACCCTCCCAGCCCTTCGCCTAGGGTCAGGAAAAACCAAAAGGCTGTTCCGAAGCTATTCAAGTCGAGAATATTTTTCAATGCCAACCCTAAAACAGAAAAGACGACTGTAAAAAGAAACAAATTGCCAAGCAGGATAGCTATGATGGATTTCTCCTGCGGTGCAGCTTTCCCCAGCACCGGATGTTCTCGTACCGCCTTCTGGACGGCATCGGGATAGGAACGAAGTCCGGCAAGGTTCTTTCTGTCCGTACCTGTGCAAAGGAAGCAGATAAACCAGTAAAGAAAGTAAAATGCAAAAGTGACGATCAGTTTCATATCGGGTCCTCTTTTTGTATCCGCAGTCGCAGTATGGGCCGCCGAAGGCGATGGTCTGCTGCCCGTGCAGCACGCCTTGCCGGATCGCTCTGTCAGAGCCTTCTTCATCGTGCTTTGAAACATCCAGTAAAAAGCCGGTACCTTTCATCCGTCCGTTTTCAGGTACCGCATTCAAGTTTTAAAACAAAAGGATCAATGTTTTGCCCTTTGTCAGTCGGCTGATGGCCTCCTGTATTACCGCTTCATTTTCCGGATCAGTATAGGAAGTGGCTTCGTCAAGGATTACAATCGGGGCGTTTTTCAGCATAGCTCTGGCAATCGCGATTCTCTGGCGTTCTCCACCAGACAAATGCCCTCCGGCGCCGCCAACCACGGTTTCATATCCATGCTCAAGGTTCATAATAAACTCATGGCAGCCAGAATCCTTTGCAATCTGTTCCACTTCGGAATCGCTTGCCTCTGGCTTGCCCATACGGATATTGTTGCGCACCGTATCGTTAAATAGATAATTGTCCTGCGATACATAGGAAATCAAATCATTCAGTTGGTCGTTAGAAATTTCTTTTACGCTCTTATCGCCAATCGTAATCAGCCCACCGGTCACATCCCAAAAGGACGCAATCAATTTTGCAATCGTTGATTTTCCGCTGCCGGATGGCCCTACAAAAGCTGTAATTTTTCCCTGCGGAATTGTCAGATCGATTCCTTTCAAGACCTCTTTTTCCTCGTATGCAAAATGGACATTTTCCAGAGCAATATCAAGGTTCTGTAAATCACATTTCCTCTCCGGCCGGACAAGCTCCGGCTGGTTTAATATACCGTCAATCTCACCCATTACGGTGCCTATTTTTGCAATATCATCGGTAAAGAACATTGCGGCTACAAGCGGGCCTGCAATTCCCAACGACAGGACAGTTACCGTAATAAAGGTTGCGGCTGACAGGGAACCATTCATGTAAAACAGGCACCCGACGGGAAGTACGCTAATCAACGCCGCGGGCCATACACTCATCATAATCGCCGAATATTTTTGTGTATCTTTCATCCAGTCTAAAATCAGGTCTGCGTTTGCATGGACGGCATCTGTAAATTTCTGATAGGAATTATCTGCCTGATTAAACGCCTTAATGACTTCAATGCCGCCGATGTATTCTACCGTTGTTGCGCTCATGTGATTTCCAGCTTTTACAACTTCCCCATACTTCTTGGGATATTCCTTCATCATTCCCATGTAGCACATCATTCCAACAGGAATGGTAATCAGCGATACTAACGCCATTCGCCAGTCCAGAACGAACAAATAAACGATGATTGCGATTGGTACGAGAAGATTTGAAGTCATTTCCGGGATTACATGAGCAAGGGGAACCTCTAGCTGTTCAATTCGTTCCACCATGCCATTTTTTAGTTGCCCGGACGGAGTATTGAGAATATAGCCCATAGGCACTCTGGTAAGTTTTGAAGCAATTTTTCGCCTTGCCTCAGACAGCACTTCAAAGGTCGCTTCATGGGATGCCCTCGTGGAAATCCCCATCAATATTGCTTTTAGGACAAAGCAGCCGCCGGAAATCAGACACCACACCATGTAAAATGATAAATCCCGATTCCCGGAGAGTAACTCAATCGTCATTCTGGCTGTTGCAAAATAGGGGACGATACCAAAGGCAACTCCCAACACAGCAAGAACAACAGAAACGATGTAGCCAGTCTTATGCGGCCTGGCAAACTCAATAAGTCTGCCAAATGGATTTCCGCCTTGCGACTGATCCATATAAATCCCTCCTTTAGTTAGACCTTGCTAACTCTTATTCAAAAGAATAAGCCGATAATCTGTCATGTGATTTACACAAACAAATTATCGGCTCTGCGTCTTTGCGTCTGGCACTACTGATAATCGTATTTTCATATTGTCAACATCTATCAAACATTCCTGTTTGCATTTCGGACAAAATATGGGAAAGTTCTTCAACGAAGTGTCTGCGCGTATCTTTGTCCGCGTTCTGCATTTACAAAAAGGACAGTGTATCCATCCGCTTTCGTCCACACAAAATTCTTCTGTTTTTTGCATTTCCTTTGCACCTTCTTTCCTATTTTCGGTAATACTCTTTCCAGCCATTCCCATAAAAAGTGCGCAGCTCATTGATATAATTTTTTGCTTCCTTCATCGGCATATCGTGAATGACTACTTCAAATATACCAGAATAAAAAGCACTGGAAACAACGTGTAAGAATCCATCTGTAACTCGTCCTTCCGCCAGGGCTTTACTTCCCACTTGAATCAAGAATTTCTTTGTACAGTCCGCATCCAGTTGTACCAGCCCTTCTAAAAATTCCTGATAGTAGTTTCCCGGCGCTCCGGTAATCAGCAGCTTAAATTCAGAAAAATACTCATAGATATATGCAATCACGGCTTCAAAACCACGATCTGAGTATTCCATAAATTTTTCGTTCTGCTCATGCCCCGTCAAAGAAGAAAAATCACTGAATGATTGCCGCAATAACTCTTTCAGACCTTTAGCCGCCGGTTCCACAAGAAAGCGGAACAATCCCTCTTTATCTGAATACCGCGTATATATTGTGCTGGTGCTGACACCGGCATTTTGAGCAATCGTCCGTATCGAAGCATCCGTATAGCCTTTTTCTAAAAATTCTTCTTTCGCGCAGGCAAGAATCTTCTCGTCAAATTCTTCGATTCTGCTTGCCATTGATTACCTGCCTTCTTTTAAAACATCGTTTCAAAAACATCGTATTAAAAACGCCGTTTTAATTATACCAGAGAAAATGGGATTGTCAAGAGGGGCATATGGATTTCGTGTTTCAGCAAAAATATTGACGCAACCAGTGAATTTATAATCCATTTGGTTGCGTCAATGCTTTCACATTTTAGTTATTCAATTTTCTAAAATCAGTTCGGAATAAAGGATTTCCTCCACCTGTGCTTTCAGCGTGTTCATCAGCCCACCCAGCACATAGGGTCACAGGCTTTCAGTTCCTCCGTGACACCCCCAACTTCCATCATGTGAGGCAACATGGTTTCCACACGCCCCTGTGCTGTCCGCTCAATCTCTAACAGGTGTGGATACAGCTTCTCGCTCATCAGCAGATGGTTGTAGAGAATGGGGCGATGTTCCTTTAGGTAGGATTTTCGCATTCTGCCGTACTTGCCGATAGAAGTTTCCGGCTGTTCAGAAAGTTTTAGGTTGGGTATATCATAATCTCCACAACGAATGTAAGTCAACTTAAGAAGTCACTTAGAGCATATATCACCGGTGGCTAGACTGTATTTCTGCCTAGTAGGTTCAACTCGGAACTATCTGTGAATTCCGGATAGTTCATGCCGTGAATTCTCGGCAACTATTCAAGTTCGGCAGCGGAATATCTGATTTTGTAGCCTCCACTGGTGAGAGCGATGCCAGCTATGAAATCCGGTATGAGGATGAGAATATCTGGTTGACGCAGAATATGACGGTGGCATTGTATTATGTTGAACTCCCCACCATCAATGAACATATCAAAAAGATTTATTCTGGCGGAGAGCTGACAGAGGAGGCAACTATTCGGAAATTCCGAATAGTTCAGACAGAGAGAACTCGGCAGGTCAGCCGCAGTCAGAATCACTATAATCTTCAAATAATCATTGCCGTTGGTTTCAAGGTGAATAGCCAACGAGTCGTACAGTTCCAAATAGGCAGGGCAAATCGTCAAAGACCATAGACATCCAAAAAGACCGACACGCTGTGCCGGTCTTTTTAGGTGGCGCGCAGAGCAAAAATCTGCGCACGGCTTACTTCACTTTATAAAACACACGATTTCCGGCATTTCTGGCTGCCAGCAAATCCATGTCATGGAATTTCATAACAAAGGTTCGGATTGTGGCGTAGGCTGCATTGCGGAAATTCTTTTCCAACTGCTTGGTCGTAAACTCCGAGGTTCCGTAAGCCGACAAAACATATTCCCAAAGCAGGCGTTCTTTTTCGGTGATTTTGCCTTCCACAAGGGCCTGTTGGTACACCTTGAAATCTGTATGCGCCGGTGCCGTGTCTGCCTGCAGGCGGTTGTACACCTCTTTGCAGAAATACGACAGGAACGGAGTCACATCTGTATAGCCTGTGAGCATCGCATTTTTCTCCACACGCTCATAGGCTTTATAATATGCCGCCTTGCTTTCGGCAATATAACGCGAAAACGGTGTAAACAGGGCTGCCGGATAGCCATGCTGTGCAAGATACCACAGGTGAAGCAGACGGGCGGTTCGTCCGTTGCCATCAAAATACGGGTGGTAATAGGCAAATGCAAAATGCAGAATGGCCGCCTTGTGCAGCTCATTCAGATCATCTTCCACATTGGCAAAGTCGATCAACTGCTTCATGACCTGTGGCAGCAGCTCGTCAGAAAGCCCCTTTCGGCTTTCCTCACCGCCCACAATATAGACAGCATCATGGCGGTAAAAATGATCCGGCAGCAGTTTGTCCTCTGCCGGCAAATACTCTCCGGTGCTGATTTGATACAGTTGGTGCAGATTTTCCTCGGTGATCTCATTTTGCCGGTCGGCAATAAAATCCAGCCCACGTTTCATGCCATAAATGCGGTTTTCCTCCTCATTGCGTGGGGCGTTACCGTTCAATATATGCCGAATGCTGTTGCGCGTTGAATGGATATTTTCGATTTGCAGCGTGGCGTGAATTTCCTCTGTCATCGCCTGCACACCAAAGGGCTGGCTTTCTGCCGGGACAAACAGCAGCTGTTTCATGCCATTGGTGGAAATCTGCGCAAGATTCGGCAGGCAGACAAGAGCCTGCCCGGCAAAATCCACCAGCGGCAGCGGTTGCACGAAATTCTGCCGCAGCAGTTCGGAAAATTCCTTGACATCGGCAACGGAATATTTATATGCCAAGCGGTCAAGCTCAAACAGATGCTTATCGGAAAGCATTTTAACAAACTTCGTTCCGTCCATAGTTGCTCCTTGTCACTGATATAAATTGATACCAATATATATCATATATACTCCGTTCGCAATAAAAAGTCAAGCACAACAGATAATCCATCGCAACGATGATTTTATTATATACGCTATTTCAATTTGGTAACACCATATCCAATGGATTCACCCTGATCCCGCCCTGCATCACCTCAAAATGCAGATGGTTGCCGGTGCTGTCGCCCATGCTGCCTACATACCCGATCACTTGACCAGCCGTCGCGGTTTCACCAGCCGTGACGGCTGGTGCTGTCATGTGGGCATACCGCGTGGACAAGCCTGCACCGTTATCCAGCAGCACCTGATTGCCGTAGCTGTCATTCCAACCGCTGACCAGCACCGTGCCGCTGTGGGCAGCCAGAATGGGCGTGCCCTCCGGTGCGGGAATGTCCGTGCCGCAATGCCCGGCGTTGCCGAAGGCGTCCACCTCCCCGAAATGGCAGGATATATAAGTGTGCCCCGGCAGCGGCCATTGCAGGGTGCTGTCACCGACCACGCCGCCGACACCGCCACACAATGCCAGCAGATAAGGGCGCAGTTCGTCCGACAGCAGCTCGTCAAGAATGTCGCGCTGGTCTTGCGTGAAATTGTATTCTTCAGCCAGCTCGGCTACACTTTTGCTGCTGACTGTGATGTGCAGAATATGCTCTGTAACAACAACCAAAAGCACTGCAATTTTGAATACGCGCTCAATTACGCCAAACGGCGTTTCATAGTCCTCGCTCTACCCAGCGAAGCGCAGCACAAAAACGTTCAGCCTGCTGGTCATGATGACCATATTCATCCAACACGGTTTCGGCTCTGCAGGCTGTTCGCAATGCAGTATGGACACGCTGAGCGTAGGCGGTGGCTTCACTCAGGCGATTGGTGTGTCCCTCGCCTTCTCGAGCGCCGTTCTGGAGATATACCCGAGCAGAACTGTTCAGGAGCGGGTGTTCCTCGACAAAGTCTGCAACTCCCGGAAACCAGAACGACCCGCAGAGAGAAAACACCGACGCAAATACCTTTGTTTCCCAAAGGCTCATCACGGCAGCCAAACCACCCAGCGAGAAGCCGCCATACGCCAGCTTTTCCGAGTCAAGAGTGTATTCGTCTATAAGGGGCGGGAGAATTTCGTTGATTAGTTCTCGATGATACTGCCCTAGTTGTCCACCAAAATCCGGTGTGCCCGGTCGAATAGCTGATTTCGACCATGGGGTATACTCTGAAAGCCTGTTGTTGGGGTACACTCCCACCAGCACTGCCCGTTCCGTGCGCAGATTCAGTTGCTCAATCAGGTTCCCGTCGTTGATTAGGATTGCTGGTTTTTTACCTTTGTACAGTCCCTTTTCTGGGAACTGGACTCCAATTCGGTGTGAGCCAAGATTCAGAATTTCCATCCATAACCGTCCTTTTTGTCAGTTTTTACGCAGTGTGGGTTGCTCCCCATGTAGACAATCGGCAGCATTTTGTGCTATATTAGCAGCAGCTAACCGCTTTTGCACAAAGGAGCTCCCAATGAATCAAATATCCGACCTTCCTAATCCGCTGAAAATTTTATTTCAGGAATACAATCAGGGCCGAATCGAGTCTGTCGGCTTCCGCAGCTTTACTCTGCACGCTGGTGAGAGTAATAGCTACCGCACACTGAAAAGTGCACTGATTGTTCCAGTGTCAGGCCGGGCCATCTTCTCATTCGAGCACGAACCATTTATTGCCAAGCGAGGACTATTCCTGCACGGATGCCCCAACAAGACCCTGACCATTTCGGCTATGGGCGAGCAGGATTTCCGCTACATCAATATGTACTACGAAAACGATCGCCCGTTGCTGTTCTCCCACAAGCTCAAAAATACGGAACAGACTTTTTCCATTCTGGAGCAGATTTTGAAGCTCCACCCGGACGCTGACATCCGTAGTCAGTACCAGCAGGAAAAGCTGACAGAAGCGTTCTTCGCCCAGATTTTTGCAGATTTTCAGCCCGAGGAAACTTACAGCGAGAGCCAGATTATGAGTATCCTGCTGGATTTTATTGCCCAGCATTATGCCGAGCCGCTGACACTGGACACATTGGCTGAGCAGGTCAACGAGAAAGCGGCTCATGTCAGTTACCTCTTTTATAAGTATAAAAACATCCGGCCCATCGATTATCTCATCAACTATCGGGTCCGGGTGGCCACCGAACTGCTGCGCTCTGGTGGCTACACTGTGACACAGGCCGCTCATGAGGTCGGCTACCGGGATGCCTGTTATTTCAGCCGCATTTACAAAAAACGGATGGGCTTTCCGCCCACCCGCATTCTGCAATAACCGAAATTTTTGATTTCAAGTTTTGTTAAGATGCACTGTACATGAAGTTGTACAGTGTCTCGGCGGCATCGATGACTCGTGTACCGTAGTCCATCACGTCATCATAATCCATCTCGATGACTTTCTGGTTGGCGATGGCGGGAACGGCCTGCACGACAGCGTTAGAGGTCAGCTGCTCCACAGCGTCGGCATCGGTGGCACCGAAGCGGTCTGCGCGGACGTAGACGATAACATCCGGATTCATGGAGACCAGATTCTCCAGAGTCAGTCCGTTGCCGCCCTTGTCCAGAACATTCTCAGCGTTTAGAGCATTCAGCATACAACTGCTCATCTTGGAATTGAAGGCCACGAAGGTGCCATCGGCGTAGCCAGCCATGAACAAAACCTTCAGAGGTTCTCCACTCTGGCCGCTGACCTTGTCCATCAGCGCGTCGATTCTCTCCTGCAGCTCGTCAGCGTAAGCGTTTGCAGTCTCCTGCACGTTGAAAATCTCGCCGATGTTCCGCACATCTTCTACGATGTTGTCCAGAGACTGGTCAGTGGAAGCACTGGCCAACTCGGTGTAGACAGGAATGCCAAGTTCCTGATAGGATTGGACGGTGCCAATGCTGCTTTCGGTGAACATCAGAGGACCCTTGCCAAGAATCAGGTCCGGCTCTGTGGCAAGGATAGTCTCCTTAGAAACAGACTTCTTATCGCCAAGGCTGTTCAGCGAAGCAACTTCATCGGCGATGTCGCCTTTCAGGGCGTTGTCATTATCGAACACACCGACAATTTTGTCCTTGAGACCCAGCTTAATGAGCAGCTCGGTCATGGACAACTGGGTGGACAGCACCTTTTCGGGGGCATGATCGTAGGTCATATCTACCGCATTGCCATCAGCATCATAAATCTGCAGGGTCAGGGGGTAAGAGGTCTCTTCGGCAGAGACTGTGCTCTCTGCAACAGACGAAGCAGCCTCGGAAGATGCAGCAACGGACGATGCCACAGAAGATGCAGTCTGACCGCAGCCAGTAGCCAGCATGACGGCGGCCAGTGCCGCAGCAGTAACGCTCAGGGGTTTCTTTTTCATAAGCTTTCCTCTTTCTGCGGGGTACTCCCGCATTTTGTTATAAATATTGGATCATCAGTTTCCCATTTATCGGGCTAGGGTAGACACAAGCTTCGACATCAAAGATACTGTGTAGGTTTTCAGGGGTCATTACGGCTTCAGGTGCCCCATGAGTAACGATCTCCCCCTGTTTCATCAGGTAGAGATAGTCACAGAACTGCGCCGCAAGGCTCAAATCATGCAGAGCAGCCAGAACCGTAATGTGCAGTTCCTTGATGATCGAAAGAATCTCCAGCCGATAACGGATATCCAGATGATTAGTCGGTTCGTCTAGAATCAGGATTTTGGGCGACTGGGTCAGTGCGCGAGCCAGAACTACCCGCTGCTTTTCACCGCCCGAAAGGGACTGGAAGTTCCGATCGCGGTAGCTTTTCATACCCACCTTGTCTAATGCTTCCAAGGCCATCTCGTAGTCCCGTTTCCTCTCCTGCTCTAGCAGGGAATGGAAGGGATACCGTCCCATCAGGGCGATGTCCAGCACGGTATAGTCAAAATTGATCTGATTGAATTGCCCCATCACCGCCATGTTCCGAGCTAGCTTTTTTCCGGAAAAGTGTGTGATGTCCTCGTCATCCAGACGAACGATGCCGCTGTCCATCTTCTGTGTGCGATAGATGGATCGGAGCAGAGTGGTCTTGCCGCTGCCGTTGGCTCCAAGCAACGCTGAAAACTTCTGATTTGGAACCTCAATGTAGAGATTCCGCACGATGGGTTTTCCAGCAATCGAAACGCTGACGTTTTTCGCATCCAGTTTCATTCAATTGCCTCCAAATCCATACTTTTTACGCACCATCACATAGACGAAGAACGGCGCACCCACCAAGGCGGTGAAGATACCCACAGGCAGCTCGGTGTTGGGAATCAGACTGCGGGCGATGGCATCCACCCAGAGCATGAACAGTCCTCCGGATAATGCCGCAATGAGCAGTAGTTTTCGGTGTGCTGTGCCTGCAATGGCGCGGGAAACGTGCGGAATGATAAGCCCTACGAAACCGATCGTGCCGCAGACCGATACCAATGCACCAGTCAGCACTGAGAGCACCAGCAGATAAACCAACCGACACCGGAAGGTGTTGATGCCGATGGTGGAAGCTGCTTCCTCACCAAGCATCAGACCATCGAGTGTCTGGGCCTGCGTCCGAAAAAAGACTGCTGCCGCCAGCACGATTAGTGCAATGAGGCCGATGTTTTTCCATCCGGCGCGGGTCAGCGAACCCATCGTCCAGAACTTGATGGACATCATACCGTCCGAATCGCCGGCTACTGCAATGATAAAGTTGGAAAATGCGGTCAGCAGCGCATTGACGATCATGCCAGAGAGAATAAGCTTGACCGAGGTGGTTTTACCGTCCGCCGAGGAGAGGGTTAGCACGAGAAAGCAGGCACCGCCAGCTCCTACAAAGGCCCAGAAACCGGAAATCACGCCCAGCCCCAGAAAAAGCGAACCAGTGGCTCCCAGCGTTGCGCCTGCCGACACACCAAGAATGTATGGGTCTGCCATTGGGTTTTGGACAACGGCCTGCATCACGCAGCCGCAGAGGGCTAGACCGCTTCCAGCCAGAAAGCCCAGAATAATGCGAGGCATCCGAATCTGCCAAATAATCTGCTCAAAGGCAATGGACACGGGCGTGCCAGTATCTGCCCCAAACAAATGCTGAAGCAGGACGGACAAGGTATCCTGTACCGGGATTTGAACTGCGCCCATGCAAAGCGTGATGACCGCAGATGCAATCGAGGCTATTATCAACAAAAAGATCGTCAGCCGCGTCCTTTTCATACATGGATCATCCTCTCAACTCGTTTGCGGTTAGTCTAGACTACCCGAAAAGTATTTTACAAGTTGTTCTTGTGTTTGTCTATGGACGATTATTTATAATATGGACGATTATTAAAAACAATCGATTGATTTATTTTCTGGTTATCCTTTTATAGTATTTGAACGACTATAATTTTCATTCTACTGACTATTTAATTTCATGTTTTGCGGCATTTTATTTCCTTGCTTGAGATTTACTTTTCCTTTATCTGGCGATATAATGAGTATATTGCCTTAAAGCGCAAGAGATTTACACAAAAAAGGAGGTAAATCCGTGGATACGATTTTAGTCGTTGACGATGAACAGGAGATTGCCGATCTCCTTGAAGTATACGATCTCCTTGAAGTATATTTGAAAAATGAAAGCTATGTAGTCCGCAAATTTTATAATCCGCTGGATGCACTGGCTTGTATTGAAAAAGAACCTGTTAGCCTTGCAATATTGGATGTGATGATGCCGGAAATAGACGGTTTCTCCCTCTGTCAGAAGATACGTCAAAAGCACTTATTCCCGATTATTATGCTAACTGCCAAAATCGCGGATATAGATAAGATACAGGGACTTACATTAGGGGCCGATGATTATATTGTCAAGCCATTCAATCCACTGGAAGTTGTAGCCCGGGTACCAGATACACATATTCTGTTGTTTATAGTCAAAAGGTATGTCAATCTCGATACGCTATTTTAATTTGGTGACACCATATCCAATGGATTCACCCTGATCCCGCCCTGCATCACCTCAAAATGCAGATGGTTGCCGGTGCTGTCGCCCATGCTGCCTACATACCCGATCACTTGACCAGCCGTCGCGGTTTCACCAGCCGTGACGGCTGGTGCTGTCATGTGGGCATACCGCGTGGACAAGCCTGCACCGTTATCCAGCAGCACCTGATTGCCGTAGCTGTCATTCCAACCGCTGACCAGCACCGTGCCGCTGTGGGCAGCCAGAATGGGCGTGCCCTCCGGTGCGGGAATGTCCGTGCCGCAATGCCCGGCGTTGCCGAAGGCGTCCACCTCCCCGAAATGGCAGGATATATAAGTGTGCCCCGGCAGCGGCCATTGCAGGGTGCTGTCACCGACCACGCCGCCGACACCGCCACACAATGCCAGCAGATAAGGGCGCAGTTCGTCCGACAGCAGCTCGTCAAGAATGTCGCGCTGGTCTTGCGTGAAATTGTATTCTTCAGCCAGCTCGGCTACACTTTTGCTGCTGACCATGATGTGCAGTATATGCTCTGTGACCGGCTCCGGGTCCGGTTCGTCCTCAGTCGGCTCCGGCGTGGTAGTTACGGTTTCAATTTCTGAATCAATTTGGTGCATGGACCAAAAGGTATTCTGAATCAGCAGCTTTTTGGTTTCCTCTATCACCACCACATCGCTGTCGGAATTCAGATTGGTGTGAACCGCAAAGACGGCCAGCACTTCGGGCCAATAGCTCGCCCAAGTGTGACCGTCCTCGTAGTCATATTCGATGGTGGTTTCACTGCACTCCGGGTGGGCAGCTACGATCTCGTTGATGGCCTCACCAAAGTTGGCGTTGGTTTCCGCAACGATTTCCGCAATGCGGATGCTGTTCGGGTCGCCGGATTCATCGGCAAACAAAATGCCCATCGGCGAGCCGATCACCGCCGCAGCCGCGCCGATGACCATAGCCAACAGCAGCACCACGCCGCCGGATGCCAAAAGCGCCAGCAGCGCTGCAACGGCTCGCTGCATGGTTTGCGCCAGCAGCCTTTGGATCGCTGCCATAAGTATTTGAAACAGTCTGCCAATTTGTGTGGTGACCGCCCGCTTTGGTGCGGCATCGGCATATTGGAACGCGGGTAGGCTGCTTACCGCTGTGGAAGCAGCTTTATTTCCCGTTTCTTTCTGGAAATATCTGCGGACGGCATCTTGAATCAGAACCTGCCGCCTGAGCTTTTGATGAGCAGACACCTGCGGCGTTTGCATAGGCATAGCCGCGGATGACACGGTGGCTTGCGATGGGGTTGGTTTTGCTTTTTCGATTGCCAGCACACGAAAGCGCCCGCGCCTGAATGCCTCGCGGCGCACCTGCCCGGATGCAGATGTAGCATCGGCGGCAGGGTTATTCTGGGCGTGCTTTGCCTGCAAGGCGCGAAACTTGGTGTAACTGATTCTGAGGCTTGTGTAGGCTGTGTTTTCGACAGTCTGGCCCGCCTGATCGACACCGCTTTGAATGGCGTTCTCACCGTTATCTGATGGCGATGCATCGCGCTGTGCGGCACTTTCCGCTTGCTGGGTGGTGCTGTCAATGCTGTGGCGCACCACAGAATGCATCATGGCACGGCGGGCAAATTGAGTGCGGCGCTGTTTATCGTTCATTGTGGCTTCGGCGCTCCTTGCTGGCGTTCTTTCGCATTTCGGTATCTTTCATTACGCGGGTGTATTGCTCCGGGGTTGCCTTCATGGGGATGATTCCCATGCGGGATGGCACAAACACAATCGGATCATGATAAAGCCGTTCATAGCGTTTCATCTGCTCATCGGTCAGGCTGGTAAAATCACCTTCCCCAAGGCCGCAAACAAAGAAATCCCCGGAAAGAACATCATAATCTTCCAGCGGGCGATTCAGGGGCTTGTGTTTCAGCTTTCCCTCGTCATCACAAACGACACAGGCGTTATCCTCCCAAGGGTACACGGCTTCAATGTCGCCGCCGACAAGGGCCTGCATAGCCGCGAGGATGTGCTCGATGACCCGTTCCTCCGGATACTTGCCCGGCTGAACATATAAAACTCGGATTTTGTTTTCGTTAGACATGGTAAAACTCCTTTTTTGATAATAAAAATACCGCTGTATCGGGTGGATACAGCGGATGCGACAAATTATACAGACGTCCCTGAATTGTGAGAACGACTGATTTCAAAACAAACGATTTTACGTTTTTAATCCGGATTTCTTGCGGATGCCGCCTGCGAGCAGTATAATAAGGATAATGTTGTGCGTGATAAGACAGTGCCTGATGAAGTGACGGCAGTTAGGAGAACGCCATGATTTTACATATAAGCAACAACGAGTATGATTATCACACCTTGCTGAAGGGTGCGAGAATGGCCGGACTGGCGGGCATAGTCGGCTTTCACGAATCCGAGGACGGCTATATTGTCAGCTTTCCCGATGGAGAAAACACGCAGGCGCTTATCAAGGACTACAAGGCGCGTTTGCAGGATTTGAAAAACAATATCTGGCAGCATTAAAACAGTTCTATAAATTAGAATTTGAAAGTAAGGTGATTTTGTTTGGAAAATTATATCGCGAGTTTAGAAAAAGAATTTTCTTTGATAGAAAATGGTTTTAAAGAGAAAGAAAAAAGAGCCTTATCCGATTATAGATCTAATGATAAAGAATTTGTCAAGAAGTTGGCGTTTTTAGCTTATAACTCAAATACCTATCAAGTAAGAATGTACGGTGTATTTCTTTTTGGATAATGGCGATTAGGAAAACTGCAGGAGGTGCCTTATAACATTTATTGAGAGCGAAACTATCGGACTCAAGTCTTCGGTTGTTGCAGACCTTTTATTGTACAACACCAAAACCAGAAAAGCCATTAGCGTAGACGCTGAGCCATATAGAAAACACACCCCACTTCCCAGCACAAGCATACTCGTATACTTGTCTGACAAATGGGGTGCTGTTCTGCTTTTTTATTGAGTCTTTTTGATACGCGAAAGCCTTGCGTTGATGAGCGTATAGGCTTCATCCGGCAGGTATTTGTTGATGTGGTTCCAGATGCTGCTGAAACTTAGTGCACCACCTTGTATCATGCGGTCAGCAAGATCAGCGTGGTCAAGCTGCAGCGGCTCCACCGCAAGTTCCTGAATAATTTGGTAGCCTTCGGGATAGCGGTAAACTTCCTCCAACGGGTCATCTATCGAGAGGTATCCCTCGCGAATCTGCACATCGGTGGGCGGAATCAGGTGGCTGAACCATTGCGCCACATTTTCAGAGTAGCACTTGGTTTCTTTCAGGGTGTATTCCTCCGGCTCGGCCGCAACACATTCCCATATCAGGCTGTGGCGGCAGTCGGTGTCGGTCACAGCCATCAGCTCGTTGACGGGGCGATCCAGCACAACGTTGGGGAACAGGAACACCGGCCCGCCCTGCACGGTGTCCAGCTTGCGTCCGTTCAACAGCAGGGTGACCTGCGCGGCGTTGCTGTACACCTTAACGGTCATGGGTGCGGCGGTGTGTTTGAGGTAGCGCTCGCCGCAGATATAGACGAACGGTTCCTTGCTCCAGCAGGCTTTGTAGAAATAGAACGCCTGCTTTTTCTGTTTGCGGTCAAAGGTCACAAGGCCCTTGTTGTTGCGTCCCTGAACGCCGCCCTCGTTGCGGACATCCACGGCAAAGTCAAACATGTTCCACAGCCACGTTGCCCAGATATAGGGGCGCTCCTGCAGGGCGTGGTAGGCTTTTTCGTGGACGATGGCCTGATATTCTTCGGTGTAGTCCTTAACTTTGGGGGCGGGGCTGTGCCAGCGCAGCACAGCTTCTGCGCCGTATTCGCTGATGGCCATCGGGATATCGGGAATCTGTCCGTGGCGTTCGTCACAGAACGCGCCATGATCCTCGACCGTGCCCTCATACCAGCCCTTGTACTCGTTGTAAGCGGTCACATCGGTCAGGCGGAACAGCCGGCTGGATGTGGGGGTCATACCGACGTTGGCAATGCCGGTCAGGCGGCTGGGGTCCAGCTGCTTGCACAGCTCGTGAAGGCGATGGACAATGTGGAACATAGCCTCGCTCTCGCCGCCGATGCCGATTTCATTGGCAACACCCCAGAAGCAGATGGACGGGTGGTTGTAGTTTTGCAGAATCAGCTCCCGCATCTGGCTGAGCAGGTTTTCGTCGGCGGCAGGGTCGGGAATGTACAGGCTGATAAAGGGAATCTCTGCCCATATAACCATTCCCTCACGGTCGCAAAGCGCGTAGAAGAACGGGTCATGCTGGTAGTGCGCCAGACGGATCGTGTTGGCGCCGATTTCACGAATCATCGCCATATCTTCCAGGTGTTCCTTTTGGGTAATGCCCCAGCCCATATTCTCACGGTCCTGGTGACGGCAGACGCCGTGCAGCGGGTACGACCTCCCGTTGAGGAAGAATCCCTTGTCGGCGGTGACGGCATAGCGGCGGAAGCCGAAGGAATCGGTCAGCACGTCAATGGGGGTGCCATCCTTGTACAAAGTGGCGGTAGCCGTGTATAGGCAGGGGTTTTGCGTGCCGTCCCACAGCTTCACGTCGGACACGGTAAGACAAAGCGTCGTTTTTTGCCCGGTGACAGGGGTTTCTTCCTGCGCCACTACGGTACTGTTTGGATCTTTCACTATCAATGTCAGACGGTCGCCGCCGTCACACAGAACCGATGCCTGCACGGTGCCGGTCTCGACGTCGGGGGTCAGCAGCAGACTATCGGCACCGTATTCGGTAACATTGAAATGCGCTTTGTCCGCAAAGATCAGCAGTTCCACCTGCCGATACAGACCGCCGAAGAAGGTAAAGTCCGCCTGCGCCGGGTAGACAGGCAAATCAGCGTGGTTATCCACCTTCACAGTCAGCTCGTTTTCGCCGCTGTGCAGGTAAGGGGTCAAATCCATGGTGAAGGCAGAGAAACCGCCGCGATGTTCGCCCACAAACTGCCCGTTACAGAACACCGATGCCATTTTGCTGGCAGCGCCGAAACGGATAAATACCTGGGCAGCGTCGGGCGCAGTAAAGGTTTTTTGGTACCAACCGATACCCTGATAGTAGTTATCGCCGCCGTCCTGCCCGTCCAGGGCGTTCCAGGTATGGGGCAAGTCGACAGTCTGCCACGACGTTTCGCCGTCCTTGCGGAACCGCCAGCCTTGATTGAACGGTAGAATTTTTCGCATTATAACACACTCTTTTCTTTGTGGGTGTATTGGTTATCGGGGTTGAAAGAACAGCCGTTCCGCGTTGCCGAAGCAGACCTTTTGGTAGGCGTCAAAGGGAAGCAGCTCCTTGGCAGCACAAAAATCCAGCCACGCCGACAGGGCAAAGTGACAGGGCGCATCCTCGCGGAACATCCAGTCGGTGCCGAACATCAGGCGGTCCTGAAATTCCTTAACAAAAGCCAGCCCGTAGGCGGGATCACGCAGCAGGGCGGTCTGCCCGCTGTTGGCGGACAAATCGCAGTACAGGTTTGGATACTGCCGCATAAGCTCCGGAACGCGCCCCTCGACAAAGGGGCCAAAGGGACAGGAATTGCGCGTTTCGGGGTCGGTAACGTCGGTTTTCGCCATCTCGAACCAGAACGGCTGGGAGTGTCCGATAAAAATCAGCTTGGGGAATTTTTTCAGTGCCCGTTCCAAGCCGGGCAGCCGGGGGTCGTCTACAATGCCGTAATAAGGGTCGGCATCGGCGGGTGCCATGTGGAACAAAAAAGGCATCTGCACCTGCTCCAACACGGCAAACAGGTGATCCATCTTGGGGTCATCAAAACGGATGCGGGTGCCGAACTCGCCCAGACCGACAGCGCCCATCTGCTTATAGCGCTTGACTTTTTCGTGGGTCAAGTCAGTTCCGTCGGGGCAAAGGTTACACATCCAGGTAAAGTGTTCGGGGTAGCGCCGGCTCAGCGCGTAGGCGTCCTCCGCAAAAAAGGTAGGACCGCCCATGCTCATGTTTTCCGGCACGGGCAGCAGCACGCAGCGGGAAAAGCCCATATATTTGTTGGCGGTCAGCCGTTGGGAAATCAGACTTTCGTTATCCAGCATGTGGGTGTGGATGTCGATTTTTTGGCAAAACTGCATCATAGCGCCTATCCTTTCTATGGAATTACAAGTCCAGGAAGCAGGCAATGCTGTGGCCTGCGCCAACGCTGCGCATAGGAGGCGTTTCCGTACGGCAGCGTTCGGTGGCATAGCGACAGCGGTTGCTGAAGGGGCAGCCCGCGGGACGGTTCATAACGCTGGGCACCTCGCCCAGCATCTCTATGCGCTCACGATCCTTGTCCACCTTGGGGTCAGCGATGGGAACGGCAGAGAGCAGCGCACGGGTATAGGGGTGCAGCGGGTGGCTGTACAGCTCCTCGCAGGGGGCAATCTCCATAATTTTGCCGAGGTACATGACGATGATACGGTCGCTGATATGCTTGACCACCGACAAGTCATGGGCAATGAACAGGTAGGTAATGCCCAGCTCCGCCTGCAAGTCCTCCAACAGGTTGATGACCTGCGCCTGAATCGAAACGTCCAGTGCCGAGACAGGCTCGTCGCAGAGGATGACGTCCGGACGTGAGGCAATGGCACGGGCAATGCCAAGACGCTGGCGCTGACCGCCGGAGAATTCACGCGGGACACGGTGTTTGAACGAGGGGTCCAGACCTACCATGGTCAGCAGCTCGTCCACGCGGGCGTTGTACTCCTCGCGGGAGTTGCACAGCTTGCCGACTTTCAGCGGTTCGCCCACAATAGAACCGGCGTTTTGGCGCGGATCCAGCGAAGCAAAGGGATCCTGGAATATCATGGCGATTTTGGCGTGTACGCGGCGCAGCTCGGCAGCGTTGGCGCGGCAAAGATCCTTGCCATCGTACAGGATCTGCCCGCCCGTAGGCTTATAGGCTCGCATAATGCAGCGTGCCAGTGTTGATTTTCCGCAACCGGATTCACCCACGATGCCCAGCGTTTCGCCGCGGTATACCGGGAAGGAAACATCATCCAGTGCCTTTACATCTGCCACCTTGCGCTTCATCAGCCCCTTGTACACGGGGAAGTACATCTTCAAACCCTCGACCTGCAGAATCGGCTCGGTGCTGACTGTCTTTTTGGCAACCGCCTTACCGCTTCGCACAAGGTGCTTCTGCTTTTCGTCCAGCTCGGCGCTGCTCAGCAGGCAGCGCACCTTATGCCCCGGCTCGTACTCGGTAAGCGGCGCGGCACAACGGGTGCAGCGATCCTCGCGGTAGCGGCAGCGGTCATAGAACTGGCAGTAAGGTTTGCGATTGACCGGGCTGGGGGGATTGCCCTCAATGGGGGTCAGACGGCGGTCCTTGCTGTCGTCCAAACGCGGGATAGCGTCCAGCAGACCGCGGGTATAGGGGTGGATGGGGTTTTCAAACAGGGTGAACTTGTCGCCGGATTCCACGATATTACCGCCGTACATAACATAGATGCGGTCGGCATAGCGGGCCACCAACCCCAGATTGTGGGTGACGATGATGATGGAGAAACCTTTGTCGCGGGCAAGCTCCTGCAGCAGATCCAAAATCTGTGCCTGCGTGGTGACGTCCAGCGCGGTGGTAGCTTCGTCGGCAATCAGCACTTCCGGCTCGGCGGCAATGGCCATGGCAATCATGATGCGCTGACGCATACCGCCCGAAAAATGCTGCGGATACTGGTTATAGCGGCTTTCAGGATCAGAAATGCCGACCTTGTGCATAATCTCCAGGGTGCGCTGCTTGGCGGCGTCCTTGTCCAGTTTCAGGTGGAGCATGATGGTTTCCTGAATCTGGTAGCCGATGGTCAGCACCGGGTTCAACGAAGTCATAGGCTCCTGGAAGATCATACCGATTTTGCCGCCGCGGATGCTGCGCATCTCGCTGCTTTTGAAGCCGTATTCCAGAATATTGCCCGTAGTGCCCTTGAGGTAGACCTCGCCGGATTCAATCTTGCCCGGAGGCATGATGAGCTGCAGGATACTCATGGAAGTCACTGACTTGCCGCTGCCGGATTCGCCCACAAGACCGATGATCTCGCCCTGTTTCAGGGTAAGCCCCGAACCGGTCACGGCCTCGGCGCGCTGCCCATCAGAGTAAAAGGTTGTTACAATGTCCTTGGCTTCCAGCACAACGCCCTCCGGCAGCGTGTAGGGATGCAGTGCGGGATTGGTTTGTTTGTTATTCATTACTTAGCCCCCCTCAGCGTCGGATCCAGTGCGTCGCGAATACCGTCACCCAACAGGTTCAGGCTGATGATCAGCAGCGCTATACAGATGCAGGGAGCCCCTGCATACAGCGGATGGGTCAACAGGAACGGACGGGCCTCGTTGACCATGGTGCCCCACGATGCCGTGGGTACCGTGATGCCGATGCCAAGAAAGCTCAAGCCGCTTTCCATCATGATGGTGATGCCGATGGTCTGGGTCGCCATAATGATGATGGGAGAAATACTGTTGGGCAGAACATGCTTGATGAGGATTTTTAGAGGGTGCTCGCCCAGCAATTTGGCGGAAAGGATATACTCGCTGCTGATGGTGGACAGCGAGGAGGCGCGCATCATGCGGATAAAGCCCGGCATGGTGGAAATACCCATTATGCAGGCCATGGAAGCAACGCTGCGCCCATAGAGTGAAACCAGCGCCGTAGTGATAGCAATCTGCGGGATAGCGCAAAAGGCATCGCAAAAGCGCATCAGCAGCGTGTCGATAATGCCGCCGTTGTATGCGGCCAGCATACCCAGGAAGCAGCCCACGATCGACGCCAGCAATACCGAGGTCACGCCGATGATCAGCGAAACCTGTGCGCCGTACACCACGCGGGAAAAGATGTCGCGCCCGTACATATCGGTACCGAACCAGTGCGCGGAACTGGGGTCTGCGAGCTTATCCAGCATGGCCATCTCGTTGGGGTCAACGGTAGCGATCAAGGGGGCAAACAGCGCCAGAATAACAAAAAACAGCGTGCCGATCAAACCGAATAAGACGATTTTTCGGGCGGTCATTCTGCGCAGAAACAGACGGAGATTCTTTTTCCTCTCCTGCGAAAGAGAACCGGTTTTCATCTTCTTGTTCCTCCCTCTTGCTTACGACAGGCTGATGCGGGGGTCCACCGCGACATACAGCAGGTCGGTGATGATATACGCCACCGAGATAACCGCCGCCGTGATTAGGACCAACGCTTGAATGACCGGGATATCCATCGTGTTGACGGCCTTGACCATCAGGTTGCCCATACCGGGAATGTTAAAGACGTTCTCCACAAAGATGGAGCCGCCGATCAGGCTGGCAAGACGCCCGCCGATCATCGTCAGAATGGGGATAAGCCCGTTGTTCATAACATGCTTCCACAGGATGCGTGTTTCTTTTAAGCCTTTGGCGCGCGCCGTGCGCACATAGTCCTGACCCAGAACTTCCAGCACGCTGGAGCGCGTCTGCCTACAGAAGCCGGCGATACCGCACAGGGTCAGGCAGGTAAGCGGCATGATCAGCTGCTGGATATGCTTGTGGAAATCCACCCATGGCCAAGTAAAGCCCTGCGGGGGCAGCAGTTTCCATTTCATCGAGATATAATACAGGAACAGGATGGCGGTAACGAACTGCGGTATGGCAATCAGCAGGTTGGAAAAAAGTGTGATAATGGTATCCGCCCATTGCCCGCGCTTGACCGCCGTGACAGTCCCCAGCAGGATGCCGATGGGCATTGACAGCAGCAGCGAGAGAACCGCCATATACAGCGTAGTGCCCAGCTTGCCGGAGATGACCTCCCACACGCCCTTATGGTAACAGTAGGAGGTTCCGAAATCTCCCTTGAGCACGTTGCCCAGCCAGGTCAGATAACGCACGATGATGGGCTTATCCAACCCCATACGGACAAAGGCGACCTGATATTCTTCCTGCGTGATGTCGGTGCCGAACTGCGCGTAGACGGGATCACTGGGCATCAGCGAAACCAGAAAGAAGGAAAGCAGCGAAACGATCAGCAGCAGGGCAATCGTTTGCATGATACGGTTCAGAAGGTATTTCGCCATTTTGGATATTGCCTCCTTTGAAAAGGGCGAGCGTCGCTCGGTGTGTTACGGTTGCGGCGGATGCGCCCGCCGAGGGCACCTAACCGGAACGGCTGCCGGAAATAACCGGCAGCCGTTCCCGATGCAGTGCTTATAAAGGTTTCAGGGGCATCAGTTCTTGCAGCCGACCATGTTGGGGTTCCAGTAGGAAATGCCCAGACTTGCCATATCGCCCAGAATCAGGCGGTCGCTGACGGCAGCGCGGCCCACGGCGTTGGCGATGGGCAGGAAGTGGAAGTCTTTCTGCACAAACTGTACGCAGAATTTGTAAATCAGCTCATCCTGCTCCTCAATGCTCTTGGCGGAACGGATGTTGTCGTACAGGGCATACTCCTCATCGGTCCAATCGGTGCAGCCGGCCATGTAGCCGTAGGGGCCGTAGAACTTATCCAGACGGTCTAGGATGGGGTCAGCAAAGTACATGGCGCCGACCATCAGGCCGCCGGCAGTGTTTTCGCCGGTCCAGAATTTTTGCATTTCATTCATGTCGGGCATTTCGACTTCGGCCTCAATGCCCAGCTTTTTCAATTCTGCCTGAATGACGGTTGCCTGCGTCTGAGTGGTGGCGTCGGCAACGATGCGGGTCTTAAAGCCGTCGGGGTAGCCGGCTTCCGCCAACATCTTCTTGGCAAGCTCGTAGTCCAGAGAGGTAAATTCCAGACCCTCGTCGTAGTAGGTGGCTTCCTTGTAGCCAATGGCGTCGGTGTGATAGCCGGCCTCGCCAACAATGGCGGCGGCAGCGCCTACCAGGTCAATGCCGTGGCTGAACACAGCCTCGCGCACCTTGACGTTGGACCAGGGATCATCGGGCACGTTGGTGATGGGAATCACAAAGGAAACATTGCCGGCGTTGGCAAACTGGGGCACCAGCTCCCAGCCGTTGGCCTCAAACAGTTCCATCGTTTCAGGGGCGTCCATGACCATGTAATCCACGTCGCCGTTCAGTACAGAGGCTGCCATAGAGGTAGCGTCGCTGGTGTACAGGAAGGTGACCGTATCGGGGCCCCAATCATGTTCCTGCCAGTAGTCCTCGTTGCGGGTAAAGCTAAGAGAGTAGTCCTCAACGTAGGTATCCATGACGTAGGGACCCGTGCCGTTGAAGGAAGTCATCATCGCGTCAAGACCGATGGTGTCAAAGGTGTGTTTGCAGAAAATCTGCATCGGCAGCAGCCAGGTCTTGTAGTTTACGTTGAATTCGGGGTACTGCACCTCAACGGTGTAGTCGCCGGTCTGGCGAACCTCGGTGGGGTTGCCAATCTGTGCGCCGCGACCGTAGTCGATCCAGGACTGGATGGTCCAGGCGACGTCTTCTGCCGTCAGAGGTGTGCCGTCGTGGAATTTGATGCCCTGCTTGACCTGAATGGTGACCAGGAAGTTTTCTTCGTCCACGTCAAAGGATTCTGCCAGAACAAGGTCGTAGTCATCGGCAGTGCCCTGAATCTTTTTGCCCAGAGGCTCCATGCAGAAGCTGCCCCATGCAATGGCGTTGCCGGCCTGATAGGGGGTAAAGAAGTTGTTAAAGACGGAATCGGTGGCAAGTACCACGTCGCCGCCCTTGTACTGCTTATACTCGTCGACGGGTGCGGCCTGCGATGCGCTTGCAGCCGAAGAAGCGTCGGTCGTGTCGCTTGCAGGGGTGCTGCCGGCGGCACCACCGCCGCAGGCTGCCAGTGATCCTGCCATCAGAACGGCAAGAGCTGCGCTGAGAATGCGTTGGTTTTTCATGTTGTTTTCCTCCTTGTTGCGGGCTATATTTGCTGTAGGGGAACCATCACGAGCGATTCCCCTGTGTTCCGTTGCCTTGTCTGTACTTAGACTATACGCTGTTTCTACCAAAAACGGAATTGCAATTTTTTCATATATCCATTGCAGTTTTGATATTTCTATGGTACACTGTGCATAGATTGTGACAGGGGGTGTAGAAAATTTCTGTATTGTTTATCCACGAATTCGACGGCTATACCTTTAAGCGGATGCTGAACAATTACCCGGTAGAGAAAAGCAGTATGTTTTGCGATCACTTTCATGTAAACTATGAGCTCCTGTATTTCCTGCGCGGGCGGGCTCGCTTTGAGATCGGCGCACGGCAATACCAACTCAAGCCCAAGACGCTGCTGATCATTCCCCCCGGCACACATCACCAGGGCTTTGTTGACCCGAGCGAAGATTACGAGCGCATCGTCATCAACTTTTCGCCGCGGGATATCTCTCCCCTGCTTCTCGAGCCTTTGCGCCACTGTCCGACCGCGCTGGACGTTGCGGGCAGCGAGCTGGAGGAGTTGTTTGACGAATTCAACCTTCAGGAAGAAAAATATCGCAACGAAATTCTATTGCAGGAAATGCGCAAATGCACGCTGGCGCGGATTCTGTTGCTGCTTTGTTTTGATGACACCAAAAGCTGTCAGGAGGAATGCCGCAATGAAAAGCTATCCGCCGTGATGGAGTACATCGACAATCACCTGACCGAAATTAACACCATCGGCGACATTGCAGGCGGGATGTATATTTCCGAGTCCACGATTCGCAAAATGTTCTTGGAATACGCCAACATTCCGGTCATGAGCTATGTGCGCAACAAACGCATTTTGCTGGGGCGCACTCTGATTTTGAACGGCGTGAAACCGCAGAAAGCCTGTGAGCAGTGCGGGTTTCAGAATTATTCGACCTTTTTCCGCGTATACAAGAAGCACTGCGGGGAATCTCCCTCGGACACTTACCAATCCGTCACCAATAGCGCCCAGAAACTGCTGGGAATGTAACTTAACAGTTACCCCTAATACCGGACACGCCCATTGGAGTATTTTTAAATCTGGTTATCCATTTTAGTCAGCATTCCTGTAATCCGTAAAAATTGCGAATTGAAATAAAAAGAACCTCGCGGTAAGCTAAGGTTACATCCTAGCAGATGATAATAACCACAGCGAACCGGAGGTTCCAAATGAATTATACTCAAAATTGCAAAATAATGTAAGTGGCAGAAACGACTTTGGTTGTGGGGGTGGATATCGGCAGCCAGTGGCATTACGCAAGAGCGTTCGACTGGCAAGGAATTGAACTTACGCGCAAAGTGTTTCGCTTCAACAATGATCTGGACGGGTATATAGCCTTTGAAGAATGGGTACAAAATGTGTCCGCAAAATCTGCTAAGATACGCCCCAGCATAATGCAAATAACAGTTTGCTTTATAATCAATATCGCATATAATATAAGAACTATTGCGCTTGGGAATCTTCAAAGACCGGGAAAGCGTAATCAAGGGGTGCTCCCATGAATGAAATCTCAACAGTCTCTTCCAGTAAAACAAATCTGATGCAGCAGAGCGAATTGTATAAGCCCATGCTGTACTACGGTTCCAAGCCAACCATCCGGTTCGATTATGTCTCGGATATTCATCTTTTGCATCATGTCCGCTATTTCGATAATAACATCAACAAAACTCTTCGCCTCACAGCAAAATCCCTCTATGAATCGACACATTCTTTGACTATGCCGCTGTTCTTAGGTGACATTTCCTCTGATCGGACTTTGACTGTATCCTTTTATAAGCAATTCAGGATAAATGTCCTGTTTCCCCAATATAAGAGGTTCAAGCGCATGTTGCTTAATGCAGAAGACATTTCTGAACTTGAACGCAGGCGTGATGAAGCGTTACACCGCAGAGACATTCTCGCAAAGTATATTTCTCAAAAAGATGCTAAGTTTCAGTCGTTGCGGTCTAAAATCAACAAGTACATTAACTACAGAAAAGTCATCGCACCGAAAGGTCGATTCGATGACATTAAGGAATATCTGGCAAGTAGTTATTACAAAGAGCGCAATCTTCCAGATTCTGTTACCGAAACAATATTAAAGGCCGCAGCAGTGTCGGAGGAAATCTATTTATTACAGCCGTCGCTGAACAAACTAGAGAAAATCATTTTCTCGGAAATTCCAAGCGAACCTGTTACCTTGCGCGATTTCAAGTACGAATCGGGTTCCCCCATCGGGTTGGTGATTCTTGGCAACCATGAATACATCGGCTTTGCAGATGTCGAAGATGCTGTTGCATATTATAAAAAGGAACTCGAACCGTTGGGATATATTGTCTTACAAAATGAGTTTGTTGAGTTTGATCGTGCTGTCATTTATGGAGGCTCGGGATTCGCGAAGTATGACCAGCACTATAATGCCAATAACCTTCTGTGTTGTGATGCCATGATGGGGAATCGCACCTATGAAATTGAGCAAACCACACTCTTCGAAGATGGATACCAGAAAGCAAAAAAGCATGCTCTCGAAAGCGGCAAGTGCTTTATTTGTGCAGCCCACTACCCAGTAGAAAGTTGCCTTGACAAGTTTGACAGGGAAGCAGTTTATTTCACAGGCCACACTCATAAAAACAAACGAATTCTGTCTGAAGACAAAGCCCTTTATGCAGACAATCAAATCGGCTATCACAATAACGGCAAATTCGATGGCACGATTTGTTTCAAGAGTGCCTCGATGGACCCTGCAACCAACCCATATATCGATTTCAAGGACGGATACTATCAGACGACGCCAGATGCCTATTTCCAGTTTTGCGATTATGTCGGAGAAAATATTGGTTATGGAAAATTGATTCGGAATCGATGCGAAACAGGTACGATGTACGTTATTAAAGCTCATGGTTATTATGGTTTCTTTTTGGTAAACGTTTCAGGTTTATCCATCGTAAATGGCGGTATGACAAAGAAGATTGCACTGAGCACGAACATTGAGTGGATCTACAATAACTTTGGCATCGTTGTCCGCAAATATCTAGCTGCGCTCGAACCGTTGCGATTGTGCCAGATGCAGATTTCAAAGCACTTAAAAAAACTTGGCTTTGAAGGTACGATTCACGGTCTCATTGTCGATATTAACGATACCAACCACATTATGGTGAATCCAACTGATGGTTCGATCACTTTTTACTATTCTCCCGATTTTGGTTTTGTAAAGACCTTCGAGTCTTTCTCAAAGCAACTCGCATTTATGGGGTGTACAGAGTTGTTAGAGGTCGAAGAAAACAAATCCAGCCGCAACAATCTTATTCTTTATGACCAGAATAGGTTGGACTTTTTGGATGGCGAAGACCCTCAATCCGAACTGACTTACGCAGATCGTAGTTGTGGTGCCTATGGAGTTTCTCGCGCGATTAGTCCTTTGCAGCGATTGTTCACAGGACATGTTTTGCGCGACTTTGATTTGAGGCTTATTGAAAACATGGATGGACAGACAACATCGAGAAAGAAGTCTTATATTGGCCGTGTCTATATGGATAAATACCAAAATTATCATCTTATTGTCCGTGATGATTTAGGTGAAATCATTTATGTGTTTGATGAACATGGAAAAGAATCTGCCGTTAGCGTTCAGAGGTTGAAATCATCCATGTCAGGAAAAGTATGGTCACGAGCTTGTTGGATGACAAATAACATCAATGAGACCGTCGCTGAATATGGCAAAAGTCTTCCTCAAGTAGATGAATGGCAAGATGCCATCCAGAAAATGCTTCCCAAGAAAATCAAAGGGAACAATTAGCAACTACGCTTGACAATAAGTCGGACTCAGATTGTCGATAAACTCAACGGAAATATTGCAAACCTTCAGCTGGTTTGTAGGGAACAGTCTTGACCGTTCCGTGCTGCCTCGCCAAAAGCACGACGCGGCGAGAAAACCACATGCCAATCGCCGCGATTTTATGCGCTGCGTGCAGTCAGATGTGCGGATGGGTCACTGCGCCCACAGGCGCGTTTCGGAGCGCAACCGCCGCACAGCGGCGGCTCTTAGCGCGGAGATAGACCCATCCCTACATTACTGCCCTAAAAAAGGTCTTTTTTGACAAACTGGCAACTTGTCGTATGCCAATTAGTACGAGCAAACTTTCCCCAGACCGTAAGCGATCAATAGGTTCTTTCCAGCTTTAGTTGAAATGTTCGTTGAGAAGAAGCTTTGCCCGTAGTAGAGCAAAGCTATTTCGACCGTACATGATTCGTTTTGTCAGTTTGATTTTATTAAAGGATTATAATTAAGATTAGACACATGATTGCCGAGTTTCCCGAGCAGTCTGGATTAAAAATGCTCGACCGGAGCCGTTCAATTCACTGCTCAAGAATTCATTAAAAAACATTCACAGCACCAGGTAATTGCTTTGTATACATAGCGAGAAATTCTTCCGGATCGAGCGCTTCCAACCATTTTGCCGATGGGCAGGCAAATAAACCAGTCTCTTGCTTGCTGTGCAATGTTGTGCAGGCAGGATACAGTATCAGATCTCCGTTGGCAACATAGAAATCGCATAACTCCTGGCATAGAATCTCGTTTGCAATGTAACGCGCGACATCCTCCAGCAGAGATTTACGGGCACAAAAGTAGGACGGTATCAGAATTGCTCCTTCCTGAGGAGTATATAAAAATGTTTCTTTCTCATCTGCGCGAAGGCCATATAACGAGGGGCAAAGCGCAGTGTTTGCTTGCTGTTGGCGTACCGCTTGATATGCGCCAATGGGCATATCCGTCACGAGGCTACTACTCAAGATATTCTCTGCGGCTTGCTTGCCATATGCTTCCCATATATACTTAACTACGGTCTTTACAGCAGAGTTATTAATGCCACCAAATGCCAAACTTGTTTGTTCAGTGAGGCGTTTGGTGCGGCAACTCTCTGGAGTATGTGTAAAGTATGTTAGGGGAATTGATGCTACAGGCAGAAGTTCCGGGGCTCGACAAACCTGTTCGAGTGATGGAATATTGCGCAGAGGCACCCATTCTTCTACATTATACAGGTTATGCCTAATTTTATTATAGATACGGGAATCCTCAAACACCTCCAAATCAGCAGATACTATGATGTCCGGCAACTCTGCATTAGGTTGTGCCAGATATTCGAACATGTGTTGTGGATATCCAAGACCAAAATATCGAACTTCAAGCTCGATGTCGCGTGCGCGCAGCTTTTCTGTTAGTTTTGCTAAAAACATTTTTTCTTGTCGGTGCAATACACAAATATGGCTCCAATATAACAGTACATGCTTCATGCCAAGGTGTCCCCTTTCCTTAGTAGAGTTTGATAATGTAGCTGACGCTGATAAGATTCGCCCAATTCTTTGTACAAGGCGGCTTCTCCGTCTGTTCGTGTTACGACTGAGCACACTGCGCCACCTCGCAAAACGATTCGCTGATGTGCCATTAAAGCAGTGTGAGTGTCATGGGTTACTACAAGAACAAGCTTTTCCTTACTCTTCAGAAGTTGAAGTGCGCGTTCTTTGTCAATGCCTGCATTTTCAATCTCGTCTATCAGTACAACGGGACTATCACATATTAAGGCAATGTCCGCAATCATCAGAGCACGAGATTGACCGCCACTAAGTTCGTTCAAATTAGCAGTTAATAGTACCGGCTCAGGGGTTATCTCATTTGTGAGCGCAAGAACCTCTGAAGGGGTTACACTGCAACCACGGCAACGAGCGTGTAAATGCAAAAACTCATCAACAGTAGAATCCAGCACAAATCTCATATTTTGCCCCAGATGTGCCACCAATTGACTAGACATCTGTTGCCGCTTCTCGGGGGGAACAACGGCATTATCCAGCAGCACATGTCTATGCGTAATGGAATCTCCACCAGCAAGTTGCTCGATATCTTTGATGAAACGCGATTTTCCGGATCCTGTACTTCCTACAATGGTATACAGTTTACCGCGTTGCAGCTCAATAGAAGTAAACGCTTCACATGTGCCATCTTTACCGCTGCCCGGCAAAACTGTTATTGTTTGCATATTGCGTTCTCCTTAAAATCTATTTTTCCAACGACACCTTGCTGATAAGCTGTACCAACTCGTGTCTCGCCTACGCAGTAGGAGCACACACCACTGGGCATTGTGTGCCGCAATGTATCCTCAGTAAAGTCCATATGGCGGGGTTGGGTAAGTAACCATTGTGCCAGTAGGTCAATACCATAACCAGCAAGAGCATCAACAGGGAAAATTTTCGCTTGGGGATTGATTTGCCCAATTTGCCAGCAAATGATCTCCATTTCGGCCTGTGAAATCATGTCCACCTTAGTGAGAACTACAAAATCAGCTTGCGTCAGCATTGGACCAAGTTGTCCAGGCGCTTTGCAGCTGACGGTACAATCGACAACGCAGCCGGCCAACATATGTTTGGTGGCTGGTGAACAACGATGACAAAGACCGGCTGTTTCGATGACGAGCAAATTCCTTTGCATTGCATCGGTCCATTGCCAGAGTTCCGGAAGATTAGAAACCAGAAAATGGTCCGGGCAAATATCACCGCTTAATCCAGTCACGCAGGGATATTTCATTTTTTGAAATGTTACAGCATCTTTAGATTGCAGACAGTCAATCTTACAAACACAAGGTGATTCGCCTGATTGATCTAAAAGCGGTAACAAGCTTTTCAATACTGCGGTTTTGCCCACAGCAGATGCTCCGGAAAAAAGAAAAACATGGAATGGCAATTGAATTCGTCCTTTCACTGATCTTCGGTTAGGTATAGCTTACTCCTGCGCTTGCACTTTGTCAGTATCAGGTGAGACTCACAAACAAAATTACTCTCTTGACGCTGATGCTAAATATGGTGTATTATATTTTAGCGGTTAGTGAGCGCTAACTTTGACGAGATTTCAATGTATAGAGTTGATAGAGAAATGGATATTCGTGAGAAACTTTCTATATGTCCATTACTTGCAGAGCTTCCGCTTAGACAAACAGATGTTTCTGAGCGGAGCTTCCGTGCAGGACAAATCATTAGCGATAGGCTGGGAGGAATTCCGGCTGTAGGGATGATTTTGTCTGGACGTGTAGATGCATATTCAGTGGCTTTGGACGGCAAGGATGTATTGCTGAATTCATTGACAAGCGGAGAATGTTTCGGAGTTTGCAACCTTCTGGCTAAAGCTGAACTCAAAACTATATTGCGCTGTGCAGAGGACACTACGATTTTGTATGTGACGAAGCCTGTACTGCTTTCATTGATGAAACAGAAAGTCGATTTTGCCGTGCGCTATGCAGAAATGTGTAATCAGAAAATCCAGTTTCTTATCCATCGAATTGAGCTTTTAACCATGCAATCTTGTCGAGGTCGTGTTATTGCTTATCTACTGGAAAAGAAAGATGCTTCTAACATGGTTCATGTGACAGTATCTCGTGAGGATTTAGCCAGACAATTAGGTGTAAGCCGCGCTGCTCTCTTTAGAGAGTTATCTGCCTTGCAAGGTCGGAACGCAATTAGTGCCGAAGGAAATACAATACACCTGTCGGACGTAACATTGCTGGAAGATATACTTTACCATTCCAATGACACAAAATGAGAAAGGAATTATACTATGAAAAAAATTGTTTCGATGATATGCGCAGTTTCTCTTTCTGCAGCCTTACTTGTCGGATGTGGATCTTCAGCCTCGTCTAAAGGCGCAGTTTCTTCCGAATCAGAGGTGGCATCTTCTAAAGAGGCAGTGGAATCTACGCCGGTTTCTGCTGAAGCAACTTCCGAAACGGCTACAACGAACCCGGTCAACGTCAATGTTACTGCTATGAAGGGACCTACGGCCATGGGCATGGTTGAATTCATGAGCGAAGCCGATAACGGTGAGTTAACTGACAATAATTACAGTTTTACATTGGCTGCAGCACCAGATGAAGTTTCTGCCGCTTTGGCTCAAGGCACAACCGATATTGCAGCAGTGCCTGCAAACCTTGCTTCTGTTCTTTATAACAACACTAACGGCGGCGTAGAAGTGCTGGCAATCAATACCTTAGGTGTGCTTTATATCGTCGAAAGCGGAGATACTGTACAGTCTGTAGAGGATCTGCGCGGCAAAACAATTTATGCAAGCGGCAAAGGCAGCACGCCGGAATATGCCTTGAATTATATCCTGTCTCAGAACGGAATTGATCCGGATACAGATGTGACCATTGAGTGGAAAAGCGAGCACGCTGAGTGCTTGTCTGCTTTGATGAGCGAGGAAAACGGAATTGCGATGCTGCCCCAGCCGTTTGTGACGACCGCGCAAACAAAAAGTGACAACATTCGTGTGGCGTTGGATCTGACCAATGAGTGGGACGAACTGCAGGTTGACAGCGATACTCCCTCTGCACTCATTACTGGTGTAGCCGTTGTTCGTACAGAATTTGCTGAGGAGCATCCTGAAGCAGTGACCGCGTTTATGGAGCATTACAAAGAGTCCGTCAATTTTGTGAACGAAAACACTTCTGATGCTGCCCAGCTGATTGGCTCTTATGATATTGTACCTGCAGCTGTCGCAGAGAAAGCTTTGCCTGCTTGCAATATCGTTTACATTACCGGAAATGAGATGAAAAACAAGCTTTCCGGATACCTGAATGTCTTGTTTGAGCAGAATCCGAAGGCTGTTGGCGGTAATGTACCCGGCGATGATTTCTACTACGCCGACTGAGATCAATGAAACATTATAAAGCTATCCGTGCATGGGCTGTGGTATTCTGGCTGATAATATGGCAGCTTGGCGCAATGGCACTTAACCAATCGATCATATTAGTATCGCCTATTCAGGTATTGGTGCGATTAGCGCAATTAAGTGTAACAGCGGATTTCTGGAATGCTATCGCATATTCATTGTGTCGGATTGCCTTAGGCTTTATAGTGGGAATTATATTCGGCACATGGTTAGCAGCATTATCAGCACATTTTCTCCGGATTGAAGAACTGCTTGCCCCCGCCATGCTTGCAGTGCGCTCAATTCCTGTAGCATCATTCATCATTTTAGCGCTAATTTTGTTTTCGTCACATAACCTATCTGTATTGATTTCGTTCTTAATGGTTCTCCCCATCATTTATGCGAGCGTACTAGAGGGAATCAGGGCGGCAGATCATCAGCTTTTAGAGATGGCTAAGTTGTTTCGCGTTTCACCGGTACGGTGCATTCGATATGTATACCTTCCGCAGGTAATGCCGTATTTCCATTCCGCATGCGGATCGGCACTCGGTCTATGCTGGAAAGCAGGCATCGCAGCAGAGGTTATCGGAATGCCACGAGGTTCTATCGGCGAATGTCTCCAACAGGCAAAAGTATATCTGGATACTCCAGACTTGTTTGCGTGGACGCTTGTTATTGTGGTCATCAGTCTGGCATTCGAAAAGGTTTTCATTGCCTTTATGAATGCCTGTACCGTATGGCTGGAGAGGATCTGATATATGCAGGATATTGTGATACAAAACTTATGTAAAGCATATGGCGCAAAAACAGTATTGCGCGATTTCTCTTGCATACTCCCTGCCGGAACGATCACAGGACTTATGGCACCATCTGGAGCGGGCAAGACTACTCTGCTCCGAATTCTGATGGGATTTGAATCACCTGACCGTGGAACAATACACGGTCTCGATGAATTACGCCTCAGTGCAGTATTTCAAGAGGATCGATTGTGCGATAATCTGACACCCATTGGGAATCTTCGTCTCGTCACCCCATCTATGGCGAATGAGGACGCCGCAAAGGCCTTGTGTGATATCGGACTGTTGGATTGTTTGACACAGCCAGCGCGGGAACTATCTGGCGGTATGCGCCGCCGTGTTGCAATCCTTCGAGCCTTACTTGCCGACTATGATTTCCTACTTCTCGATGAGCCATTCAAAGGGCTTGACGAAAAGACAAAGGCCAATGTCATTTTTGATACACGCCGCCGTTGCAATAAGCGAACGGTTCTGATGGTTACACATGACAAGGATGAATTGTCTGCGATGGGTGCGGTTCAGACTATAAATTTATAGCGACAAGAACGGCAAAGAGTGAAATCAAGTAAAAGAGCATAACCATTTTACGGTGGGCCTCGGCCCGCCGTTTCTTTTTGTTTCCTATTGAATTGCTGCAAAGCAAAGGTACTCGGTTGCCGGATAATATTACCAAACATCTTGAAGAAGATATTTGGGAGCTTCGTCCGGGCAACAATCGAGTATTCTACTTTTACTTTCAAGAAAACACTTTCGTACTGCTGCATCAATTCCGCAAAAAGTCCCAAAAGACACCAAAACGTGAAATTGAGAAAGCAAAAGCCGAACGTGATGATTACTTGCGCAGAAAGGAGACTGCTGACTTATGAGAACATGGAATGATTACAAGGCTCATGTAAAAAGCGTCGATGCACAGGCTCGTGGCGACATGGAGCAGGTTGAGGAAATTGCCGAGATTGTCGGCGCAATGGTTGAACAACGCAACGCAATGGGCATCAGCCAGCGCGATCTCGCCGCTATGTGTGGTATTCCGCAGTCCTCCGTGGCGCGGATTGAATCTTACAAAACCACTCCCAACCTTGACACGCTGCTGAAAATCATGCAGCCCTTGGGGTTGAAACTTACCGTTGAACCCATCAGTTCCTAACTGTTAGCCGTCAGCGCGCTGGCGGCTTTTTCTATTACAGAATCATATCCAAAATGTCCTTTGCAAAGTAAATGACTACGCCGCCGAAGAACGTCATAAATCCTTGCGCCCTCTGGCTGGCATCGTGGCTTTTGAGGGCAAGACCGATCTGCACGATGCCGAAGCCCAGCAGGATTGCGCCGATGGCTTTGATGGCGCTGAACACAAAGTCGCTCAGATTGTTGATGGTCGTCAGCGGGTCGTCCGCATACACAGGCAGAGCCATTAAGATTACTGCAGCGGCAACCGTAGCAACCATCAGGTAGCTGCGTTTGATTTTGCGCTGGCGGGCATCGTTTTGATCGGGCGTATTATAGGTTTCTTTCTTGTTCATTGTGAATTTCCTCCATGATTTTTTTAATTTCTTCGTACATTACATCGGTGATTGCGGGCTCGGTCAGCCCGGTCACAACATCGGGTGATATGGTCTGTGCGGTTTGCGCATAATCGTCCGGCATACGGTAAGGGGCGGTTCCGCCGTCCGGTGTGAGCTTTACATTGGGATGGCGCATCAAATCAAACTTGTGGTCTATGACCGGCGGTTCGCTGCGCAGCAGTACCAGACAGTCCCCATCATCCATGCGCCGGATTTCATCCGGGCTGCAAATGCTCATGTACGGTAAGGAAGCAAGCAACCGAAAACAAGAGATAGACCGC